>Ga0222718_10003012_pt1 | contig 14686 bp, 19 predicted proteins | sample C33_27DmetaG_FD_165045 | JGI IMG/M metagenome (GOLD analysis project Ga0222718, IMG submission 165045) | Estuarine water microbial communities from San Francisco Bay, California, United States - C33_27D | ecosystem: Environmental > Aquatic > Marine > Unclassified | place: USA: California... | reverse complement strand
CTGCTGAGAACAGTTGTATGTCCACTGAAGAATGTACAGGGCAGGATAACCTAGTGGTGTTATGGTTTGATTGTCATCAGCCCAGGTACTCATGCTAATGGATAACAATGCTGCCAATGTGCTGATGATCTTTTTCATAAATTTACTCTAGTTATTTCTTTGACTGTGTATGGTTTCTTTTAACTCACTGATTGCTACTCGCATCTCTGAAAGAACTGTGTTCGTTTCCTTCATGGTGGCTACCAAGGTAGAGTTGGATTCCTTCATTAAAATTCTAAGCTCCGTATCGTTTTCCCGATCCTTGTTCAAATGGATTTCACGCTCTCGCTCAAAACCCTTGAGTAGATAAATGATCAGATATCCTGCAAAAGCGAGACTTGTGATGGTTCCACCCAAATCTGCTAACATTGTAATAAATTGTTCTGGCATCTCTCTACTCTAAAAAATAGTTAAAAGGATCATGGCAAGAAGTTAAAAAAAGTTTAGAAGTAGTGTTACTCGGCCTAGTTTAAATTAGAAGAATACTGCGATGCAATCATTTCAACTAATGATCCATCTAGAATAAGATTACTCAGTAATTAAATTGAATTAAATTCGTAGACTTGAATTCCAGTGCTGTTGTCAATCGTAGATTCACTGCTGCTATCGCTACTGCTATCGGAATCGCTATTACTGTCGCTATTGCTGTCAACATCGACCTCCATTGAATCGTTATCTGGCGGATCAGTCAGATTGTTTTGAGTGTCTATATTAATGTGAATCTCTATCGGATTCGCTTCACTATCGTTCCCTTCGCTTGCAGGATAATCAGAACAAGCAAACAGTGCGAGTGGGAGTAAAAATATTAGTTTCATGCTCGGCCTAGTTTGGGTTAGCGGAAAATTGCAACGGCAACGTAATCAGCATCATCATCTCCACCAGCATCAGTTACTACTCTGACCTTACAGTAATTTGTAGCGATAGGATATGCAGTTGTAAAACGCCCAGCAAGGTTACCTGAACTGTAAGCTTGGTCAGAAATAACACAATAATTAGCATCTACCATATTGGTTGTAAAATAAATGTCGTACCTACCCGTTGAGGTTCGAGTGACTGAAGAAACATTATAAGCAGATCGAATGGCATACGGACTTGTATTGCCATCAAAATTCACCCACGCACGGCATAGTTGACCTGCTACCAGACCCGGACTCAGCACCTTGTTCGCTTTGTAAAAACTTACTGGATCACTGCTCAGTGTTATCCCAACTGTACCGGATAAAGTAATAGAAGTGCCACTGACTGCAGAAACTGTTGTCCCTGGCGCAATGCCTTCCCCTGTGACGTAATCACCAACGTTGATGCCTGTCCCAGATGCTACTGTCAGACTGTTGGTTCCAGTGGTAATCGAACCCGTTGTATGTGTGCCTTGAACCTCGGAAGTGCTTGCATAATGATTTGATAAATCAACAGCACTGGCTAGGGTCGCATTATTAACGGTAATGGTTCCACCCAATTCACTAGCAAAGTCTACACTGTTTAATTTGATCTCTCCTGCCATCTTACCCTACTGAATTAAAGGTTCCCGTAATGTCCGTTGTGCCGCTAAAATTAGCAGCACCTCCTACCACTATTAGACTACCGTAAATGTTGTTGGTTCCTGCCAACTCGGTGTCTCCGAAGAAAGCTACATTTTGCCCTACGGGAACCGTCACATCGTCTGAGACTGTGCTGTAGTGCGATACCCGATCATGTGACACCAAAACTGCACTTCGACTGACTACGGTTACTACATCTCCTGTTGCTAGCGCACTGGCAAAGGTTATTACTTTCGTAGCTGCATTGATGCTTGTGATGTCTGGGGAACCACCTGTGGTCGTAAGCTTGACTCCATTCAGAAAAACATGAGTGTTTGTAGCATTTAACGGATAACTGAAGGTAACGGTGGTTGGTGTACCAGAGATGGTAAACTCTTCAATGTACTCACCTAGTTCTGTCTGTCTCTTCGTAATGTCTCTGCGACCTGTAACAACTACGATGTCTCCATTGACTGCTGCATTGGTAAGCGTGATCGTTGCTGCATCAGAATCCAGTGTGTAGTCATCCTTGCTCAGTAAGACACCATTTCGATAGACCTCCAGAAACTCAGAGTTTGTGTTGGTGACGAATCCAGAGGTGTTAAAAACCGTCTGTGTACTGGTTACCGAAAACTCCTCTCGGAATTCACTTGTATTTAGTACTGGTTGGTTGCCGATGTAACTCATGCTGTTTGTCCTTCTGGTTCATCTGCTGGTAGTGGTTCATTGCCTTCTGCTAAGGGCCTCATTGCTCGCTCCATAGGCCAGCCAGCCCTTAGTCTGCTGCGTAAAGTTGTAGGTCTCATACCAAATTCCCTTTCCCATTGTGATCTTGTTTGCCGTTTCCCGTTCCACTCAATGAATACATTAACACGGGTGTTGTTGGCTTGTTGCTCACGGGTGGCCCAGCGACAGTTATCCTTCTCGTAATTACCGTTGACATTGATTCGATCTAGGCTTAAGCCATCTGGCGCTTCACCCATGTCTGCGAGGAAGTTCTCAAAGACATCCCATCGTTTGTCATATGTAATTCCACGGGCAGAATAGTCTTGGTTCAAGCGATTGCATCTGTTACGCATCGCCATCCACAATTTATAGGTTCTGCTCTTACTCATGCCGTGAGTTGTGCTTGCAATCCCAATGCGCTGTGCATGTTCACACCCACATGATTTGATTTTACCAGCCACAAGGTCTGTTGCTGGCAGATTCTTTTCTGTACCGCAATTACAGACACAAAGCCACCATGCCCCAGTTGTGGGCCGCTCCTTCTTTCCTAGTCTGAGTATAGTCAGGCTCCCAAAACGGAGACCCGTAAGATCACTCAGTGGTTTGCTCATCGTCATCAGCAGGGAGAGGTTGACCGCCTTCGGCTAGGAACCTAAGATATTCTTGGTAGTCTGTGTTTGCTGGGTCGAATGGGATAATCTGTGACGTTTCTAAATTTTTAACACATTCAACCTTACCAGAAAATACATCTACATCATTTAATTTATACATTATAATTCCGAATTTAATTTAATAGATGCACCCAAAGAAACACTAACAGTAATAGCACTGGAAATAATAACATATTGAATTCCTTCAACTTGAGGTATTCCTGAATTGTTACTTCCAAAATTAACGCTACTAACCGTGTGTTCAGTTCCACCCCATTGTTCAATTTTCCCACTATTACCTGAACTAGGGGCAAAAAAAGTACTTGATGGTGTTGACCTCATTGGTGTTGCAAACCTAAAGTTTGTAGCAAAATAAGTTGAACTAGAACCAATTACAGTTGGAAACGCAGTTAATGGGCCTTGTTGATAATACCTCTGACACAACGCTAACTCTGTTCCAATGGGCCGATGCTCGAATGGCGTTCCGACTGTGCCTTCTTCAAGCTGGACTCCGGTGATGTACCAAGTGGCGTTGAGAGTTTCCAGTAACTGAACCTGTCCAGTAGCACTAGCAATAAACCCTGCCGTTGTTTGCCACGAACCAGCAGCTTGAACACGGTCAGCGCCAGCGGTAAGTCCAAAATAAATTCGTGCTCCAATACCTGTATCAGTCAACCAAGTGCCGGATGTATCTCCGACAATCGTAATTGTTTTGTATTCCCATGTATCAGTTGAAGAAATGTTGTATGAATAAGAATAATATCTGTCGTTTGCATTGTTACCGATAGAACCACCAAAAGTTCCTGTAACGCTGGATCGAACCCAAAAAGATAAGGTTACAGTTTTGGCATTAGCAGTTCCCCAACCCAAGTCAGCAAAATCGTTTCCTTCAATAAATTGGCGGAACAATAAAATTTGCGTTGCGCCAATAGAAGCATCAGCAGTTGTAACTGTATACTTTACAGAGTTAGTAAAGCCAGCAGGAGCATCAGTTACTTGTTGCGCTGAAAAAGCACCGTCTGATGCATGAGTAGTTGGAAATCGGTCAACAGGATAAGAGCCGTTTACCGTCACAGCACTGGTTCCCCTCTGTGCAATCCGCATATCCCCATTGATAATCCGATTCCTAAAACTCGGAAAGCTACTGGCGTAGGATGCTAATTCTGCTGCGGTAGTCATGATGCGTTGATGTCAATAGCTTTTAAATCTTCCACGGTTTCTGCGGTATCACAGAGCATCGTGATGTTCCGTAGACGAACCTTTTCTGCAACAATCGCAGTCGTATCTTCACCAGCTTCCTGCGCCCTCATGTAGGCTACATCTTGAGCTTCTAGCAGAGGCTTGCGTTCCTGTCGGAGAGATTCTTTTTTGATCTCTTTTGCACGGTCTAAGTTAATCGTTATCACGCTCCCACTCCATCGTAAGAATTGGTGAAATCATAGTCCCACGCATTCCGAAATTCACGGTCTGCTGGGAGTTCTGAACTGTCGATAATTTTGTACTTGACTCCTGTAGGAACATCTTTGGCACAGATCTCTTCTAGCGTAAGCCCACAGTTTGGGGCAGGTACTAGAACAGAGATGGTTTCGTCATTGGGGAAAATTGCTAGTTTCATTGGTTTCCTTTAACAAAAAACTGATACGCAGACAACAATTGGATCTTGCTGACTTGCAGTTGTATGAAAATGAGTTGTTATGTCAAATCCAGATGTAGACAAACTACTTGAAGTATCCATTTCTAACCCAACAATAATCGTGTTTGAATTAACAGCATATGAAAGATTACGTTGGGCTATAGCTGCAACTGAATAGTTCTCATGAGGCATATGATTTTCAAAATTAATTGTAAATCTACCTGTTGTAGTATTTGTCACTGAGGTGACATTACCGGAATCTCTTATGCCTCCATTTGCTTCAGTAAACGTAGAATTGGTATCTGTCCCATCAAAATTCACCCAAGCCCTACACGCATAAACAGGTACGACTTCATTACTTGCATTGAGTACATCTTCCCCAGCGATACTCGCTATATTCCGTGCATTACTCATTGTGGCTCCGTAGGCCAAGTAACATTAATTAATTCACCAGCTTCATTTAGTGCTACGTCTGGGTTATTTGCTGGTATGTCTCTAAGGCTTTGTCGATACGCTATTTGCTCTGTGCTCATGGTTCTATCGCTTACTGCCATCCAATCGGATTGTGCTAGGAGTTGGTTGCGTTTAATGCGTAGTTGGCGCATTGGTTCTGCTGCTTGAAGTTCTGCGATTTTTGCTTGGATTTCTTGTTCGGAAGGTAGAACTTGACCGTCAATAAAATTTATTTCTGATAGTGGCCCATTAGTTGGGCCAATTAGCTGACCTCCTACCAGAGCGTGAACTGCATCGAAGTAGGTTATCATTCAGAGATCTCCATAAGTGTTAAAAATGTAGGAACATCAATTGCAGTACCACTACCCCTACGACCAATCCGCATTGTCCCAGAATTGACTTTTGCAGATATTTTATATGTTACGGAAGAGATGGTAGCAGGTGTATCAAGATAGCTATATGATACGGTTCTCGTTGTGTCTTGTGGGGCATAGTCACTAGGTCGTTCTTGTATCATCGCATTAACTCCTGACGGAGTTAAATCAGTGCTATCTTGTAACAGGCTCATATACTGAAAATTCGCTCCAACACTACCAATAGTAGCTTGGACTGTAATTAAAATTTTGTTACTAGATGATGATGGTGTGATTGCCAACTCTATCCCAGTGGATTGAAAACTTGCTGTGTTGGTCACATCACGGTTTGTAGTGTCTACTAATTGCTTGACCTGTACAACATGCCCAGCAGGAAAAACCACTGAACTGCCAATCGATCCCTCATCGAAACTGACTAAACTGCTGGATCGTTTGCTGCCGATGTACCCTGACATTAGTTCTCCAGTAGGGAAGCAGTTACTTGAATTGTGTTTGCAACAGAGGTCTTCATATAGATTTTATCTGTATTGTTGAGAACGACCTTCCCAGGCAATGCATCTAAACTACTACCTACCGGAACAGGAGCATTCTTGATGATATAGATATCATCCGTTCCTGCTGATCCTGCTGCAGTTCTTTTGTAAATCTGAACATTGGATGTAGAACTACCAATATTTGCTGCCACCAATCCAATCAGAACTGCCCCATTTGCAGGAGCACCATTCCCTGAATTGTATGTAGTACCATCATATACTGTGGTTTCCGTGTCTGCAGCTACAGTCAGTCCAGAGGCTTGTGAAACAAAGGCCATAATTTATCTCAAAGTGCGATTGCGTATGCGATTGCCTGGGCTTCGGTAATTCCTCCACCTCCTCCAGAAGGAGCAGCCCAATTTACATTCCCAGAACCATCTGCAGTTAGTACATAAGTGTTAGCGGCATTGCCACTTCCAAAATCTGCAGCATCGACTGCACCCAAGGAGGTTTGTCCTGTTCCGCCATAAGCGGTTCCAATCGCAGATCCTTGCCAGGTTCCTGTCCCAATCGTTCCAACTGTTGTCAAACTGGAGGTAATCACTCCAGAACCAAGAGTCGTAGAATTCAGTACCGAAGTACCACCAATGTAGTACTCATTAACATCAATGGCTCCTTGTGTCCCCGAAAATACTTCTGAAGAATTTGTAGCATCTGGTATGAAAGTCAGGTGTCCTGTAGAATCATCAAACCCAAAGAACCCTACCTTTGCTGTACTCCCATTGTGCCACCGAAATTCAATACCACGATCCTTGTTATCATCTGAAGCAGGAGCAGAATCTCCACCCAATGTAAAAATCGGGTCATCTATGGTAATGGTTGTGGAGTTTACAGTAGTGGTTGTTCCATCGACAGTCAGGTTCCCTGATACGGTCAAATCATCGTCAATGGTGACAGTCCCTCCTGCGGAATCAATCGTAAGATTCCCTGAGACAGTATCAATTTCATTGGATCCAGTTACTCCAAACTGAAGAACACTTGTGGCAATGGAACCTGTTACGGACAAGTCATCATCCACAGATACAGTTCCTCCTGCGGAGTCCAGTGTCAGATTCCCAGAAAGGGTGTCAATCTCATTGGAAGAACTTACTCCAAACTGAAATACAGAAGTGGCAATTGTTCCTGTGACTGTAAGGTTGTCATCAACCTGAACAGTTCCTCCAGAAGAATCCAGTATTAGATTTAGACCACCTGTAGTATCAATCTCATTTGCAGTGGTTACCCCAACCTGAACCCCACTCCCTCCTGTAAACGTAGCAACAGCCCCTGTAATATTTACAAAATCAGCATCTAGTGTAAGCGTCTGGCCTGTAAGATTCTGAACCTTATTGACTAATATGGTACTCATTAGATGATCTCAGTGAAAGTAAGTGACATATCGTAAATTCTAGACCCTTGTGCGCTATAAGTAAATGTCGGCATGTCAATAAAACTTCCAAGAACTGCAGTTTCTCCTTGATAATCCAAAACCCTCATTGCCACAGGTCGATTTCTCAGTCCTTCAATAATTCTTAGAATCGTACTTCTTTCTGCTTCCAGGATCTGAACAGTTCCCGAATAAACCTTCCTAATTTCTCCAAGACGGTAGTTGACACCAGAATCTCTTTCTTCTACTAGGCCAAAGGTCTGTCTTTCAACAGAAACACCAACACTTGGATTAAAAATTTCATAGGATCTACCAACACGAATTGCACTCACATAAATTGGTAAGTAAATATTACTAATTGCTGAAATATTTGTATTTTTTTCAGGAGTCAGTTGTGAATCCGAATTTCCAGACCCAATTCCTGTGATACGATTTATTTGGTAAAATGCATTGTCTGCATTGTCCTGAACCACTGTCCCAAGTCTTATCTGTGGATATTCTTCATACAGAATTGTATCTGAAGTCTCAAGAAATTTACCCCTGCTATCTGCAGTAGTCGCTAACCAGTTGGTTATATTGTTTTTCCTGTCTGTTGAGTTGGAAAGGGCTATAGAAATGGAGGTTGTCCCTGACGGTACATCTAAAAAAATAGAATCATTCCAAATGGTTCTGTCCAAAAAGTAGTACGGATCATTAAAGTCATAGGTGTTGGAAAATGTCGATGCGGACGCACCTGAACCTGTAAATGTGACAGTCACACTTTCTGCAAGATAAGACATATAAAAACTCATCTCATTTGCAGATGCTGTTGTTTTCAGAGGAACTGTCAAGGTCACAGAAGTATGGGAATTCGCAATATACGGCTGCTTCTGAACATCATTCAAAACCTTTGCAACAGAATAATCTGAACTCAGATTTCCTGCACTAGATGTTGGTGTACCATCAATAGAATTTTGATAGATAATCTTCATTATATTTTCTCAAGATACATAACGTACAAACTCAATATCAGCAGCACCAGTAATTGTAGTCTGTTCTTGGTCAAAATCATAGATGATTGAAAAAATAATCAAATTAGCTTGAACCATCTGGTGTTCATCAATACACATCACACGATCTCCAATATCCCAGGAGTCCTGAAGTCCAAAAACACGGGCTGTAGCTTGAAATGAAGACTCACTAAGCAATATGTTTCGTAAATGCTTTTCAACCTCCTTCTCATCTTGAGATAAGGCATCATACTCTTGTTCTTCTCCATAGGATAAATTGCTTACCTCTACTCTTTTGGTTTCTGTTGCTAGAATTACTGATATTGGATAAGGAGTGTTGTATTCAAATTCTGAAAATATGCTTTTAATTGGAAATGCCGGAGTAATATTTAATTGCAACAATTCAGGTGTCCTAACTGTTTGAATAAACGCCTTAGGTTGAATCCGGTTAATGACCCGAAAAGTAGTTGGGCTTGTAGATTCATCTAATTGGATCAAAAGATTTCCTGACTTTGCAATATCTGCTGCAAAATCTAAAAGCTGTTCGTCTCTACTGCTAAGTACTGCCATTTTCTATGGAAAATAAAAACTAATTGGAGTGGTGTCATAAGTTGCAAAAACAACATCTGCTACATAAACACGAATATCATCGCCATTTCCAACCAATGTAGAATTACTAATTTGCAGGGTAACTCCATCTTCTACAATAACAGGAGAATCAAGTTCAGCCTTTGCTGTAATAATTGTGTCTTCTCCGTAAACAACACTCATAATTTTTCCTCGTAACTAAATCCAAATTGATTTGCTACATATGTAAAGAATTCACTTAGCGTTGAGCTTGTACTCAATGGGATAGCTGCTGCTGCTCTGTTTGATTTTCCAGAAATGCTGAGAGTTGTTCCTTGGAATGTATTCCGATTTAGAGTGATGGTTGTTGCGGTTGGCGCTATGCCTACAGTTACAGTAACTGATCCAGAATAATTACTTGCTGCACCAGAACCTGCGGTTACAGTAAATACACTTGAACTAACAACAGAAGTTACTGTGTAAACTCCACTGATTGCACTTCCTGTAGTAAAAGACACATTTATTGTTCTCCCTGTTGCCAATCCGTGAGATGTTATTGTTATTGATATTTCCGTTGAACCTGAACTTTGTGTATATGTGCCACTTAATGATATGCCAGGATTGTAATATTCAGAAGATGCTGAACTTGTAGAAAATATCAAAACACCATCCTCAGAAACTTCAATAGGATAAGCAGGATTGTTTAGCTCTAAAGATGGATTTGCAACTTCATTTGATTTCTTCTTAAGAACAGGAGTCTTGTGTTGAATCACACCCCAGCTAAAAGGAACCCTCTGCGGAAATCCAACTCTATGATTGTAACCATCTGAACTGTAAACAACCTCTGTATATGGATAAGAAGGAGACACAACATCACTTGGCATTTCAACAACTGGAATCAGCCTTTTGTTTTGAATAGTAAAAGCAGAAACAGGACTTCCTCCAATATCTACAGCATCAGTAGAATCTATAATGTAGTAATTGTCTGAATCTGGATCTTGTGATTGCAAAGACTGATCATAAGACTGTGGAGTGTATTCAACATCTGACCCAATTGCAGTCATCTTCTCAAAAGTAATAATTTGACCTGTCTGAAAAGGATGATTTGGAGCAATAAATTTTACTGGGGTATTTTCAGTTAATGGGAAAACTCTAATTCTTTCAACAAAAACAAAACTTTCCGTTAATGAAAATGGCCTTGCTCCCAACTCATAAGTTTTATCTGTCAATGCAAAAGAAATCTCTTTCTCAGTAATAGTCTGAAGAAATATTTGGCCTTCAAATAAAACCCTTCCAGCCTCACCCCACCTCAATACACATGGAAACAACTGTTGCACAGAAAATAAAGAATTGTATCGTCTAAGTCCAAAAGGGTGTTCTGGATTCGTAGGCTCATTGGTTAGTGTAATGAAACCAAACTTCACTCCAATCTTCCCACTGTCTTCTACTTGTCCCAATTCCAAAGTTGGCATTCTGACCACAAAAGGATGGTAGAAGTATTGACCTGCTAACCCCTTTTTAGATACACGATAAACTGTCCCCTGCACTGTGATCTCTGCTAAAAGATCGCTCATACATACCTTACATTAACGTATTTCTCACCTTGTCTACGGGATCTTTCTCTTAATTCTGTTCTAAACTCTCCAATTGCTGCTTTAGCCTCTCCTCTCATATCCGTATAGACATTTACCTCAGTATCTGATGTTTTAACCGCAATAATTAGCTCTCTCAAAAGGGATCGAACTTCAGGGTCACCTGTTTGTCGTAGTGCAGATAAGTCTCCTGCATTCAAGGAGTTTAGTGTCCCAATTCCAAGAGAATCTACCGCTCCTCGACTCATGATGTATTCGCCTGGAGCAAGCATTGCTGGAATCGTATCCATTGGGCCTGGGACTAAACCCCCTTGTTGAAACCCGTATTTTTTTACATAATCTGCTCCATACCATCCCACATATGAATCATAATTCTCTTGCGCGGCTGACTTATCTGTCCACGACCAAAGATAATTCCAGCCTGAAGTATCTACTGTAACAACATAACTACTATTAGTTTTTATGTTAGGGTATTGTTGTTCTAATTTTATTGCTGCAGCCGCAAAGCCTTGAGTTACATTCGAAGCTCCTCGACCAGATTCATAATAATAAGCCCTATAATTTCCACTGCCATAATCAGTAAAATAAGGATTTGTAGCTGAACCTGTTGCTCCAGACCCTTGATTGCCAGCGCTTTTAAGTAACTGTAATCCGGTTTGTGAACTGCCAGAGCCACCACCTCCACCAGCAGAAAAAGAATTAAGAGAAAAATTAGCTATTGCATTGTTAATTTCATTTTGAAGAGTTTGTATTTTGCCAGTTACATTATATGAACTTAGACTAAAAGAATTTAATTTATTATTTATCTCGTTTTGAGTGTTTTGAACTTCTTGGTTAAAATAATAAGGATTAAAATCTGCACTTACATCTCCTGAAACATAAACGCTTCCTGCATTGTGAACATATCTCCATCCAACATTAGTAACATATTCATATGGGTTGCTTAATGATGCTGAACCATAAACACTTCCGGCAGGAGCGGTAGAATTACTTAATGTAGCAGTTGCAGTAACACTTCCTACATTTTTTGTCCACCCCCATCCAATTCCTGCTTCATACCCCCAAGTCAAATTACCAGTATTTAAGCCAACAGAAGCTGTGACATTACCAGCATGAGGATAGGGATTATTTATCCCAACAGTGGCTGTGACATTACCAGCATGAGGATAAGGGTTACTTATTCCAACAGTAGCTGTGACATTGCCAGCATCAATTAAATAAACATCTCCAGATTTACTATTAGTTAAAACAATCTGACCTGTTGCTGTAGTTGTGAGAGTGTCTACAATCCTACCATTTTGAGTGAGACGTATGTTTCCAGGCAACTGAGCAACTAAGCTTTGAAGTGGATTGTTATTATTGTCTACAACTAAAATTTCTCCTTCTATTGTCTTTATGATTTTACCAACCTCATTATTGTATTGATCTACAATTTTAACATCACCTAACTCAATTGCTGGAAGAAGCTCTGTTACTGGATTCCCGTTTTTGTCTAAAATAGCAACTTCTGCTGCAATTTCTTTTCTTATAGCTCCGATTTCATTCCCAGAAGCATCAACAATTACTAACTCTCCTTGAGCATTAAATTCTAAATTACCTGTAACATTCCCATTTGCGTCTTTTAGAACAGGGACACCTGTTGCTGAAACCTCAATTGTGTTAACTACATTATTTTGCTCATCTATTAACTCTAACCTACCATTTGCATAAGCTATTACCTCACTAATTTCTGTTACTCCATCACTTCCAACTAAAATTAAATCCGCCCCTATAGACTTTATCAAATTGGTAATTGGATTGCCCTGATCATCTACTATTTCTATACCTGCTTGAATATCTGCATTTAATTTAAAATTTTCAAAATCTGTAAGTTGCTTTGCAAGAGCGTTTTTCATTCGATTGAGTTCATCAAGAAGAGGCTCTAGGCTAACATCAATAGTTTCTGCCAACTCGTCTAAATCAAGCTCTGCTAAACTAATTGCATTAAGTCCAAGATTTGCTGGTGCTGTAATTCCTATTTCATTCAAATCGTTTAAAACTTGATTAAATATTTCCTGAAACGTACTACTCGACTTGTAAAGATCTCTCGCTGAAGAAAGGTATGTGTTTACAAAACCCTGTAATCTTTCAATATCTTCAATAGTTGCTTCAGAGTCCAACGCTTTTTCTAAAAGATCGCCATAAATTATAGCTGCACCTTCCATTTTCTTGAAAGCTGGATCAAGATTAAATTCTGAAAATAATAAATCCCTAACTTGGTCAAATAAAGATGTAATCAGATCCTGAATACCCTCCATTGTTTTTTCAAATATAGATAAAATTTCACTTAAAGATGATTGAGCATTTCTTAAATTTAAAATTGTTTGCTCTCTTTCCAAAGCGTCTATTTCACGATCCCTAGCCTTAACCAGTTCATCTATAATTCTTTTTTGATCTGCTAATGTAAGATTAGTGTTTCTCCTAACTTCAAGCATCTCATCATAATATTTAATTTCAATTTCCTGTTCATCTGTAAGGTCGTATCCTCGCAATGAAATTTCCTGAATCTGCTCTTCTGCTAAAATATTACTGTAATTCTTAAATGCTTCAGAAAATTCATTAATTTTTTCTATTGCCTTGTCAAACATGCCATTAGGCAAAGCTAAATCTTCAACCTCCTGTCCTAAACTATTAAGAATTTCATAAAAATTAAAAAAGTCTCTAGACTTAATATTATCGTTAATCGACTCAATCTCACTGTCAATGCCTTCAATAAATTCAGCGAGCAGCCCTCCAAAATAAGTTTCTTCTAAAAGCCTTGTTAGCTCCTCCTTAACAGCAGCAGCGTTTCTACTTACCTTGTCTTTGTCATAACCATGAATATATAAATTTGCAATTTGATCAAAAGCTGCTGAAACCGAAGATAAGGACTCTTCTAATGCCTCGTCAAATCCTATTCTATCAACTTCTTTAAGGAAAGACTCTGCAGCCTCTGCAGTTAATGAAAACTGGTCAAAATTTTGATCAATCAAACCACGAACAGAAGGGTCACTTGAAAATCTCCTAAAACCATGTTCAAAGACATAATCTATGTCTTCAAATATTGGATCTAAAACAGACTTCTGATAATCAATTACAGTATCTCCTGCAATAAAATCTCTTTTACCAGATTGATAACCAAGGCCAACTAAATTTGCTATCTTATTAAACCCTTCTTCAATATCAGAGCCTAATCCTCCACCAAATATGTATCCAAGTGTTCCGCCTTTAGAGCCAAGATCTAATGATGCAACTGCTCTAGCTAATCCACTAATTGCATTTCCTAAACTTTCCAAAAATGGCTTCAATGCATTGACTGCTGTCATAATTGGATTGTTTTCAAGAAATGCTGTGAAGATATCTATCACAGGCCCCAGAAGATCCAAGAATGGATCTATGAACTTAAATACTGCATCAAACAGTTTAGACAAGGCCTGTTGAACCTTTTCATTGGAAAGAATTGCTGCACCTAATGCTGCTACTGGGCCTCCTGCTGCACCTGCCTGTGCAATACTTAAAGCTCTTTGACCTGAAGGCCCTGCTGCACTTGCAATTCCTTGGAATAACCCACTTCCAGACAAATCACTCATCCCGCCTTTAAATAAGTCACCTAAATTATCCCAATCAATATTCTTTAGCCCATCTCCAATCTGAGTACCTAAATCTGACCATTCAATTTTATTAATGCCTTCCAGCAAATAATTACCACCAGAAACCAAACTATCGTAAATCTTAGAGTAAAACTCACCGCTGAACAAAGCTTGTGCTCCCTCAATAACTGCCCCTCCTACTGCACGTTCTGGCCTTGTTGCTTCTAAGTCTGCTTGAACCTTTGCTAGTTTTTCTGCTTCAATCCTTTTAAGAGTTAATTGACCAAGACTTTTCTGAAGTGCATTTGCTTGTTCTTTCTCTAAAATACCTGCCTGTGCCATTGCATCCAAAGCATCAAATTGCAACTCTGTTTCTTTTAGAAGAAGCTTTATTTTAACTTCAGAACTATTCAATCCTTGCTCTTCTAATTTAATTTGCTCTGCTAGGAGGAGATTGGACTGATCCTGTATTGCTGCTCCCAATTTTAGGTTTTCAAGTTTAAGAGCTATTTCTCTTTGAATATTCTGATCACGAAGAAGTTTCTCTTGCCCATTTAAAGTTACCAAAAGCTGTGTGCTCATATAATAAAGAGATTTGTTCCTTTCAACTGCTTTTTCATATTCAATATTGATATCTCA
>Ga0222718_10003010_pt1 | contig 14687 bp, 27 predicted proteins | sample C33_27DmetaG_FD_165045 | JGI IMG/M metagenome (GOLD analysis project Ga0222718, IMG submission 165045) | Estuarine water microbial communities from San Francisco Bay, California, United States - C33_27D | ecosystem: Environmental > Aquatic > Marine > Unclassified | place: USA: California... | reverse complement strand
TGACCGTCTGCTTAGAAGGCAGATGCTCTATCCAGCTGAGCTACGAGCGCATTCGTTATTGTACCTCGGGCCGGGGTCGAACCGGCACGGACATTACTGTCCACAGGATTTTAAGTCCGGCGTGTCTACCAATTCCACCACCGAGGCATCCGTTCAATATTTCAAATGACTTGTTTCCTTTTCAGTGATACAAATATACGATGAATAATATTAATGGACAATACTAATATCATTTTATTTTCTTTGATTTTTACTGACGAATCTTGTCGAGTTTGATGTTTTTGAATGTTTGGTTTTTCTTCCTTTTACTCTTTTTCTCCACATTTTAAATGAAGAGTCATTCATATGGGTTCTCATCATTTTACGAACTTCATTCTCTTTGATACCAAACTGAATGAATATTGCTTCAAAAGGTGTTCTGTCTTCCCAAGCCATTTCAATGATTCTATTGATTTGTTCTTCTGAGAATTCCATGAATTATTTGTTCATTTCACTCCTTATATCAGACAGTAATGACTCAATATTTTTTTTACACTCTAAAGTATATTGAAAGTCACCTTCGTTGGTGGAAAGAATCATCTGTTCTTCCCACCATTGAAGTTCATTTTGCATTTGTTCAATTGTCGTTGATTGACGGAACATTACTTAAAATCTTTGAGTTTGGAGTTGAGGTCTTTCTTGAGTGTTTTAACTTTCTTTTCTACTCTACGATTGATTTCATCTTCAACATGTTTGTTGAAATCTTCATTTAAAGAGTCTTCTGTTTCTCCATACTTTTTAAGTAAATGTGTTGTAGTTGATTGGTTGTGGATATAAGCTTCAGCAACAATTTTTGTTGTTTTGATTCCCATGAATGCAGTGAGTATTCCTATTGCTAAGACGATAAACATAAATATTTTTAACCAAATCGGCATAATATAAGGAGCTTGTTGGACAACTGTTGGATTGTTTGAAGTTGTAACAACGGGTGACTTTGCCTCTTGTTTGTCCTTCCATTGTTTGAGATATTCAACAATATTGTTAAGACCATCATCACCAAGATATTCATATGCCGGCATTACAGAACCGTTATATTCTTCATATACTTCATTTGCATGGGAATCACCTGACTCTCTTAATGATTGGTTGTTTTTGACCCATGAGTATACCCAGTCAGCACCTTGTTCTTCCACAACGTTCTGTAGTGCGGGTCCAACGACTTTTTTATCCATCTTGTGACAAGCAGTACAATTTTGCTTGAAGATTTTCTCTCCTTCTTCAAAGGACTGTGACATTAGCGGTAAGGTAATTGCGATACTTAAAATTGTGAAAATTCTTTTCATTTTTTTTTAATTACAATTTATTTTATTTTGTTTAGGTCTTTCTGTATATCTTTCTCTACGATTTTCAAATAGGATTTTCTTTTTTCGTCAGTCACGAATGGTACTGACCAGAATTGTTTGGTTTTCAACCACCTTGAAGGTTTCCAACCAAATACAAATGTATAAACACCCATAACCAATCTGAGTTTTACTGAATTCAAATATAATGTCACAACAGGTAACATGGGTGCCCCATGTGTAATGTAGGTTCTAACTTTTTTATCTTTTAGAAACGGCTTTGGGTATGCGTATTTACCAAACAGTGGTACAAACTTGTACGCAAAACCTGGTGTAAATACCTCATCAAAGAACGTTTCCATCTTGGGGACCATTCTGAACCACCAAACAGGTGAAACAAAATAAATGTGTGTTGATGATTTGACCAAATCTTGATAGGACTGAATCAACTCAGTTTTATTTCTGTGTAGTTTATCAGAATACAAATCAATTGTTGTATATTCTTGATTTGCCGATTCCAGCTCTTCAACAATAGTTTTATATATTCCATTGTAACAGAATGATTCTTTGTTAGGGTGTCCTATGACGATTAGGTGTTTCAAAGCATACGGTTTTTCTTCATGGATTTGTTTTTGGTTTTGGGAAACCTACTGAAGTCACCCATACCATCGTAGTCCATCGTGGTTGATTGATATCGTCTTAAAATGTCTTGTCTTTCAGCCTCTTCTTTTTGTTTTTGGGTACCGTATTTGATATTCCAAATCAAAAAGTAGATATAGATTGAAAAGATAACTCCTCCTACAATAAAAAATCCTGTGCTCATAATTAACGTCTTTGTCTGATTGCGATTGAAAATAATAAAATTGTTCCTGGCCAGTGTGCGGAGTAGATAGCTTCATCGGTGTAACCCATCAAACCTAAACCAACAGAGTATAATAGACATACTGTTGCTAAGATTACTGGATACCACTTAAGGTTGAAGTCTGTAAACGATTTAAGATACTTTTTCATGTTTAACTTTTTTATATATATTGTTAAACAAAGAATAGTCATAAAAGTTCAATAAATCAAATGAAATTTTGATAAATTTTGTTACCCCGTCAGGACTCGAACCTGAAATGTCTGAACCAAAATCAGAAGTGTTGCCAATTACACCACAGGGCAATGTTGAGGTCCCGGTCAGATTCGAACTGACGAATAATGGATTTGCAATCCACCCCCTTAAACCACTTGGGTACAGGACCATTGGGGTGAATGATGGGATTCGAACCCACGACCTTCTGAACCACAATCAGACGTTCTAACCTGCTGAACTACAATCACCATATTGTGCACCCTAATGGATTCGAACCATTGACCCCTTGCTTGTAAGGCAAGTGCTCTGAACCAACTGAGCTAAGGGTGCTTAGTACCGATGAAAGGACTCGAACCTTCACGTCTTACGACACTGGTGCCTAAAACCAGCGCGGCTACCAATTACGCCACATCGGTATTATGTGACTCCTCAGGGATTCGAACCCTGGACCCATACATTAAAAGTGTATTGCTCTACCAGCTGAGCTAAGAAGTCGTGTTCATTATTTTTGGGTGTTCAGTGACAATGAACAGTCACTTTTGTTGAACATTGTGGCTCATTTGTCAAGTATTTTGAGCCATAAACTTGACATCTGTGAGCCATAAAAGCGGAAGATGAAGGATTCGAACCTTCGGTACCCTTGCGGATACAACACCTTAGCAGGGTGCCGCTTTAAGCCACTCAGCCAATCTTCCGTTGTGGTATTAACTGGAATCGAACCAGTGACACCTTGAGCTTCAATCAAGTGCTCTACCTACTGAGCTATAATACCATTTTGCACGTCTGCAAGGATTTGAACCCTGACCAAAGGTTTTGGAGACCCACATGCTACCGTTACACCACAGACGTGTATTGAGATGGTATTTCCCATCATTAACCCATATTTTCGGACTTAATGATGGATTTAACCATCATTGTAGTCCCTGAAGGATTTGAACCCTCACTAAAACATCCGTAGTGTTTCGTGCTATCCGTTACACCAAGGGACTTATTAGTAGTCACGGCTGGATTCGAACCAGCGACCCCATCGGTATCAGCGATGTATTCTAACCAACTGAACTACGTGACTAACTTGGTTTCCAATATGTCAAAGAACTTGAGTGGGACAAATATAAAACAAAAAACCCGAACTTGTTACAGTTCGGGTCTTAGATATTTTGTCTTACTCTATGTTACATTATTCCCCGAACTCATTTTGCATAACATAGCTAAACCATCTTTGGTTTGAGAGACAAATGTTATGTTTAATAGATGTGTTCATTGTTAATAATGTTTTTATAAGTATTCTGATTTTAGTAAAAGTTATTCAAAAGTCAAACTGAGACCCCATTTTCCCCAAACAAAATCTATGGTGTAATATCCGTATAGGTATTTGTCGTGTGTGACTTTGATGGTTGGGATGATGTAGAACTGAGCGGCTACACTATATTTTTCTCCTCTGATTTTCATTTCCCATTTGTTTTAAAGGTTTCGTTTAACTTTTCTTTCTTCTTCTTTTCTTCGTAACTCCTACGACTTTTCCAGTCGTTGTTGAATCTTAATACTTTCTCTTTCATCTTATTCCCAACCTGTTGTGTCTAATGACCTGATATAATTAAATCTTTCAATATCCGCTCTTTTCTCATCTTCTTCTGTCCAAATGATTACAGAGTCATTTTGAATTTCCCACCACACGATGGAGTCCACTTCATCCAAATTGGTGACCACTTCAATGGGTTCTGCCGTTGAACAGGATAGTAACAATAAAAAAGGTAAGATATATTTCATTATTTTCTTCTTTTATAAAGGTAACGGTCCACCTCAAAGAACAGGTAAGCTGCGATACCGGTGAATATAAAAACGTGTGCTATGATGTCTGCAATATCATTCATCTTTCAATCTTTTGTATTCTTTGATTAGGTGGTCAACAACCACATATACAGTTAATGCTCCTGTTAGTATCAATACGATGTAATGTAGTGGAATCATTATTTATAATTTATTAGTCCATGTCATCCTTTGACATGTGGTTATTAGGTCTCCCCCATAAATCCGTTCTCTCGTTTCGTTTCTCTTTGTTATATCCCCATCGGAACACCTCAACGATAACATATCCGATTAACAAAACTACAAAACCACTAATTAAAATCCAAATTAAGTCTAACATTATTCTTCTTTTTTACTAACCCATAATCTATCCAAAACAAAATACCACACACCGTTGAGGATAGGTTCAACAATTGCATCAGTGATAGCTGAAGTGAAATCGGCACCTGTAAAATACATAACACAGGCAGCAGCAATCATAAAGTGTCCAAGCGTATAAATTAAGGTTCTTAACAATGTTCCTTTAAGTGCCTTGTAACTATTCAAAAATTCGTTCATCATCTTATTACTCTTACTTCTGATGTGGTCTCCATTACAACTCTGGCTCCACAACTTATTAACGGCTTTTGGTCCCCACTTCCACAATACTTTATCGTTGAAGGACCGTCTATTTCTATTTCATTACAGTAGTAGTTCTTACTACCCACTTTGATGGTGATTACAGGAAGGTCCGTCTCTTTTGTCTTATTAGACCGAATATGGTGTTGATTGATGTGAATCTTCTTAACCTTCGGACCCTCCTGTAATATGTCCCCCTTAACTAATGGTTGAACCATCTTTACGGTATATTTCTACAGTTGCAGCTTTACCACGATTATCTAAATGGTCGTATACCTCTAACTCTTTTCCTTTATAAAATACTTTGGAGATAAAATCCCAATCACCATCGGGGGTTCCAATGTCTCCGTGTTGAACACAGAAATCTTTTGCCGTTGGTACTTCATCTGATTCAAACACTTCGTATTCACAAATACCACCTTTGTATTCGTCAAATATTGCAAGTATATTATCAATGTTTTCATTCTTACCTTCACCAGGTATCGCTAAATAACCTTCATAAGGGATGTCATCAGCAGAGTCACCTAACGTTTCGTAGAAATCTTCCATATCAGACAGTTCAAAACTTAAAACTTCGTTATCGTCTTCATCTTTAAGTGAGAACCACAGACCACTGTTATCTAAACCACGTGACATATGATAAAGGTCAGGGCTATAAAGGTCGTCAACAATACCTTCAAGTTCTATGTCATGACGAACTTCCCATAGTTCATCAGCACCGTTGGTGTCCATTAGTTCCTTAATAGATTCAACTTGTTCGTCAGTTAGTGAGTGACCAGTCGCCTCAACTTCCCACCCATACATTTCTAATTTATACTTCATTACATTTTTTTATTTACGTAAAAGTAAAGCAAAAAAATAAGGAAGACAAGTTCCCTTATTATAAATCTAATAATTTTTTAGTTTAATACTACCAAAGTTCAACAGTTAAACTATCAACAACCACATTTTTTGTTGTCCTTTTAGGTGTTAACTCTTTTCCTTTGTACATAACTTTATCGATGAATGACCAATCACCATCAGTTACTGAAATTTTACCTTTAACAATAGTGAAGTCTGATGGTTTAGGTTTTGTTGATGAATCAAACTCAAATTCAAAAATTGATTCATTACTCTCCTCAAACCAAAGAAGGATATTCTCAACCAAAGATTTAATTGGTTTAGCATTTATGACTCTATCTTTGGAGTCAATTTTCACATCTTTTAATGTGAAGGATACTGAATCTTCGACAGTAAAGGTTAGACGGTCATTGTTCGTTACCTTATCAATGACAAACATATTGGCATTTTCAAGGTCAAATTTTAATAACCCTTCCAAATCTTGAGAGATGTCATAAAGGTCCGTCGTCTTTGTCTTTTTTTGATATTCTTTAAGGATAGAAACTTCTGAGTCCTTTAGGGAATGACCAGTAGCTCTAAGCCCTAATCCACCCATAGTGAGTGTGTATTTTTTCATAATAATGTTTCTAATAAGTATAGTGAAAAAAATAAGGGGATAAACCCCTTATTAAATAAACTCAATCTCGTTGGTTTTTGAGTCCCACTCCACCGTCATTGGTTTCTGAGTAAAGACATAATCTTCGCCTAATACCGCTGCGTTGAAGTAGTGTGTTCCATCTACAAACTTATACCCATATCCACTATGGATGTGTCCAAACACATGTATCTTCGGTTTAACGACCTTTAACCGCTCAGCCAATAACTCACACCCCAAGTTCATAGATTGTCCAACAACGGTGTCCAAATGACCCCATGCAGGTCCGTGAGTAACCACGATATCCATGTTATGTGGAATCATATCCCACTTTTCTTTCAACTCCTCACCATTGCGAGGTAGGTTGAACGCCCAGTTGTAAAACTCAGGTTGCCACGGAGACCCCCATACCTTAACTGACTCAGAGTAATTCTCACCGATAACCTCCAAATCGTCTTGAAGGTAAGTTACATTCGGATAGTGACTCAAGATGTCTTTGGCCAACATTGGGTCGTCTTCAAACATGAGGTCGTGGTTACCAGCAATGACAATCTTATTGGTGTAGTTATCCAAACTATTAAACCAATCAAAGAATCCATCCACCTCGTGCTCATATCCTCGTGAGGAGAAGTCACCTGCATGAACCAACAAATCACCACCTGGTAACTGTGAGGTTACCTGATGATGTTTTGTGTGTGTATCAGATATGAATGTGATTTTCATCTTGTTATTTTTTTCAAAGATAAACATAATTTATTAATTAATCCCACCAGCCTCGGATATTGTGAGAAATAAATTTCCAAACCAACTCTTCGGCTCGTTTTTGTTTTGCTTTTGACTCGTCGTAGAGTTTGTCTTTCATTTCCTCAACCTCAGCTGCGTTGTCCCAGTACTCGTACCTCCATTTCAATTCGTAAAGAGGTTCACCATTGTAATTGCTCTTAACATCCAATTCAATGAACTCCCAATCCAAGACATTCTCACCGTAAAGTTCTTTGAGTTTGTCTTGGTATTCACATCCGTATTCTTCATCGTAAACCTTTTGAAGGAGTTCAACTGCGGTACGAATACGTCTGGCACGAATATCGGCATCCATTGTCATTGCTCGGTCAGATTCCATGAAATCTGCGGTTCTTTTGAGTTGGTATTGAAACAACTCAATGGCATAACGATAGTCATAGTCATACCCCTTCCAAATCATTGGAAGGAAATCCATAACTCTTTTTACTCTTCTGAAAAATCTCTTTACTACAAACATGTGATTTTCTTTATCTTATATTCTGAAGAACCTCCGATGAGTTTCAACCTCAACTTCAATTCCTCATTAATTTCTTTACTCCCTCTGAACCAGTTATTTAAGGTTCTTGTATTGTAATCTTTGGGTGGGTACCAATTACCCATAGAAGATTTTACTTCCCCCTCAAAAGTTACGTCAATCTCACTTTCTTTTACTTTAACAACCTCACCATTAGGTTGTGCGAAAGAATAGTGTCTTTGTTCTTTTTCAAGTATTCTATGACGAGTGATGGTAATCTTACCTTTAACAAATTCACCACTCACCTTAATAGTTGAGGCTGCGGGGTGTTCTTTTAATATTTTAGTCCATTCTCTCGTTGTCATAGGACAAAGATAAAAATAATATTTGACTATTCAAAAAGGTCTTTAAGGTTTTCTCGTTTGACCAACCCACGAATCTTTGACACGTAGTTTGGGTCTTCGGCATAACTCCTTCCGAGATACGCGAGATACTCCTCTTCATTTTTCAATCCCGACAAATACCTACATTGGTAGAATGCGTAATCATAAACACTTTCTCTCCAATTATCGTAATACGCATGGTTATATTGTGTACCCTGAGCTGTGGTTACCCTCGTTCTTGCTTGTTTCATACCGAATAGGTTATTGTTCTCCTTGAAAATCTTAGAATCAAAATGACCTGTTTCAATCAATGACTGAGCAAAGACGATATGTGGGTATTTGATGTTCAACTCTTTCATAAGATATACCATCTTATCGGTGGAGAACTCACCAGTGGTGTCAGAAACATTCAAAAATATGATTTCCTTCTCTTGAGGTGTGAGATGAATAATTTGGTCTTCTCTACCTTCCAAATATCCATACATATAAGTTAAGATACTTACAATTACGGATGCGAGGACGAAGTGAAGGACCTTGACACTTTTGTATGTAAGGTCCTTCTTATTATAATAAAATAACTTCATATCAGTCTTTTTTTTCTTTCGTTAAGATTTCCACATCGTCCCATTCAGGGTCGTAACCGATGTCCGAGTTGTTCATCACATTACCTCTCCATTTATGAGAAGTCTGTGGAGCTTGAGACTCTAAGTCCGTCAATTTCTTTGTCATAGTAGTCTTCGTTATTAAAAAATGAACTACGTTCCATACTTTCAAAGTATTCTTTATCAGCCACCCATCCGTCGGGACCACCCCAACTCAGTGCCATCTCAATGAACTCTTCAACTTCTATGGTCTGTCCATATTCATCCACAACCTTACCACCACGAATAAAGTCTAAAAGTTCTTCTTTATTTTTGTAATATTTTCCATCGTGGAAGTTCCAACAGAATTTCCATCCCATACTTCGTTTACCCAAGTGGATACTCATATCGTTGGTGAATTCGTCCCAAGGTGTCAATGACGACCATTCGTCTTCAGGGTCGTCAATAAAACGATAACCATTGAGGATTTGTGTAGGGTCCCAACGGTCCATTTCCTGAAGACGAGACATAAATTTTTGGTACGAACGATTAACATCGTCAACTTTCGGTATTCTATAATAATTTATTCCCATGATTTCTATTTTTTACTTCTACAAATATATGGTAAAAATCCCATTATTTCAAATACATCTTATCGTTAATTACCAACATATCCACATCAGACTCTTGAAATAGTTTCATTGCATCTTCAGGTGTTTCCACAATAGGTTCACCCTTAACATTTAAGGAGGTATTTGTCAAAACAGGTACACCTGTCAGTAGATAAAACTCTTTTATCAGTTCATAAAACCTCGGATTGTCATTTTTACGTAATGTTTGGACCCTTGAGGTGTTGTCTATGTGTACCGCAGCAGGAATATCCTGAGGTCTCTTACAAGGGACGGTAAATAACATAAATGGAGACTCAAAATCCATGTCAAACCACTCTTCTTTGAACTCATTTAAGACCACAGGTGCAAAAGGTCTGTACCATTCCCTAAATTTTACCCTTGAATTGAGGATATCCTTCATTTCTTTGTTCCGTGGGTCAGATAAGAAGGAGCGATTACCTAAAGCTCGGGGACCAAACTCACTTCTCCCTTGAAACCAACAAATAATTTTCCCTTTTTCCAATTGCTGGGCAATATATTTCAAATCTAAGTCCAAAGGTTTGTAAAAACTCTCAGGTTGGTGGTAATACTCAGGACCCATATACATAATTTCGTGATTTTCATAGAATTTTCTATGTTTACCAAAGATTTGGTGTGCCGTGAACAGTGCTGCACCCACAGACAACCCATCATCACCACAAGCAGGGAAAAAATGGATGTTTTCAAACTCAGTTTCAGTCTTAATTCTATAATTTGCATTACAATTAAGGAAAATACCCCCGCCTAAACAAAGATTACCACCATTTATGGTTTCTGACTCTTCATAGAGGTCCTGAGAGTACTTTACGAGTGATTTTTCAGCGACATACTGTACACTGGCGGCTAAATCCATCACTTCTTTACTGTCAGACTCCTCTTTTGTGTAAACCCATTGACATTCGCGAGTAAAATGGTGATGACCGTGTTCTTTATTCCTAATTTCAGGTCTCAAAGCTGAAACCCACGGGAATTTACCTGTCATTTGTAAGAACAACCAATCATTCCAGTGGTTTTCCTCAATACCATCTCTCTCCCACTGAGGTTTGGTCCATTTTTCCCAATTATCTCGTGATTTCTTGTTAGGATGACCAAAAGATGACAATCCCATCAATGTTCCCGCCTTAGTTACTCCTGGTCCAATACCCAAATATTCTGTTGCGCAGTCGTAGAAATTTCCATAGGTATAACCAGGGTCTCTTAGAGGATTCATGATGGTTTTATTCGTAATGAAGTAACTACTACACGACCTGTGGAGGTGCATACTTGCATCTGCCGTGAAAATAGATGAATGTTCAAAAGGACTGGTAAAATAAGCTGCAGTTGCGTGACAAGTGTGGTGGTCAATAAAGAAACCAGGTATGACACGGTCATAATTGTGTATTTTTACATTAATTTCAAAATATTGACGGTGAGTATGTTCGTTGGAAAGATAGGGTGGTCTATATCTGTCCAATAAATTAGGTAGGGTGATTCCCAAACCCTCAACATACTCGGCTTTATAACCGTGAGTGTATTCCTCCAACTCCAAATGATTAATCACCTGACTTTCCATAAAAACCCGACCGAATGTCATCAACGGATACTTACGTTCTACAGGTGAGTAGATTTTCATAAAGGGAGTAAGGTGATGTTGGTAGTGAGCCATTGAGATATAATCCACATCATCCAAAGACATATCAAAAGAATATAAAAAGTCTTCAACCTGATTTAATGTAATAAACTCTTCTTTCTTATTACGTGTATATCTTTCCATTGCGATGGCACCAACAATAGTGCCATCCCTGTATACCGCCAAAGACGCGTCATGACCACTATGAATACCCAATACGACCATACATTTTTTTATTTAAGTATAGAAGAGGTATGTCATAAAAAAAAGACCAACACATAAAGTATTGGTCTTTAATTCGGCGTATTTTGTCAGTTACCTACGGGGCTTCAACCCTTGATGCGTTTCACTTCGGTTTAGATGACCATACACCTTCCTTGGATATCCAAAATATAAATATCCGTTAAGCAATTTCCATCAACTCAATATCAAAATTTAAGTCTTGTCCTGCCAATGGGTGGTTGAAGTCCAAAACAACTTCCTCATCCATAACTTCTAAGATAATTGCTTGAAGTGGTTGACCTGTTTCTGTCTGGCCTTGAACCATCTCACCAACTACGAATTCAAATTCTGGTGGGAAGTTAGTTCTTGGTACTGCCATCATCGCTTCAGGGTTTTGTTCTCCGTATGCCTGAGCGGCCGGAATGTTGATAGTCTTCTTTTCTCCTACAGTCATCTCCATAACTGCATTATCAAATCCTTGAATCATTTGACCTGTTCCTGCTTGGAACTCAATTGGTTCATTTCTTTTGTATGATGAGTCAAATTCACTTCCATCATTAAGTGTTCCTGTGTAGTGTACCTTTACGGTATCTCCTTGTTTTACTTGCATTGTTTTTGTTATTTATATTTATTTTTTACTCTATCTGAAATAGGGATTGGGTCGTTATTTTCGTCAATTCTTACAAACTTTATGTTTGTTGATAAAATTACTGTTTGATTTCCAGAATATACATTATGTGCTCTGGCTTCGAGATAAAGGGTGATTGAGGTGTTACCTATCTCCTTCACATCACCATAAATTTTAAGAAGTTGACTTTCCTTAGCGGGTTTTTGAAAAACGCATTCGTCGATTTTTACGGTCACCATACGTGGAGTGTCACAAACTTCCATTGCGTGTGCGGCAGCACTTGCATCAATCCAAGCCATAAGTTTACCACCAAAAAGATTAGCGTGTGTACCTAAGTCTGATTTTTTGACTAAGTGAGTTGAAATTAGATTCATAATTTTTCTTTATGGGGTAATGATAAACAAAAACAATAGATAGGTCAATTATTCTGCGATAGAAAAGTTGAACCAGTCTTCACCAGCAACATCCTGATTTGGGAATAAGAACTTAATTGTTCTTTCACCGAAGGTAATCTCTTTGGTAAACGATGTTGGGATTGCTGCCCCACCTGGTACTCTCTCAGGTGTTTCATCAAAATTAACAATGATAAGAACGGATACCTCAGGATAGATTTTTGCGAGGTCTCTTTCAAACCTTTCCAATTCTTTCCACGGACCACGATTAAGACCCTCGTGTTGTAACGCACAATTTAGGTAAGAGAAGGTGGTTTTTACCATTTCTCTATCACAATTAAATGCAGCTGCAGGTGCCAAGTGACCTTTGTCCCATACATTGTCTTTATAGTCTTCATTGTCTGAAGTGTGGTAACCCTCAACTTTACGGAAGTCCAAACCACTACGAGACGCGTCTCCCATAGGACATTGAACTATGTAAGTAAGTTTTATAGGTTGTTCTAACTCTTCTGAGTATTCAACCTCAAATATTTCTGTTTTTATTGTCTTTAATTCCTGCCCATATAAGGTATGCGAACCAACCAACAGTAAGAATGGTAACAATAATCCAATCAATCGTGAGTGCCATTTCATATATAAATTAAGTTTTAGTAATAAATAAGTATAACAAAAAAAGGGAGACTGAAAAGTCCCCCTTATGTTTATGTGTTTATTTTATCTATGATTAATATTAACTTAACCCATAGATTTCTTTGAATAGGTGTATGGTTTCCTGTAACACATTTTCCATTGTCCACTTTTCTTTAGTGTCTCCGTAGTGTGCAGTATCAAAACCAACCCAGTATCCGTCAGAAAAATATTTATCTCTTCCAAAAATATGGTCACCGAATGTCAATCCACCGTGAACCCTTACATCAATATCATCGTAAGTTTTTTCATAGTAGGGATGTCCTTCAGGAATACGAACGTAACCATTACCCCAACCCTTTTCTGTGTATGGTGTGGGTGTGCTCTTCACGATTGTGATAGGTGAATGTAGTCCGAGTTCTTCGTAAGCCTTTTGAATATCATCAAAAGAGATACCCATATACTTAACACTCAAAAGTGCGTTATCACCCTTCTGTTGTAGTTCCTTCTTGAATAAGTCTTTGATGCTGTTCATACTCCTGTTCTTTAGTTTGACAAATATAATACATTTCTGCGTATTCCACCAACTCTTTCTCAGATAAATTATTCAAAAAATATTCCTTTAATAGTCCCATAGTTAAAAACTTTTTATTACCTTTGTAGATAATACATAAAAATTATGAGACGGACAATACTACTTATACTATTATTTGTGGGTATCAAAGGATATTCACAATCATCTACAGTTGGTTTTTTACCTGCAACACAAGAAATTGTTCTGTGCACGGATAATATCAACACCACCACATTCTATTCTCCATTTGGGTTATATACGATTTATAATCCGAGCAATATGATGACTAATTCTTATTTGGATTACTTCCCACGAACGTTGGGTGCCAATGTTGCTTTATATAAGAATGGATTGAATGTTGGTGTTGGTATGACTATGGAGTTTCTACCCTTTGATGAATATAAGATTTATCCTGACGTTCTTGTCCGTGTTCATCCTATTAAATACCTTACCAAGAACCCGAGAAGTGCTGACCTTTCTTTGATGTTGAATATTTCTAAAAAGACACAGTTTGGTTTTGGTGTATCTATTCCGTTTACTTTAAATCGTCTGTGATATTTATAATACACAGTATTTATGTTTATGGGACCAGAATTTGACGATTTTATTATTGGTATTGGTGAAGAGCTTGAAAAGTTGGGTGGAAAACCGAAAATGGTTAAACACCTTCTTAGAAAGTATTACTTCAGAATCAAAACCGCATTCTATGAGGACGAAAACCCTCAGGGTCTTATTGATATGATGAAAACACAGATGTATGAAACTGTAAAATCTAATGAGGTCATCACCGAAGGTTCAAAGATGGACAAACCGACAAGAGATGTCGTAAGAGACTTATTGAATGTCATCAAAAAAGGACCGGGTGAATATTATTTACCTGAAGAATTGGTGGGTGACGAAATGTCATACATTTATCGTAATCTTCCTGCATTCAGTGTGGAAATTACTGTTAGTGAGGATATGTCTATAGATGGTGATTATTTAATGAATGCGAATACAGTGGATGATGGGGATATTATTGAGATTGTTTTAATCAAAAACCCATCTAAATTCCCTGAAGCGTATTTTGATTTAGTTGCCGACCTTAACGATACCGTTCGTCATGAGTTGGAACACGTATTACAAGAATTCGGTTATCGTGATGTTCAGTCTGACGACTCAGAAAAACCAACTGATAAGGAATATTACAAACAAGCCCACGAAGTACCCGCAGAGATTGCAGGTTTCAGAAGAATTGTCAAATTGAGAAAAGAGTCTCCTGAGAAAGTAATCAGAGATTGGTTCTATAGAAATAAACAAGTTCATCAATTACCTGATGAAGACATTGAAGAGTTGGTAGTTTATCTAACCGACCAATACCGACAGAAGTATGGATAAAGCCCAATTTGAAAGTAGTATTAAGTCATCACTTCAGGTGATGCTATACCTTTACCAAACAAAGCACGGTCGTAATACTCAACCAAAAATATCAAAT
>Ga0222718_10003009_pt1 | contig 14689 bp, 12 predicted proteins | sample C33_27DmetaG_FD_165045 | JGI IMG/M metagenome (GOLD analysis project Ga0222718, IMG submission 165045) | Estuarine water microbial communities from San Francisco Bay, California, United States - C33_27D | ecosystem: Environmental > Aquatic > Marine > Unclassified | place: USA: California... | reverse complement strand
CACAGTTGAGTATGGTATTCATGACAGAAGGTAGAGGACACTATGGGTACAGGCTACACTCGTAACGATGTCAGTAATAACATTGCTGATGGTAACATTATTAATGCGTCAGACCTTGACGGTGAATTTGATGCGGTAGAATCCGCATTTAACTCATCTACAGGTCACACGCACGATGGCACAGCTGCAGAAGGTGGAGCAATCACAGTTGTTGGTCCAGTACAAGACCTTGTTGTAAGTGCCACTGAAGTTAAACCAAAAACAACAAATACACTTGACTTGGGTACATCAGGCTTGCTTTATAAAGATGCATACCTGCAAGGCAATATGTATTTCCGTGATACTGCACTTAAGATTGTATCAAGTGCGGATGGTCAACTTGATATTGATGCCGATGTTGAACTGGAACTTGTAGCCCCCACAGTTGACATTGATGCCTCTACTGCTCTGACTGTTGATACTGCCTCTACCACATTTACCTCTACAGTATTTAATGTTACAGGTTCCGCTAATATCACAGGTGACCTTGACGTAGATAATATTAACATCAATGGTAATACCATTATCAGTACGGACACTAATGGTGCTATTAACATTACACCAAACGGTACTGGTGCAGTTAATATTACAGCAACAACGAATATCACTGGTGACCTTGACGTAGACAACATCAACATCAATGGTAACACTATTATCAGTACAGACACTAACGGTGACATTAACATATCACCAGATGGAACTGGTACTGTTGTAATTGATACAGACCTTGATGTAGATAATATAAATGTAAATGGTAATACTGTTTCATCAACTGACACTAACGGTGACATTAATCTGTCACCTAATGGTACAGGCACTGTAGTTATTAACACTGACCTAGACGTTGACAACATCAACATCAACGGCAACACCATCATCAGCACAGATACAAATGGCAACATTGCCCTGACACCTAATGGTACAGGCGAAGTGGACATTAGTAAAGTAGACATCGACAGTGGTGCTATTGATGGCACTGTTATCGGTGCGAATAGTGCTGCCGCAATCACAGGTACAACAATCACTGGTACATCCTTTGTGACCACTGGTGATATGACCTTCGGCGACAACGACAAGGCCATCTTTGGTGCAGGGTCTGACTTGCAGATTTATCACAATGGTTCTGCTAGTGTTATTTCTGACACAGGGACAGGCAATTTCTTTATTAGCGGCGACAACGATGTTTTTATTTCTAAGGCAGATTTAAGTGAAGTAAAGGCAAAGTTTAGTTCCGATGGCGCAGTCACACTTTACCACGACGGCACCTCAAAATTCGCCACCACCGCCACAGGCGTGGATGTCACTGGCACTGTGACGGCTGATGTAACAAGAACCTCTGGGGCTAACACTAACGCTTTTGTTTTATCAGATAATGTTACTGGCTCACAAACAAGCGGTTTTGGAACAAGAATTATAGGTCAATCAAATAGTGGTTCGGCTATCTCTGCTATAGGTTTTGAGGCAGATGGCGGTACAAATAACGATACTGCGATAAGTTTTTACACTCAACCAAGCGCAGGTTCTTTAAGGCGAAGAATGAAGCTAGGTTTAGGCGGCGATATCAGCTTCTACGATGACACAGGCGTGACGCAAGGTCTATTCTGGGATGCCTCAACGCAGAAGTTAGGTTTGGGCGTTACAAACCCATCAACAGCTCTGCACGTCAAGGGCGGCACTAATGAGAATGTAATGATTGTGGATGCCACAGGCACTGCGGCGAATTACATCTTTGATGTGAGGGATGATGGCACTTCTAAATTTAGGGTTGACCCTAGCGGCAAAGTGGGCATCGGAGTGACAAATCCCGGTAGCTTCTATTCTGGGTCAAACAGCTTGGTTGCGGCTGGTGGCATATCTGTTTATTCGACAAGCAGTTCAAGAATAGAGTTCGTTGACGGCACTTCTGGCTCAGAGGCTTATGTCGGCAACATAGTGTACGACCATACCAGCAATTTCATGCGTTTTGCTGTCAACGTATCAGAACGTATGCGCATCGACAGCAGCGGCAATGTCGGCATTGGGACGACAACCAACACAACACACAGTTTATTTATTCACGATAGCGATTATCAACAGCTAGGTTTGTCTGGAACTAGACCTACAATCTTTCTAAAAGAAACAGACGGTAATGCAAATGAAAATTATCAAATCAGACTAGATAATGGTAATCTTCAATTTGCAACACAAAACGATGCACAAACTGACTCAACAGAACGCCTCCGTATCAACAGCAACGGCAATGTTAGTCTTAACGGATTGTCCAACGGCACACTGGCTTTTTCTGGCGGCAATACCGCTGATGGCTCTAAAATACAGGCTTTCAACAATGCTGGTAACGGTAATGGTTATTTAGCTATTGAAGGCTTTGATAAAGAGTATATGCGCATCGACAGCAGCGGCAATCTGCTGGTGGGTAAGACGAGTGCCTCTAAGGATACCGTAGGTGCTGAACTGAAGTCTGACGGCAGAATAAATGCCACTATGACATCTGGAAGCCCTATACTTGTTAACAGAAAGACAACAGACGGCGACATTGCAGTTTTTCAAAAAGACGGCAGCACTGTGGGGTCGATTGGGGCTAAGTTCTCAGGGCGTTGTTATATTGCTTCTGGGTCATCTTCAAATACCGGATTGCGGTTTGATACTAACTTTGTTGCGCCTAGCGATGCAACAGGTGCGGGTAGGGATAATGCTATTGATTTAGGTTCAACCGGTGCAAGATTTGATGACGTGTACGCCACCAACGGCACCATCCAAACATCTGACCAGAATGAAAAGCAGCAAATCGCAGCACTGACTGACGCTGAAATGACAGCGGCTAAAGCTATCAGCGCATTGTTCAAGACGTTCAAGTGGAACAGCGCAGTCGAAGCAAAGGGCGATGCCGCAAGAACCCACGCTGGTGTAATTGCACAGGACGTTGAAGCAGCTATGACTGCCGCTGGCCTAGACGCTGGTGACTATGCGTTCTTTATCTCATCAACTTGGTGGGAAACACAGACAGAAGTTCCTGCTGTTGAGGCGGCTGATGCTGTGCTTGATGAGGAAGGTAACGTGGTCACAGAGGCCGTAGAAGCCGTTGCAGCCTACACACGCACAGACACCTACGACACAGCCGAAGAAGCCCCAGAGGGTGCCACAGAACGCACACGGATGGGTATTCGCTATCCTGAATTGTTGTCGTTCATTGGTGCAGCAACTGAACAGCGTCTGGCTAATATTGAAACACGCCTAACGGCACTAGAAGCCAACTAACAGGAGAAACAAATGGCTAACACATACACTTGGGATTTCCCAACATTAGACACAGCCCCTTCTGAAGATGGCTTGTCAGACGTAATCAAGACAATTCACTGGCGCATCACTGCTGTCAGTGACAGTGAAACAGACGCAGATGGCAATGCTATCTCCGCAAGTATCTATGGCACAGCATCCCCCGAACTAGACCCAGATAACTTCGTAGCATTTGACAGTGTGACAAAGGACTGGTGCAAGGAGAAGGTGTTGGCAAGCATGGGTCAAACAGAAGCTGAACTACAGGCAAACCTCGACAGTCAAATTGCGAACCTTGCTAATCCACCTATTGTACAAAAAGTACCTGCTGGTTGGTAAGCGATGGAAATGACCAGCTTGATAGACATGTTACTTGGCCTAGTGTTGGCTGGTGGTGCGTGGTGGGCTAATGGTATGAGCCAAGAACAGAAGCGCATCGAAATCTTGTTAAATAAAACAAGAGAAGACTATGCAACTCGCATGGAACTTCGTGATGACATGCGGCAAGTTATGGATGCTTTGCATCGTGTTGAAGATAAGTTAGACAAAGTGTTGAGTAGGGATTAAGTGAATGGCAATGTTTAAAGCATTTAAGCCTAGTGGCATGGAGAAGATAGCACGTTCTATGGGCTATCAAGGTAATATGCAAGGCTTTCAAGATTATATATCGCAAGACCCTATGCGCCAACAACAGATGCAAAACTACACTAACCAAGCTATGCAGATGGCAAGGGGTGGTGTGGTTAAAATGCGTGAAGGCGGTGTGGCTGCAGGAGGAGTTAATCCCCTTACAGGTACAGCAACTACACAGGCTGGTCCACAGCAGTATCAATCGGCTCTTCCTAGTATACAAGCATCAATTCCACCAATGTATGGTCCAGAGGGTACATATTCTTTAACTGGAAGTCCATCACCACAGCAAATAGCAGATGCACAAAAATTTACTGCTGAAGGTGGCGTTCCAAAAATGCCTGACTTTAGAGATGCTGCACAATATAAAGGTATGGAAGATAGGCGACTTAGTGACCTACCAGATTATGATGCTTTCAAGGACTGGGCTGCAAAAAATACAAAGCCAAGAATAGGTGCAGCAGTAATGGTTCAAAAAATTGGACCTGACGGCAAAATGATTAATTTTGGTAGTCCTGTCGAAGCGGAAGATTATGATAATTATCTTAAATCAATAGGAAAAGAACCGCTAAAAAATGCACCGAACTTTAGTATTGGACAACTTCCATCACTAGTATCCGCAGACGGAACTATTGCTACTCCGGGTACGCCAGCAGACTACAGCGGCATGACATATGAAAATGCTGTTATGCGGCAGGCACAACGTGATGTAAAATCACCTGAAGAGGCTGCAGCAATTTATGCCGCACTTAAGCGTGGTCCTACAGGACAACAACAGCCTGTTCCAATAGCAACACCACCACAGCCAACTGTTTATGATCCACTTGGTCAGTACAGACAAAATGTAGACATGTATTCCGAAACTGGGGCATTTAAAAACCCACAGATTCAGTCTTCACACGAAACTCTGAAAGAGGTGTATGAAAAAACAGACGCTACTCCTGAAGAAAAAAGTAATGCTACTTTAGACTATCTACGTAATATTTATACTGGTCCTATCCTTAATTCAGAAACAGGTGTTACTGGTCTAGGTTCAAATCAATTTACCCAAGAGTTTGCTCAGTTTGCAAATGCTATGGGCATAGAAATTAATGCCGGTTTAGCAGCAGACGGACCTCAATTAGTCAATATTCCTGAAGGTAACCCAACACTCACACAAGCAGGTTGGATGCCTCAAGCACCCGCTGAACAGCCGGGTATTGGACAGTTTAGTGTAGATCAAATGTATGCACCCGGATTACCACCGGGCGGTGCTACAGTAGCTGCCAAGACAGATGTAGAACCCGGTCAGTTTATTCAGCCGGGTACTGGTGAAGTATCAGGTGATGTAACTGTACCTACAGCAACAGCAGCCACATCAACTGCTGATCCGGTACAAGCTAAAGATGCTAACACTATGTCTGCAGTACAAGCAGCACCTGCAGTAGATAATGCCTTAAACGCCACAGCAGCGGCACAGGCTGACCCTAGCAACCCTAATGCACAAGTAACTGCAGCACAGCAGACAGCATCCTCTGTGGGCAACCTACAGGCCGCACAAGGTAATGCGACACTTATTAACAATCCTGTGCAACGCCAGATTCAATCAGGTGAAATCATTACAGGTACAGGTGTAGACGCACAGGCAGCTGCTCAACTTACAGCACAGACACAAGCCGCTGCAGCTACAGCTAATCCTAGCCAGCAGGCTATGGTACAAAATCAACTTAGTGGCCTTATGCAGCAGTTCCAAAGTGGTCAGCCACCAGCTTGGGCTGCAGGTGCTATGAGGGCAGCTACTGCACAGATGGCTGCTCGTGGTTTAGCTTCATCATCTCTTGCAGGACAAGCTGTTGTACAAGCAGCTATGGAATCAGCAATGCCTATTGCAATGGCAGATGCGCAGACAATTGCTACTTTTGAAGCACAGAACCTGTCTAATCGCCAACAAGCATCAATGATGGCTGCAGAGCAACGTGCTAAGTTTATGGGTCAGGAGTTTGACCAAGCGTTTCAAACAAAAGTACTTAATGCATCTCGTATTGCTGATATAGCTAATCTTAACTTTACAGCAGAACAGCAAGTACAGCTAGAGAACTCACGTGCTGCTAATACAATGAACCTTGCAAACCTGTCTAATACACAGGGTCTTATAATGGCTGAAGCAGCTGCATTAGCACAATTAGACACATCTAATCTTAACAACCGTCAACAAGCTGCAGTGCAGAACGCACAGAACTTCTTGCAGTACGATATGGCTAATCTGTCTAATCGTCAGCAGACTGAGTTGTTTAAAGCACAGCAGCGTGTACAGGCACTGTTTACAGATCAAGCTGCAACAAATGCTGCTCGTCAGTTTAATGCAACTAGCCAAAATCAAACTGACCAGTTCTTTGCTAATCTAGCTTCTCAAACAAGTCAGTTTAATGCTTCACAACAAAATGCACAGGCACAGTTCAATGCTGGTCAAACTAATACCGTTAATCGCTTTAACGCTGAACTGAATAATCAACGTGATCAGTTTAATGCGACTAACCAGCTTGTAATTGCACAGTCTAATGCACAGTGGCGCAGGCAGATTGCTACTGCGGATACTGCAGCAATTAACCGTGCTAATGAACTTAATGCTAATGCTGTTCTTGATATTAGTAAAAGTGCTTATGATAACTTGTGGAACTACTATTCAGATACAATGGAATGGGCATGGAAATCTGCTAATAGTGAACTAGATAGAATGAATAATCTTGCTATTGCACAGTTAGGTGCTGATGCAACAGCAGCTGCTAATGCGGCGGCAAGATCATCTGCTGCTGGTAGTGCATTAGGAAGTCTTTTAGGTACATTAGGTTCAGCATGGATAGGAGCAGGATTTCCCGGTATTTGTTGGGTAGCACGTGAGGTGTACGGTCCAGAGGATTATACTTGGTTAGTATTTAGAAACTGGCTATTATGTAAAGCCCCTAACTGGTTCCGTAAACTTTATATACGCAAGGGTGAATCATTTGCTAAATACATCAGCAATAAACCACTACTCAAAAAAGCAATTAAGTTTGCTATGAATAGTATTATAAAAGATTATAAGATGGAGTATAAACGTGCCAATAACTAATCCTGCACCAATAATGTACACAAATATGGCAAAAGCAGCTGACGCTATGAATGAACAGCGTCAGCCTGCCACCCAAAATAAAGGTCTTTTAGCATCAACAAAAAGAATGACAAATGAGCCTAAAGCTGGTAAACTAAAGTCTGGTGATATTGCCATGCTTTACTTTGACTCAATACGTAAAAAACGTAAGGAAATTCAGGATGGATGAAGAAGTAATGCTAGACGGTCCTATTCCGGGTCAATCTTTAACTGCGGAACTAGGCGCAAGACCGTGGCAACAACCTTCACAGTATGCTACTGTAGAGGAAGCTATTGATTATTATGTAACACGTATCGAATCAGAAGAAGTGACAACTCAGCTTCTTGATGTACTTGAAATGGGTGTGCCTGTCACTACTGTAGCTAACGCTATGCAGTCATCTAGTGTTATGGAAGGAAAACATACTGTTGACGTAGGTATGCTTGTATTGCCTGTGATTATTGAATTGATTAGTTTGATTGCTGACGCAGCTAAAATTAAATACACATCGGGCTTAGAAGGTGATGACAGAGTTCGTGGTTCTTTGGTGGATAAAGCTGTTATGAAGTTAGAAGCTAAAAGAAATGAAGAAGACACAGATGAAGAACCAGAGAATGAAATGCTAATTGAAGAAATGAAAACTGCAGCGGATGAACGTGCAGGCAGTTTAATGGCACGGAGAAACTAATATGGGTTTGTTTGGTCTTGGTGATTTTGGTACAGGATTTGTTGAAGGTTTTGCTAAATCTGCAAATGAGGCTCTTAAAGAAGACTTAAGAAAAGTTGATTTAAGGGTTGAAAGGGTTGCAGAAGCAAAGATGAAACGTGCGCTTAAACAACAAGAAGAACGTGCAGAAGAGTTAGAAGAGATTGAAGATGCTTTAAAAGAGGGTAAAAGCCTATTTGGAGATGATCCACGTGGCGCAGAATATGCTGCATCTTTACTTAAGGATCAAGGAAACTTAACTGCATATAAATCATTTATTAAAGATTTACGTGAAAAGAAACTAAAATCTGGTATTGATCCTGTCGGTTTCTTTACACGTGCTGCAGTGGATGCACCTGCTTCTAAAGGATTTACTATAAGTGATTATGCTAAAGCCTATCAAGGCGCACCAAAAACATTACCAGATTACCGTCTACCATCTGATGTAGAAACAGCAGGTGCTGGTAGACTTCTTAGTGCAATTGGTCTTGACCAAGATGTTTCTGGACAAATTAAAGAGCGTGTTTCAGAACAAATGGCTGCTAGTGGTATAATTGAAGACGCTGCAAAACCTAGCATTTCTTTGCCTTCAATTGGTTTTGATTCTGAAGAATGGAACCTTGCGGATAAAGATGCGTCAGCTAAAATAAAGTACTATAATGAAAAACTAGTTAATCCACGTTTAGCAGAAGAAACTCGTGCTAAGTACGAAGAAAAACTACAAGCGCAATTAGGTATTGCCGCTGACTCTAAAGATGATGAAATTCGTATTAGTGCATTACAACAACAACTATCACGTGCAAACGTAGATGATAAACCTGCTATCCAAAAACAAATTACAGAAATTAAAATTAAACAGAAAAGACGTGAGGCAGAAGCTGCTGTAGCAGATAACACTGATATAATGGCTGTCAATAAGTTAGAAAAAGCAGATGCATATAGACGTTCACAGGACGAAACTTTGTCAAAAGAAGAGCGTAAAAAAGCATTGGACGAATTTTACCGTGTAAGTGAAGTTATTACTGATTATGGTAAGGGTGAACCTACTGTTGCGGCTAAGTTTGAAAAGCGTAGAGAAGACCATAGGCGTAAGCAAGCAGAAGACCCTGCATATAAAGCGGGTAATCCTGAGTTTGATGCTGAAGTTCTTGAATTAAAAAAACTTGAAGACATATCAAAAGATGGTAGCACTAAAGATGCCTCAACAACTGGAATTACAGCTGCTGTAAAAGTAATAGATTTAATTACATCCACTAATCCTAGTGTTACAGAAAATATACCAAACAATAAAGACTTCCAAAGAATCAAAAAATTAGTTGATAATGCAGATACATTATCTTCTGGATTAGGCATGTTAAGCACGGAAAAATCTCCTGATGGCGGTCCGTCAGAACGTGAAATATATGATCAGGGAATGGCAGCTATGCGTAGTGGCGGTCAACCTCTTGTAGACGCATACTTAGCTTCGTTACCAGAAGGTTCTGACAAGCAAAGTGCTATAGTAGCAGCAGAGTCAATGGGTTATGATGTTTCTGCATATAAAACTGTACAATCTACTGCACCTGACGATACTGCACCTGCTGATGATACAACTAATAAGACTGCGGCTACAGCAAATCAAATGAAGGCGATTATACCAGACACTGCAGAAGGTGCTGCAGCTTCACTAGCTGAGTTAGGTCCAAATGTTACTTTAGAAGAAATAAGTGATTCCATCGCATTAGCAAATAAAAATGACTACGGTGACGCTTTCATGCAGGTTCTTGAGCAAAAAAGAAATCAGTTGGTAGAGGCAGCTGAAAGAGGTGAAGATACGAACATGGTATCAGACGAAAGTGAAAAAAATAAAGTTAATGAAGCCTTAAAATTTTTAAAAGCACTTCCGGCTAGAAATCCATTAACTACTTCTCCGTCAGAAATTATTTCAAAATCAACCAAAGAATATGAGGTTGAAAAGTTAGCTGAACATATGAATATTACGATTGATGAGGCAGCAAAGTTATGGACAGAATCCTATCAACAAAGAAATAAAGAAATAATACAAGGATTTCTTCCTCCTAGATCGTCTAATAAAACTCCAAGTAGAAGAACAGGAAGAACAAGGCGGTCTAGTGGCGGCTTAATGGCAAGGAAGTAAATTTATGGGTCGTACAATTTTTGACAAAGTTTTAAAACCTTTGGAGGAAGAAGAGGAAATTATTCCTAAAACTACTGATCCTAGCACTTTTAAAACAGAGGAAGCTATTCCTGTAGCTGCCAAAAAAACTAGAACTATATTTGATTCTGCCGTACAAGTTGTAGAATCAGACACAGAAGAAGTGCAAGCCGTTAAAGCAACTAGAAATGCCATGTCTAATACGGCTATCCAAGATGCTGCAATGCGCTTTGCAAAAGATCGTCTTGGTCAAGAAGACATCACCCAAGAAGAAGCAATGGCTGAGTATATTGAACACTTTCGTTCTTTCAATGTAAACGAGTTAACTGCTGCAGGTGATTTTAATTATGTATCAGCTGCTGCTGCCGATGCAACTAAACGTAAAGATAAAAAAGCAGCACAACGCTTGAGCGACTATCGCCTTCTGTATCAAGCGTTTGAAGAGATGCCAGCCTTCTCTGATGGTGTAGGAACTGCGACACTAGACTACATACAAGGTCTAGCTACCGCACCTTCTACTTACGTAGGTTTGGCATTACCCGGCATAGGTAAAGGTGCTGGTGTAGCGGCTACCCAAGCTGCTAAAGAAGGCGTAAAATTCACCCTTAAAAATGCATTTACAAAACCTGTATCCCTGTTAGCTAATCAAGCTGCAGCACGTCCTCTTGCAACTACAATTGGAGTTGAGGCTGCTGCTGGCTCACTGCAAAACATTGCAGCACAGAAGACTGAGATTGAAGCAGACTTGCGTGATGACTTTAGCTATGGAGAATTAGCTACTGTTGGTGCTATCAGTGGTGTTGCTGCACCTGCTGCGTTGATTCCGGGTGCAATTAAAGGTGCTATCACAAAGAAGGTGGAGGCAGGTACAGGTGACTTAGTAGGAGAAGCTACTGCTGCTGTAATCAAAAGAAACGAAGAGGCACTAGAACGTACTAATAAAGTGTTAGAATCTGACACTGAGTTAGCAGCATCTATTAAAGCTGCTTTGCCATCTTTAGACCCAGAAAATATTCTCACCAAAACTGATGTAACTAAGAAAAGAAAACTAGACCCAGAAGACATAGCTGCCGGTGAAAAAACAATAGATGTTGAAGCCGAAAAGCTAGGCATGGCTGACTGGCAAAAAATTGCACCCAGTAAAGAGCATGTAAGTCGTATCTTTGGTGCGGTGACTGAGATTATGGCTAAAGCCAATAACAAACCAAAACCCGGAGAGCGTATATCAGAAGCTGTTGCCCGTGTAGTCAGAGAAGGCGACTTAGGTGAAAAAGTAGCACCTGAAATTATGAAGAAATATAATATAACATCTGATGATTTAGCTTCTCTTCTCATAGCTGAAGCACACGCAGATGCGTCACGTCTTGGAAGCAGAAGTGCCGCAAGTAAGATGTTTAATAATCTAAATGAAGTTGCGGCTAGTGATATATTTGCATTAACAAACGATAGAAAAAAGGTACTAGAAAAAGTTTCAGAGCGTCTTGATCAGGGAGATGGTGCTAGTGCTTTAAAATTATTAGAACCAGAAAGAGAAGTTAGTTTTGTTCGTGCATTAGATCAGTTAAGGCTGGCATCTATGACATCCCAAACAGCAACTACAATTCGTAATACTGCCTCTGGTGTGACTCGTGTTGGTATTGATGTACTGATGAAAGGTTTTGACAGAGGGATTGCATCTGCTGTTAAAAAAGTGTCTGGCAGAGCAGATGGAAAAGTAGGATTTAATTCTAATAATCCTAATGAAGATGTGTTTGCCGTACTATATGGGATGGTTAATGGAAAAGAAAGTAAAGCTATTCAATCCATATTTAAAATGGGTTACGACAAAAAAGCTAAAAACTTATATAGAAGCCTCAGAGATATCGAGGATGCTGCTGGCGATGGCGTGAAAGTCACTAAAATGAGGGCTTTAAGCCAAGAACTAAATGCCCTAAACACTATGTCAGATGATATATTTAAACGAGCCGCTTTTTCTGGATCACTAAAACGCAGACTAAACGAACTATACGCTAGAGAATTAGACACTATGAATAAAAAAATTGCCTTGCGTGATGCTGGTGAGGACATATCTAAACTAGGGCCAATAAGGGAAATTAAAGCAGAGGATTATGATTTAGTAGAGATTATTAGGCAAGGTAAATTTAATGACGCATTTGCTGGAAAAGAACGTGGCAAACTATTGGATGATGCAGTCAATGATGCATTAACATTTACTTATCAAAGAGATGCACAAAATGATACTGTTCGTGGTATCATTAGCGGTATTCACAAGTTTCCTTTTCTAACAACTTCTCTAGTACCGTTTCCTCGTTTTGTTGCTAATGCTATGCGATTTACTTGGGAATATTCTCCTTTGTATATGTTAGCTAAGAACAAACAAGGTGAACGAGTAATATCCCAGCTTGTAGGAAAAGGTAGTGAAGAAAATTATGAAAAAGTTGGTAAGGCACTTACAGGTGTAGCTTTATATTCCGCTGCTTATGCTTTTCGTTCAAGTGAAAACGCTGGTGAAAACTGGTGGGAGTATAAAATGGATGATGGAAGTACGTTTGATTTACGTCCATTCTTCCCGGCTGCACCCTTTTTATTCTTTGCTGATCTGGCGAAAAGAAGCATTGAAGGCGATCCTATTATGGGAGATAATAGTTTTATTACGGATGCTATTCAGGCTTTGTCCGGTACGCAGTTCCGGGCAGGTTTTGGCATATATGCCTTAGACAGTGCTTTAAAAGATTTAGATGGTATTGATTTCTTTGATGAAGAAACTACAGCTGAAATGGCAGCACAAAAACTTGCTAAGATAGGAGTAAACTTTTTTGCTAATGCCGCCAGCACATTTATGATACCAGCTACTACAGGACAAGATTTATATAATACCTTTATAGCACCTGATGATGAACGTATTGTTCGTCAGACCGACATGACACTAAATGGTTTAGATGATGTTTTAAGTATGACTATAAATAAGTCGATAGCCAGATTGCCCGGAAATTTTGCCATACAGGAGATGTTGGCAGAATCAATCGGCACTAAACCTGCAGAAATATATGAATCACCTACACGTGATGCACCTTTACGTAGAGTAACTCCAATCACAAGACAAACCTTTGGTATATTAAGGCAAGAGCGTAGGAATTTTTTTGAAAATGAGTTAGCTAAATTAAAAATCAACCGAAAAATTCTGACCTCTAAAACAGGAGTTCCAGAGGCTGACCAGTTAATTAATGCTATGATGGGAGAGTATACGACAGAATTTATTGTACCTGTACTAAAGAATAGTGAAGATTATAAAGGGCTAGACAACGATCAAAAGAAAGACTTTATTCGTTCAGTAATTAAGGAATACAAAGCAGATATTATGGATGTAGTTAAAATGCGTTCTTCTATATCTGGTAAGGAGCGATATGGATTTGACCCAATGCAACGAGTAGCATTTAATAAACTAGGTCCAGTTGCTCAGAAACGTGCATTAGCTAAATACCACGAAGTATTTGGTAAACCAACAGACGGTGAACCATATGATTATGAACAGCTTGTTGACTATGGTAAGTTCTATCAGAAATTGGGTGTTAGATAAACTAAAAAAGGGGGCAATTAAGCCCCCTCTTTCATAACAGATTAGTAACCCATATCATGACAAAACTATTACTACCTGTTATCTCCACTGCCGCCTAGCATACCCCTAGCCTGTCTATCGCCAAGTTTCTCCAGATTTTCTTCCATAACTCTTCCAAGATTAACGCCTAGTTCTTGTGCTAGAACCGCAATGTACCAACAGACATCACCTAACTCTTTGGTAATCTCTGCTCGTTTAGCTGGGTTGTCACCGTCACGTATTAGCTTCTTAGCCTTGTTAGCAATCTCACCTGCCTCACCTGCCAGTCCTAACGTCAAGTACGCTAGGGCTGTTTCTTTTGGGAAGATGGCTGTGCTACAGGCTTTGTGCTGATAGTCTGATGCGGTTATACCACTCATCTGTTTCTCCTTCATCCACTGTTTAACTTCTTCCTCTAGCCTGTTCATTACGTTGTACCTTCTGTAAATTCTCATGGTAGGCAGTGTTCCAACCCCTATGCCACTCACGTGCTTGCATCGTATTGGGGTCAATAGGGCAGGTTAACCTACCTTTCTTAAAGGCTTCCTGCCCCCACTCAAACTGAATCCGTAGCGGTGCATCATATTTACTTAGTCCATTACGCCTCACCGCCATCACCTTCTTCAGTTTTTGGTTCATTCACAGAAGTTACCAGCATCTTAGTGAAAGCATCTTGTGCTGCACGTAGCTGATCCATACCAAACTGTGCTTGAGCAACCTTTGTATTTAAGTCACGAATCTGATTCACTAGATACTGTTCATTGTTTTCCAGTTCTTCAAAGTCGTACTCCTTACCATCAATAGTAATCATTTGTTTTTCATCATTCATTTTCATTCTCCTTTTCTTTCTGTTTAAGTTTGTGTGCTTTACCCACTGATATATTATATTTATCAGATAGTTTACGTACCGTCAATCCTTTTTTTACATCTCTGTAAAAACTTTTAGTGTTTATTTTAATTTCCGGCCTACCTTGTTTAACTTTGTTATGTCGTTTTTTAGGCAATACATATTGTTTTTTAAACCTATGCTTAAAGAACACGATAACATTAATTACTGTGTTGACAGTGATGGCTGTTAATAACCACCACTGCCACCAACTAGGCCAGTTTGTACTCTCTATCATGCTGCTTCGATGTCCACTATTTCACATACCCCTGCAGTACAAGCTAACTCACGCCCACCT
>Ga0222718_10003006_pt1 | contig 14693 bp, 3 predicted proteins | sample C33_27DmetaG_FD_165045 | JGI IMG/M metagenome (GOLD analysis project Ga0222718, IMG submission 165045) | Estuarine water microbial communities from San Francisco Bay, California, United States - C33_27D | ecosystem: Environmental > Aquatic > Marine > Unclassified | place: USA: California... | reverse complement strand
TGGTGGTGGTGGGATCCTCACCAATTTGACTGGCGACATCGTCAACATCAGCACCAGGTAACAAATTTTTCAAGTTACTCACACCATCAATAGCACTGGTGACAGACCCGGTGATGTTATCAGCAATGTCTGTCAACGCACCTTGTATTTTGGAGGTGAGTGCCATGGGATTCAGCGCTCCGGCGGCCGCGCGGAGGTTCTGTGTGATTAGATTACCAGCACCTTTCAGTGCGTCACTAATACCACCAGGAGCATTTAATTTCTCACAACCCATGTGAGTATTTATACCGCGAATCAGGGTTTTACAGCTGTCTGCGTAGCAACTCCACCTGTTCCTTGAGTAACTCTATTTGTGTTTGTTGTTGCTTGACTGCTTCGATCAACACTGCTGTCATGTTCTCATAACGGACGCCTATGTATTCATCACTGATTGATGATCTTATCACCTCTGGTAAATGTTCTTGAACTTCTTGCGCGATCACACCCACTTGAGTTCGATCACTCACCTCTGGATTGATCTCACGAGCTTTGTCGTTGTATTTGAATCTAACGCCTCGCATATTTGTCACGATGGACAAAGCATCATCAATTGTCTCGACATCACATTTCAACCGAGCGTCTGATACACTGTAAAATGCTATGATATCATCGGTCGCGTAGATGGACCCGGCGGCGCCGCCGGGTATTGCTCCGACTCCTATCCTTTGGAACTGCACGTTGTTTCCAGTACCGAGTCCGATTGATGTTCTAGCGGTGGCTCCACTCTCAACAACCCATGCCGATCCGTCACCTACAATGAAATTTCCATTCGTTTTAGCTAGACCGGCGATAGTAGCCAAATCGGCATCGTATGGTTGTACACCAGAAGTTGAACCAGGTGCAGCCGCGGCCCAGCTGTTGGCAGCATTCGCGTACAAAATATTTCCAGACGTGACCGAGGACAAGCCAGTGCCTCCTTCGGCCATCGCTAGCGCGTTGTCCAATATCAGCGAACGAAAATCTGCATCCCCATCTCGGTCAATACTAGCCATTTCGATCCAAGTCGAATTGGCTGAATTTCTCTGTTTAATTGAGATTCCTCCATCATTGTGTATATTAATTTTCCCGCTAGCGGCTCTGACGGAAATTGGGTTACTGCCACCGACACCTGCAGCAATTGTGAGGCTTCCACCATCGCCACCTGATCCAGTGTTAACGTTGCCTCCTTTTCCCGCGCTTATCGTGATGTTGCCTCCATTGGTTCCTGTCTGCCCGGCTTGGATGGATGAGGTTCCGGCGTCTCCAGCACTAATTTGCAGATCACCAGGAGTTTCCGAATTCCCGCTCGTAGCCGCAGATGTGTCAACAGTATCAATTGTGACATTCTTGGTTTCTGTTGGGTTGGAGACTGCAACACCATTAGTAGATGTTGTGATTTGTAACATGGTCTGATATGTGTACGGGTCGCCTTGCGTTCCGGCTCCGTCATTTTTAAAATACCATCTGCTGTCACCGTTGCTAGCTATAGCAAAACGTTTAATACCGGTGGTGAAAGCGCGGAGATAATCTACATCCCCAGGATAGTCTGTGTCATTAAATTCATCGGTACCGTATTTTGTTCCTCCAGGATCATGTAAATTGTCCAGGTCATTAACAGTAGTCCAGTATGTGTCTCGATCCGGGTCGATCACATTACCGGATCCACCAATACTGTTCCATTGATTACCAGCTCCAAAACCTTCAAATACTTTTTGATCGGTGTTGTATCTTATGGTGCCTAGTTTTGGTAAATATTGTGTATCATCCGGGTTTGATGCTGTTATATCGTACGCAACATTTGCTGGACGTTGAGCTGTTGTGCCTACTGGTACTCTCAAACCATCTGTAGCATCAACATACAGTGTGGTGTACGCGTTGCTACTTCCAATCGCCACATGTTGTCCCACACCGCTGATCATCATGGCCAGTGTGTTGTTTGTTTTGAATTCTAATTCGGTTGATTCTTTGTTGTTGATTATGGCCTTGTTTGATTCATCATATCCCACATGCAAACCATCACTAGCTGTAGCACCAGTGTCTCCTGTTGTGAGCTGCAAATATGAACCGTCACCATTTGCGGTTCCTAGTCGGTGTACATGTAAATTTTGTGTTGGGTCGCTCAAACCCATGCCCACGTACCCACTTCGGCCTGTGCCTCCATCCTCTATATACAGCGCGGGCACCGCGTCATCCATGAACACTGCCACTGGTTGACTTCCGGTCTGAGTCACTTTGAGTGCGGGTCCGGTGCCAACATTGTGTATGTCCATGGCACTGGTAACATGTACCAACGTGTCTATCTGATTGGTGATGCCTTTGACCCACAAATCACCCTCGATATGCGCGCTTCCGGCGATGTGTAGCGTGGTGTCTGGACTGCCGGTGCCAATACCCACACGACCATTTGCTCCATCTACAAACAACGCGTATTGTGAGTCATGGGTAAGATGACTGATGGATCCGTCAGTAACGTTTTCATTTGCATCACTAGCGTTAGATTCAACACGGAAATTTATGTCAAAGGCATCCTCATTGAACACTGTTTCAGCGGATGCACCCGCGGATTGACCACCTAATGTCAACACGTTTCTCAATTGAGAGGGACTGTCAGTGGCTTGTGCTCTGAACGTTATTTGCCCAGCTTCAGACGTGTCAGTATCATCAGTCGCTCTCACAAGTATATCAGCATAAGTTATTTCTTCATCTGTAGAGTTTTTTCCTTGAAAAGTAATTAATCCTAAGCCCATGTCGTTTGCGGTAGTGTCGCTGCTTCGATTGAAGTTCAACGTTGCAGGAAACCCGGTGTGTGTTGTGTTGTTGTCCACACCAGCATTGCTGTTTCTCAGTTCCAACACAGGATTTGTGTCTTTGGCAGTGGATTCTATCAACATGGTTTCTATACCGGTAGCAATTGCATCATTTTTGATATGAGCCAGTGTTGTACCAGTGGCGCTAGTGTGGTCATTGGTCAATTTGAACAACGCGCGTGTTCCAGTTGTGCTTGAGTTGCTCTCCAGATTGAGCATGGTTCCGGTGGTCAAGTCATCTGCATCCACACGAATCGCCTCACCAGTGGTCAATTGTGTTGCATCTATCTCAACAACAGTACCGGTTGTTTGCTCAGAATCTATTTTAAGAGCTCTAGAGGCAGGATTTGCAGTAGTGGCAGTGTTGATCTGAACCACTTTACTGCCCGAGTTCCCGGTTCGGTCAGCTCTTTGTTCAAACAACGCCAACACACCCACGTTGTCTGTATCTGAAAGATCATGCACCCACAAACCTTTGCCTGTGGTTCTATTGTCAAACGCCAGTTCCAATCCAACACCGGAGGTCAAATTGGAAGCAGAAAGTAACATCCCATGGCCAGTTGTTATCTCGGTTGCATCCACCTCAACAACGGTGCCTGTTGTTTGTTCCGAATCGATGCGTAAAGTTCTTGCGTTCTCATTAGCGGTGGTGTCAAAATTTATATCAACACCGATACTAGCTGCGGAACCGGTGCGGTCACCGGCTTGTTCAATTTTAACAAGAGCGCCTGCGCTGTCCGTTGTGCTGTCGTCATGTACATGCAACCCAGTACCAGTTGTACGTGAGTCCATCAACAACTCGATACCTTTCCCGGTGGTCAATTTGTCAGCGTCTATGGCTAACACTCTACCGGTGGTGATTTCGGTCGCGTCAATCTCAACAACAGTACCGGTCGTCTGTTCAGAATCTATTTTAAGAGTCCGAGAAGCGCTATTTGCAGTAGTAGCATTGTTAATCTGGACCACCATACTGCCCGAGTTCCCGGTTCGGTCGGCTCTTTGTTCAAACAACGCCAACACACCCACGTTGTCCGTATCTGAAAGATCATGGATCCACAAGCCTTTGCCGGTGGTTCTATCGTCAAACGCCAGTTCCAATCCAACACCAGTTGTTATCTCGGTTGCATCCACCTCAACAACGGTGCCTGTTGTTTGTTCGGAGTCGATACGTAAAGTTCTTGCCGCGGTGCCTGCAGTTGTGTCAAAATTTAAATCAACGAGCACCGTTTCATTTGTGTCATGACCACGATCTCCGGTGCTCTCCAAATGAAATAAAGACACCGTGCTTTTGTCGCTGCCGGCATGAGTCATGTGCAGCAAACTACCGGTTGTTAGGTTATCTGCAGTTGCATTGAACACATCACCGGTTGTCAAGCTATCAGCTGTGACAGTTACAACATGTGCACTAACAAGTGCATCAGCACTCACGCTGATTACATCTGCATCTATGTTGTCTGCATTGATGTCTAACAATTGCTTGTCTGTGTCCTTGTTGTTCAATTGAACCAACGGTACATCAAATGCTCCTCCATTCGCGGAGTTGGTGATTTCCAATGTTGCGGTGGGTGCGTCCTCACTGTCACCGATGCTCATGCGATTGTTGTGAGCATCAACAAAAACCATGTGAGGTTCATCAACAGATCTAACTATCAAATCTACATCGTTACTTCTTTTGTTCAGTGTTATGTGGTCTTGTGAGCCATCTTCCAACATCTGAATCATGTCAATACCACCTGCTCGGAAATTTATCTCATCATAATCAGTTGTTGGAGACAAATCCGGGTCTCCCGCATTGTTCACATAATGTGTTGTTTCGTCAGCTCCAAACAACATGTAGGTGTCTGTGTCATCATTATGATATATAAAATCTTCAACACCTACACTGCCACGCACATCAAGATCAAAACTAGGTGCTTCAACACGATTAGAATGTGGTTGTTGATGCCACATGCCGATCCCCAGGCGACCATATTCATCAATTGTTACAGATCTAGAATAGTTTCCATTGGTTCCATAGAGTGGTGGATTGCCAGATTTACTAGCACTCGTGTGCATGGTGATAGTACCACTATCGAATATTTTGATATCCGTAGTATCATACAGGTGTAAATCAGATTTGTTTAAAAATCTTAAGTGTGTGTTGTCGAAAGTTGTATATTGTGAGTTTCTAAACACAATATTTTGTGTTTGTATCTCGTCTCCTCCATAATAATCATATGGTATGTATACGTAATCTCCGGTGTCTAAAAATATGCCATGATTGCGGTCTGGCCAGCTATAGTATTCAGTTGGTTGGTATTGATGTGACATGTCCTAATTATTTATCGTTAGAACGGTACATTCCAATGTTTATGCGGGTGGTTCTGCTGCTGCGGGTGGAGCCTCCGCTTCCGGGGTGCCTAGATCTGGCGGTGGACCGAAACTCGGTGGTGCATCTAAATCACCTCCCATGCCCGGGGGCCCTCCTAAATCACCACCCATGGATGAATCTCCGGGATTGCCTGCATCCAAATCTCTCCAGTTAGGTCCAACAGACTCTATTTGTGATAGTTCCCAAGCAAATTCTTTGTCTTTCTTCAAAAAGGCTCGATTTGCTAGCACATCATCATCTGACCATCCAAGATACTTCTTCTGGCAGTAGGTATTTGAGACAAACTCGTTACCACTCATGTTTGCAAAGTTTCCGCTCTTGACTTCGAAAATTTGTTGCTCGCGTAACGTATGAAAGCTGTTAGGTGCGTTGAACTTAATGTCTATATTTTCTTCTTTTAAATCATACTCTTTCCACAACTCTTTCATTTTTAGTTGTGTTATGAATGTATTTTTCAGGCCTTCCGCGAATCTCTGATGCTGTCTCATTATGAATTTCGCGAATTTGAGCTCTTCTCTTAAAATTTCGGTACCGTCATTATATGTTGATTCAGTCTCAAGTCTGTTCACGGGCACTTTTAGTGCTTTGTATAGCTTTTTGACAAAATACATTAAATCTGTCAATTCACCAAGATTTTGACCGCCTGCTAGCTGAGTTACTTCAGTACCATTGTTACCAGATCTTTTTGCGAACCAAAAACTATCCAACATGCTTTGTGGATTGAACGCGTTGACTTGTCCGTCCTGATTACGATCATATGTTTTTCTGTTCCAGTAGTTGTGCATCAATTTTTTGAGATACGCCTCAGCTTTTGGTGGGGGCATGTTTCCTACATCAACATTAAATACTAATTTTTCTGGAGCGCGTACCAGTCGGTATACCACTATGCTGTCCTCGATCATTGTGAGCTGTCTATATGCACGTCTAGCACCTTCAACGAACGGCAATCTCATGGTTTTATCTTCATTCCATGTACCACTATGTACATAGGTTATTTGATTTTTATCGAAGGGTATATACTCGTACTTCTCTACCTTTTGTGTCTTTGGATTTAAAATTGCCTGTCGGAACAAGTAACCCTTGATTAGTGTGTTTTGTACGTTGTCATATATAGGGTCTATCAGCTCTGTTGGTATCAACAATATACCTAAAATGCCCTTTTCCGGGTGGTCTTCGTGTATTATATGTTCAAAATACACTTCTCCGTCAACAAGTAAGCTTCTCAAGTATTCCCATCCTTTGTTTTCAAAATCAAAATATTTTACAATATTGTTAAACTCTTTCGTCAGTTCATTTTGTGCAGATACAGACAAATCACAATTGCGGAAATTTATACTAACACAACTGCCAGTGTCTTCATTAACGTTGATTGAATCATCACATATCTCATCTAGAGCGTCACCAACCTCTGCATATGCTGCCATTATTCTGTAGTCTCGTAATCTTTTTTCTTTATCTAGATCAACGTTCGCATACATGAATTGGTGGTAGTTCTTGTCTATAGCAACAGCACCAACTCCTTGGTCCCATGTAACAACCTGTTGTGATATGCTGTTTTTTGCTAGTGCTACATCTCTCTTGGTTCCAGTGTTGTAAAAGTGTTTAAATTTCGGATTTAATTGCTGAACATTGTCCATTACAAAACTTTGACTATATGGTAATTTAGATGCAACGTATTGCATGAAATTTCTACCAAATGTCGAGGCTTTTCCGGAGTTTTGTTGATGTTGTGCCATATCTAGTATTTATGGTTTTAACATGGTTAAATCAAGTTATCGATCAATTGTTACATTTGTGATATATTTTGGGTCTTGTGTTTCCAACACTAATAATTGCTCACTATTGTTACCATTCATGTAAATTTTACTGTCTATTAGTTTGACACCAGTAAATGCTGATTCGGTTGTGTATGGTGTTGTGTCTATCAATATACGATATGTTAGTGTTTGAAAATTTGTGTATATGGCACTGACCGTGGCAACATATGTGTGTGGTGTTGATTTGTCAAAGAAATATTTATGCTTAAAACCTATACGTCTTGGGTCTCCGAAATCGCTTTGATCCGGTAATTCTGTTATATCGAATGTCAATGCTTGTGTACCGTCAATTATAGTCCGGTCATTTACATACGCTGGTGTACCATCATCCGGATCAAAAATTATACGAATCAATTTGAATCCATTTATTTTTACAGGTATGGTCTTAGTATATACGTCCAGATCAAATTGATATCCAGACAACACATAGCCTAGCATCGAGCTGACTGATTGGGTTTGTACAGTGTGTGGATTAGTATTAGATGGAACTAGATCTGTTTCGGGGAGCAGTCTGATTTGCTTGGAATCGACTCTACGATTCCACCTTGGTCCAGGATCGGTATATCTAGTAGTTGTTTCTGAGTGAAACACTCTATTATCAATCAATCTATAATTGTATTGACCTTTTCTATAATCATTTGAAAATACGGAATAGGTTACATTATCATAACTACTCAATTTGGCACTGTAACTAACATTATATATATTTGTTTCCATATCATAACTAATTACTGGTTTGTCTACATGTTCAACAACATACGATGACAATTCATCTGTCAAGCTAAATAGATCTGGCGTTTGATCTGTGTAGTTTATGTTGGGGTGCGCTTGTTTATATTCTAACGTATTTAAATCGACCTCAAACAGCCTTGGATATACCACCATCTCGTTGTTATATGTAGACTTGGAGGTATGTCCTGTAATGATACGATTGTTTATTTCATCAAAGAACCACCCTAGGCATGTTTCTACTTGATTATCATCACCGGTCGTCCGGAATAGTACATCAACTGTATTATTTGGTAACAATTCACCGGTTGAAGAATCGAAATTCAATTTAGTGATATATAAGTGTGTGAAAGTCTCTAATATCAAGCAGTCATACACTACATCCATGTTTAATATCTCACCACGCTCGATCGATTGTTTTAAGAAGAAATAATCAGAATTATCAAAGAAATCAAAATTCCTGATTATTGTTTTCATTGCGGTTTGGAGATCTGTTACTTTTATTGAATTGTAGGGCCTAAAGTAGACCGTTCCGGTAGTCTCGGTTTTTTCTTTATATAGTGACAGTTGCTCTGTCAATACGGATTCTGGATTTGATGCATATTTTGTTTCAGATACATTTAATGTCTGTAAGTATAATGGTTGTTCTTCAAGAGTATATTCATACTCTCCGGGGACATCCTCACAAAACGTGTCCAAAAACTCTTTACCATCAACATCATCACCGTCAATAATAGTAATATTACTACCCTCCGGGATTCCATAGTTTGAAAACCCGACTTCATAATCATACCCTTCGAACCCCGGGTTAATATATTCTTCAAATGCATCATTTCTATCTGCATCACCTGTTGGGTACTCGAGTGATATGTAGTTACCACTTCCATCTTGCTCCTCGGTATATAATCCAAAAGAGTAACTATCCGCGAGGACACACTCTTTGCTCACGCCAGCTAATATGCCACATGTTGTGTCTGTGAACATACCAGAATAAGCTTGACTGTCATATTGCACTCGATCGAAACCATGGAACATAACCGGTGTTATGCTCAAATCTGGCGAATCTTCAGTCACACTCCTACCATAATAATGTGAGTTAAACTCTTCTAAAACTTCGTTTCCACTCTCATCTAGTTCTGATACTCGTCGCAAATCCGGGAAGGGTTGAGGTATTACGAACTGTTCTATTTTTGGATCCACTCCAGGAGTTCGACCACCTTCATATATTATAAAATTAACATCATCACTGTACAGTGGTGGTAATTCTTTCAATGTGTCTCCACAATCAATTATCACGCACTCTGCAATGACTTCATACTCATCATCACCCGGAGGTGCATCTAACGGAAATCTAGGTCGCTGAATTTTTTTGTATAGAGCAAACTCATTACCATATATATCAGTCCTCCATTTAGTTTGTGTTTGGTGGCCGGTTAATAAAGATTGTTGTTTTTCATCTATCTTGTATATATTGCTACTTTCAAGCGGAAAAATATCACTATTGCTCCATTCTGTTTTTTTGTGTCCTTCGAAAAAACTAAATTGATCAGTAGACTTGCTGATACCTGGTAGATTCTCTGGAGTTAATTCATCTTGTGAGGTGTAACCAGTAAAAGTTGCGGCAAGTTCGTCATCCACGATGTCACCATGCAATTTTTCGTTTGAAATATCAGCCTTTACCCATAAAACGTCTTCTATATGATCAACAGGATTAGACGTTGTATTGGATAGTATGCTATTACCGTGTTTATACACATCTTGAACTTTATCTACTATGATGCTGGTATCAGTTATTTGTAGTCTAGGCTTGTGACTATAAAATGTCAACAAACCGGTGTTTGAGGGTGTGAAAAACCCGCCTACATCTTGTATGCGAGAGAGGTTAGTAGTATCATGTTTATCATTTATAGACAGTGTATGTCTGTTCAAATAATTTCTCCAAGGCTTGCTAGGCTCTTCAATTAATGTGAGTGCTCCAGCTGATAAACTGTATACATTTGATCCTAACAAATTACTAACATACTCTTGTTGTATGTATCTGTTTAAGTTATCAAACGATTTTATATAGTTAAAGAATTCACTGTGATTTACATAATCTAAATCCAATTGTGTCGGTGAATCTGTTGTGTTGCCCGCGAGGATCAGATTGACGCTTGATGATAAGACCAATTTAGGTTTACATTCATTCAGAACGCTTTTGATTATCTCAACATCTGCTGAATATAGTTTTGAGTTGTATGGTATATTGTTTTGTTTGAAATAATTTGTTGATAAGTCATACAATTCCACAATATTAACATTAAACTCTACGTCATTATCAACATCCATCGTGTTATTATCTACGTCCGGTGAAATAAACTCATTTAATACTGTCGTTGAAACGGCTCGAGCGGTTCCCTCAATTGACGAGGAGCTCGACTGAGTTATTCTCTGTCTTTTCAAATCATCACGTTGTTTACATACATAAATGGTGATTTGTTTGATTTTAGATACATAAAATGGTAAAGCTGATTCAACATGCCGTATATTGTTTATGTTAATGTTTGATAAAAACCGTTTCTCTTCAGATGTAGTGTAATTTAAAGTTATATCCTTGAGTAGTGTTTTGTATCTGCTTTGAATTACATTTGTTGTTTCCTTGTTATTTAATTTTTTTACAGCTGACCATGCCTGTAAATACTGATTGTATTGACTTGTATAATCTTGTGTGTTTTTTGTGTCAACAGAGACTCTCTCCAGCCATTCTATATATGTAAACGGTTTATTATTATCATCAGCAGCTGAAGCTGATATTTTCTCATCTGTTATGCTATTATAAGCAATATATGACTGTACTTTGTCTATATTGATCATACTAGTATTTAATTGTTGTTGTAGTTTTCATTGTCAATAACATTCTCTCCAGCGAAAAGATCTAACCCGGATCTTAATGTCTTTTCTATCAGTATGTCCATACTACCATTATTTTTTGTCCAATCATTATAATCATTAAGTTCATCAAATTCTAACGTGGTACCAGCCGCTGTCCAATCGATAACATTACCTATGTAGGATTGATCCGTGTTGGCATCTGGTTTATATTCAAAGACAGAGTAATACTGCCATGCATTTTCACCTTTTGGTAAATCGATACCCCAACCTATAGACTGTAACTGTTCTTTTTTATTGAATGAGATATCTAGATAAAACCCGGTCACACCGCCCATTTCTGTTGAATAATGTTCAATGAATGTTGGCTCAGTTACTAATATTGAGCCTCCTATTTCTGGCGCGATTGTGCTTTGATAATATATATTCTTCGGTATTTTTCCGTATATAGGGTCTTCATCAGTTTTAATCACCATAGTATCAAATTCAGTTCCTTGATTACTAACGAACCCATCTAACCTTTGTCCGGATGTGCCGGGGTTGGTTGTTATTTCAACAGGATGTTCCGGTGAATCTACGTGCAGTCTGTATGTACGGTTGTAAAAGAATACAACTGTAGGATTTTCTGCTGGGTCTCCTAATAATGTGAGTGTATTATCCTCAAGTGTAAACATACCACTATTTGTACCTATATCAGATATATATTCCGCGAATCTCCTATTACGATTTCTTTCATCATCTAACAAATCGCCGGAGAATGGATTAGATACGACATAATCATTATCTTGTAGAGTTACATTATAGTCTCTTTGCTCAGCCCAGTTTTGTGTCATCCCGGTGACTACTAAATACTCATCACTATGATGTTTTTTGAGTACATATTTTTTATCTATCTCTACAAATAGCTTTCGAATATATTTCGCCACTATATTTTGTGAATCATATTCATGCTGTATTCTACGTAACTTTTCTTGCTCTAGGGCTTGATCACCATATGTTTCACCATATTCTTTTAATTCGTTTCTTAGTTTGGTGATGTTTAGAAACCTTCTTTCCATAACTTCTTTAACTTCGTCATAATGGCGACTGCGTGCAAATCCATCCGGCCACCATCTCCAGTGTTCAGATGTTTGCTTCTCAGCTGGTTTTTGTGTTATTCCAGTGGCGGGCTTTATACATTCGTAATATTCGTTTTGATATCTAGCGATGTCGTTGGTGTTATACCCATGATTTTCGTCATAATCGTATATAAATACGAGCTCTGGCCCTAAATTTACACCTATTGTGTCTTGGTCCCAGTTTCCATATTTTTCAAAATCCGATTGAAAGTTTGTAACAGAACCTTTCAATTTTGTTAGTTTTATTGATAATAGATCCACCATTCTCTCTAATTCACTAGGCAAACTTGTTCCAAAACTTTTCAATTTATAGTTTGTCATTTGTGCGAGACTTTTCAGTGCGTTGATGGTACAAACATCAATATCTGTATTATTTTCTGAAAAATTAGATATTTTTTCATATATTTTTTTACCAATTGATGCGGACGAGCTCCCGGTGGTACCGAACACAGTATTTAAAAACTCATCATAAAAAATTGCTCTTTCTTTCAGATTAGGTTGTTTAATATACTCTCTAATAACACCAGCAAAATCCACATCTTCATTAATTTTAAAAATATCAAAGTACCCGCGCTGAGGTATCAGAATAAACTCATCACTACTTCCGGTTAAGCCAACGGTCCCGGAGGTTTCATCACTCTCAACAGCTCGATCGTCAAATTTGTTGATCCATTTAAATCCGGTCCAATCACCACCAACAGCTATTTCTTCTTCAAATCCCACATCCTTCACTAGGGGAGAACCATGCGCTGTCCGGAACGTTATGTCCCCCAAATTAGCATCTTGTTGCTTCACGTAGTTTTCAAGTGCTGCCTGTCTAGCGGTACCGTCTACTGGTTCATTTCTCATCACATTATTCAAGAAAACTTTAATTTGTTCATCGGTTAGATAGGATGTAGGTAATAAAAAGTCATCGTTATTGGCACGTGAGGAGCTACATATAGATTCAACCCACGTGAAACTCTCGTACGGTTGCTGCGTCGTTGTTATGTTTATATATGCACTAACTGGCGGAGTGTCTGAATTTATAGCATAAACGCGTTTGTCAGCGTTATTTACAACTAGTAAATTGTTTCCTGTGTCCATACCTATACCCTCTATTGCAGATCTACGGTCAGTGTTGTCTCTTCTGTCGTGTGTTTCTGCAGATAGCGGATGAAATCTAGGGTCATAATACGCAGAACCTACCGCGACTGTCATGTCTATAACGTCTTGACGTACATTGTATCTTGAACAGTATCTCGGGCCCCACGAGAACCATATATTGTTTTCCGCATCCGGTACAACATATGTTGGATTGTTTATTAAATCGAACGTTTCTGGTAATCTAGAATTGATCACCTTTTTCTTCTTGGTTTTTAATACAAGTTTGTTTGATTGAAAGTAATTGTCATCAACTAATAAGATGGCACTGGGAGACTCAGATGTTATATGTATGGCAATCTCTTGCTCACCAAAACCGGAAACATTTTCTGTTAACAGATCACCGGTTGCGGTTAAATCTTCCCATGTGCCGCTCAGAGCCTGGTTTTCTTCACCTTGTAATATTTGTCTGATTGTTAAAGCGTGTTCACCTTGATTGAAAAATTTACTATTAAATATATATGTATTATCTTCATATAAAATGAGTTCCGGATTGAGTTCCGGTGGACCGCTTTCAATTAACATTCCATCGCTAACGTAGGCATTCACATTATAATCCCAAATCAAATTAAGATTAACATCATATCTAACTGTAGTTGGTACACTTGGTGTTGGTGATAACATGTCTTGAAAATCAGCCCCAGCCACTGAATCAATAACCAGTCGTTGTTCAAGCTTTTCATTCAAGGAATATACTCTTCCCTTAGGTGGTGACAATTTTACAGTACCGTCAGGGTTTAATCCAGTTTCTTCAGCTACAATCCATGCATGATCACTCACATCAACACACAACTCTCCCGGGAAATATTGCTCCTCTCCCGGTATATCAAATTTATATAAAAATTTTCCATTTGAGTCATATTTCACAACAAAACTACATAGTGTGTTTGAATATGTTACTATTATGTCGTTGTTCCTGCATGTTTCGATACATGTAGGTACGATTAAATTTTCTCCATATTCTCCGGGAAGGCCATCTACTTCTACAATAGCAAAATCTGATTCCCCACTCACATTTAAATGCCTTGTATCATACTCCACTTGTCTAACATCAGCAAGATAATTCACCTCCGGAGGAACCGCGCAGGCTATAACTTGATCAGTCTTCCCGTCTATTTTTATAGTTGATACAGTATCATATAGTGTTACCCAATAATCTAGATTTTTATCTAAACAAACGCTACTTGGACTGTAACCATACTGATCTGGATCACCAGGGTAATGATTAGCACTAACATCAGGCAACAAGCTGTGTATAGGTATCTCGGTACGTAAATCCATATTTCTCCAATATCTTACAATCTTGTCAGTGTCACCATCAACCATTATGACATTACCCTCCGGATCTACGGCGCAACCATACAAGCCAGAGTTTCCTGGTGTGACTGTTGTTATAGGTGGTGTGTACGTCTGTGTGTATCCATCCTCACCATAACTATATTGACGGTAATATACCGGTTTGATTTGATGTATCACATCATTAGTCGGATTAGCAAGGTAATAGAATTGTACATCTACGTTAAAATACGTTGGTGGGTCAATTTTTGTTTCTGCAAACAATCGAAATTTGTTACTACCGGAGATTGCATCCCAACTGACATCAAGATTAACGACACCTGCATATGTACCGTAAGTCTGTGTTATAATATCTGATGTATCGATTTTTAACTCAGGATATTTTTTAATACCATCAGCAAACTTATTATATTTTGAATCACTTGTTAATATACCGTAATATTTTTTACCGTCATTGAGTTGCCAGCTTCTAGCGATGAATTTCAATTCATACTCAGATGACTTTTCTAACATACTTCTAGTAGCA
>Ga0222718_10003002_pt1 | contig 14695 bp, 11 predicted proteins | sample C33_27DmetaG_FD_165045 | JGI IMG/M metagenome (GOLD analysis project Ga0222718, IMG submission 165045) | Estuarine water microbial communities from San Francisco Bay, California, United States - C33_27D | ecosystem: Environmental > Aquatic > Marine > Unclassified | place: USA: California... | reverse complement strand
CCGGAAGCTCCAGCTTCTCGAAGAGGAGCTGACGTAGTTGAGGCGTTGAATTCAGATTGAAGTCGCCGCCGGCCAGCTTGAAGATCTCCTCCCCGATCAGATCGAGTTCGCGCTTGAGCTTGGACCGCATCGCGCGGAAGAAATCGTCGTCGATCGCGATGCCTGCGAGCTCCATGCGCGTGAGCATAGGCACCAGCGCCATTTCAAGATCGGTCAGGAGATCCGTCAGACCGGCCTCCGCCACCTGATCCCGGAGGTGCTCGGCGAGCTGACCCGCCAGGTCCACCACCCCACAGAGGTACGCACTCGCCCGCTCGACCGGCACGTCGTAGAACGGCACCTTACTGCGACCCGATCCCGTGACATCGCCCCGTTCAAGCGGTTTGTGTGAGAAGACCTCCATGCTGAGCGTCTTCAACGCGTGGCCACGACGGCCGGGATCGAGGACGTAGCTGGCGACCATGACGTCGGTCTCGAGTCCGGATAGCGTGACATCGGATGTCGAGAGCACGAGGGCCACGTGTTTGAGGTCGTGGCCGGACTTTCCGACCGCTGGATCCTCCAGGAGACTCTTCAGTGCGCCAAGCTCAGGCGTATCGAGTCCCGGAAGATTGCGGACACCGGATGACCCCTCGCCTTCGAAGTGCAGCTCGAAGGATTCGGCATGATCGAACGGCAGGTACCGTGCGGTGCCACCATCCATGGACAGGGCCAGCCCGACGAGTCGGCCACGGAGCGGATCCTCGTGGGACGACTCGACGGCAATCGCAAAGTTCCCGGCAGCGCGTAGGTCTGCGACAAGCGATCCCAGGGCATCGAGGGTATCGACGACCTTGTAATCGACCTCCTCCTCTTTGACGTCGACAGCGCCCTCGCCGTGCGTCCCTCCATCCGTAGCTTGTGCTGCGAGGGCGAACTGGTCGGAAAGACGCCGAAACTCCAGTTCGACGAACAGATCGCGTAGAGCCTCGTTGTCCGGTTCGTGCACCGTGAGCGTATCGAGATCGAGCTTGACGTCGAGGTCGGTCATGATCGTGACCAGCTGCTTCGAAAGCCTGACCATGTCGGCGTTCTCCGAGAGCGACTTCGCCGCACGCGGAGGCTTCAGCGACTCGGCATTCGCGATGAGTTCCTCAACGTCGGCGTACTGGGTCAGCAGTTGCACCGCCGTCTTGGGTCCTACCCCCCGCGCACCCGGCACGTTGTCAGAGGAGTCTCCAACGAGCGCCAGATAATCGGCGATCTGAGACGGCGGAATCCCGAATTTCTCGTTCGCGTTCTCCTCGGTCACCCAATCCGCCGCAACACCTGAAGAGCCGCCACGACCGGGATTCATGAGATGAACGTTCGGGCCGACCAGCTGATAAAAGTCCTTGTCTCCCGAAACGATGACCGCCTCGAGCCCCTGCTCCGCAGCCTGACGGGCCAGCGTGCCAATGACGTCATCTGCCTCGTAGCCGTCGAGCTCTACCACGGAGTCATTGAAGCCCTCGACGATCTGCCGGATCCGGCCGAGACTGTCTCGCAAGTCGTCCGGCATCTTCTCACGGGTCGCCTTGTACTCCGGGTATACCTCGTCACGGAAGGAATCACCCGCGTCGAAAACGACCGCGAGGTAGTCGGGCTCAAACTGCTCCCGGATGTCCAGCAGGAAGCGCGTGAACCCGAACGGAGCCGACGTGTTCTCCCCCGCGGAGTTAGTGAGGGGTCGATTGATGAACGCAAAATACGCGCGATAAATCAGCGCGTATGCGTCGATCAGGAAGATGCGCGGACGGGTCTTCGGAGGGATCTGCAACGGAGTGGTTCGCGTCAGTTCTGGGGCGGACGACACCGGAATCTACCAGTGCGCTCGCGGGCCGGCGATCCAGCAGTTCAGGGACTGCCGACTCCGCGTCGTCGTCCCGGACAGACGCTCAGGGAGGAACGGCCGGAGGCCACGGCACGGGCGTCGCAGAACCCGGAGGGAGCCGCTGAGAGGAGCGTCAGGCGCGCATTACGTGTGCTGCCTGTCGACCCGTCTCGGATTCGAGAATCTCGAACTCCACGACATCTCCTTCGCTCAACGTTCTGAAGCCGTCGGCTTCGATCGCTGAGAAGTGGACGAATACGTCTTCACCTTCGTTCTGCTGGATAAAGCCATACCCCTTCGAGTCGTTGAACCATTTGACGGTCCCCTTCATGCTGCTACCTCCGACGGAGTTCACTCGCGTCACGCATCACGTGACGTGAATCCAATTAGAGGAGTCCGATCCGGGCGCGCAAGTTCGTGCTGGGGAAGGCATGGAAATACGCGCCGGGCCACCGACGGCTGACGTCTTCGTCTTCCGCGACCGGCATCCGGCCACAGGGGAAAGCACCCCCGAACTCTCTCCGGAGCGGCGCTAGTCCTGTCCGTAGAGTGCGCGATACAGCCCCAGATTCCGGCGCACGCTCTTCACGTAGCCACGCGTTTCCGTGAACGGAATCCGTTCGGTGAAGCGCAGCGGATCAGATGCCTCAGGGTAGCGACGCCAGCGCGTCGCACGGGTCGGGCCCGCGTTGTAGGCCGAGAGCACGAGAGGCAGGTCGTCGTCGTACCTCCGACTCATGTCGACGAAGAACGCCGAGCCGAGGTGGAGATTTACCTCCGGCCGGGTGAGCGACTCACGTGTGAACCCGTTCGGTCCATGCGTACGAGCGAGTTCCGCACCTGTCGGAGGCATCACCTGCATCAGGCCGATCGCGCCGGCATGGCTCACGATGTCGGCCTTGAACGCTGACTCCTGGCGAATAATCGCAGCCATCATGAAGGGGTCGATTCCCCATTCCTCGGCTTCACGGCGCACCAGTTCCCGGTAGGGGAAGGGGTAGGCCACCCGAAGGATCTGCTGATCCCAGGAGCCTTCGTCTTCGAGGAGAGACCAGGCCAGATTGATCCCATCGATGGTCCGACCCCGATCGATGAGTGCTTCGGCCAGACGTAGTCGAGGGCCACGCTCCGAACCCGCCCGATCTCTGAGCCTTGCAATCTCGGTAGACGAGCCTCGCTCCAGCCCCGCCTGCATCAGCACGTCCAGCCGTAGAAGCCCCTCGGTCAACCAACCCGGCTCTGTCGAGCTGGCTCCTTCCGGCACGTTCACGGCAAACGGCAGGTTCAGCAGGTCGGCGGCCATGACCGCGTAGTACTCGACCGGCTGAGTCAGCACCCGATTCAGGTGGTTCTGAGCGACAATCGTGTCTCCCAGATGTAGCCGAGTCCGACCGGCCCAGTACGCGGCCTCCTGCCAGCGCCGCCCCGTCGGGAAGTCCGTCAGGTAGGCTTCGAAAACATCGGCCGCAGCCTCACGATGTGCACGACGCAGGTGGATCTGACCAGAACGCATCCGAGCCTGTCCGGCGCGAGCATGCGTACGAACGTTTGCCGCAAGGAACGCGTACTGGTTCAGGGCGCCATCCAGATCGCCTCGTGCTTCTGCATTACTACCCTGACTCCAGGCAACCTCAGCGGCCTCGCTGCTGGACGGGTACTCCTCAAGGAGCCAGCGTCGGAGCGTGTTCACCTGTGCTCTGAATCCCTGACGGCTACGCATCCCTGCCCATACGTCGAGGTTCCGAGCACCGACACGCTCGTTCTCCGTCGTCTCACGGATCTCACGGAACTCGGTCAGGGCCTCGTTCTGTCGACCCGCAACCGTGGACATGAGTCGGGCACGCTCCAGTCGGATCACTTCCGGAAAGATCTGCCCTTCAGCTTCGGCCAGCAGTCGCGCCCGATCGTACCCGGTCAGGGCCCGACGCCCATCACCGGAGCGGTCGAGCACGCGCGCGAGTTCCAGCGTTCGCGCGAAGTCGTGATCACCCAGATCCGTCAGCGTTTCAGCCGCTCGCGTCCGCGTGCGACCGGCTCCAGTGTCGAAGCCCTCGACGAGGAGCGGTCGACCCGTGTCCGAGTCACCACCGGCGACACGAAGTCGCCCCAACTCGACCATCGCGGTCGCCCGTCGACGCCCCTGGTATTTCCCCATGAGCACCCCGAACGACTCCGCAGCGGCGGCGGAGTCACCGGCCGCGAGCAAGGCATCAGCCTCCGCGCGCCACAGAACGGCGACCGCCGCGGGCTCAACGGCTTCACCCAGCAGCAGACGCACGCCGTCCAGATCACCCGCATCCGCAGCCGCCAGCGCGAGCTCGACAGCAATCCAGCTTCGGGCGTACGGCGCACCCCTCAGGTCCGCGACCGCGGCGGTCGCTGTCCCGTGATCGCCAGCCCACCATGTGGTCCGGGCCAGCCGGACGCGGGCCGCAATCGCCTCGGGCACGCCGGGATCCACATGCGTCAGGAATGCTCGGTACGCACCTGCCGCCAGGGCCCAGTCCTCGTCGTGCTCGAGAGCACGTCCGAGAAGATGATGGCCCCCATCGTACTGCCCGAGCCACGTCGCATTGTTCAGGAGCTCCGTCACTGCCGGCCAGTTTTCCCAACCGGCTTCGGCACGTGCGAGGGTCAGGACATCGGCAGGTGTCCCGGTCGCCGCGCCCTCGGCGCGCAGTACGCGCGCAGCGTGCCAGAACCGGCCGACGGCGAGTTCGTCGAGCGCAGAGTCGGAGACCGTCAGATCGCGCGTCGGTTCCTCTGGTTCCGCTGGTTCCGCGCGTAACGCGGCTCCCGCCAGGCAAAGAATGCCGAGAAAAACGAGAGACGTACGAAGGATCATCGACTGCGACAGGGGCTTTGCGTGTCTGCGGCGACCTCGCCGGCGGCGGCCCTCTACTATAAACGTTTGACGGCGGGTTGTTCTAAGAAAAAAGGGAGGCCGCCCCAAAGGGCGGCCTCCCCAGATGCTACTGTCGTGCTCGGCGTCAGCCGGCGCGACCCGTCTCGATCTCGTGGAGCGTGTCGACCATCTTTTGCGCCGACTCTTCCATGTCGATGACGAGGCTGTCGATCTTCGCCACGAAGTAGTTGTGGCCAACCGACACCGGGATCGCGATGACGAGGCCAGCGGCCGTCGTCAGGAGCGCGACCTTAATACCGCCCGCCACCAGTGTCGCCTCAACCTCACCCGCGGCCTCGATCGACTGGAACGCGATGATCATACCGATCACCGTGCCCAGGAAGCCGAGGAGCGGAGCGATGTTCGTAAGCGTCGCCAGCACGACGAGACCCTTCTCGAGCTTGCTCATCTCGATGAGGCCCTGATTCTCGATCGCCTTCATGACGCGATCAGTGCCTTCCTCGTGACGCTCGAGACCGGCGTAGAGGATGTTCGCGGCAGGCGAATCGGTGTCACGCGTAAGCTCGAGAGCCTCGCGGATCCGCTGCTGAACGAGGAGCTCGTCGACATCCTGCAGAATGCGCTTCGTCTTCGAAGCCTTCGCCGTCAGCGAGATGAACTTGATGATGATGACGATGATGCCCAAGCCGAGACAGAAGGCGAGAGGCCACCGCATGAAGCCCATCCCTTCCCAGTTGACGGCAAGCTGCTCCTGCCACGTGAGCGTAGGCGCATCCATGCCCGGGATTTGAAGTAGGGCTGCGTACAGTTGGACCAACGGAACCTCCGGCCGATGTTCTTGTTGCTGATCATTAGATGGCCCTTCCACACCAGAAGCGCGGAAGGGCGGGGGTCAAGCGGATGGCAACATGGCAGGGGGCGAAAATGGTGTCAACCCCAGATCTTCGTCACGAATCGGCGTGATGACACGCCACCAAATGACCATCCGACGACCCTTCTGTGATGGGGTATACGCTTGTGCATCGTTCGTCTTTCTTCGGGTGTGGGCACCGAGGGTGGAACAAGCACCCCGACGGTGGATCGCTGGGGCTGGGGACATCCCCGGAGAGCACGATCCGCTCCCGCTGTTCACGGCCGATCGGATCCGGTCTCGGGACGGCGGACAGCAGTGCTTTCGTGTACGGATGCCGAGGGCCCCTGTACAGATCCTCGGCATCGGCCAACTCGACGATGCGCCCGAGATACATCACCGCGACGCGGTCACTCACGTGCTCCACAAGTGAGAGGTCATGCGCGATGAACAGGTAGGTCAGACCCAGATCGCCCTGCAGGTCGTCAAGCAGATTCACCACCTGCGCCTGGACGGAAACATCAAGCGCGCTCACCGGCTCATCGAGGATCAGAAAGTCCGGCTCCACGGACAGTGCTCGCGCGATTCCGAGCCGCTGGCGCTGGCCTCCGCTGAACTCGTGCGGGTACCGATCGACGTGCTCCTCGCGCAGCCCGACACGCTCGAGCAGCTCTATGACGCGGCCTCGTCGGTTCGACTCGTGCAGGCGGTGAACCGTGAGCGCCTCTTCGAGCATTGCGCCCACCGACATGCGTGGGTTGAGCGAGCCAAATGGGTCCTGAAAAACGATCTGCGCGCGTCGGCGTAACGCCCGCAATCCAGCTCGATCGAGGGCGCGTACATCCTGACCATCGAAGGCGACGGAACCGGCCGTCGGTTCGAGGAGACGCAGGATCGCCCGACCCGTCGTGGACTTGCCGCACCCGGACTCTCCAACGAGCCCGAGCGTCTCACCCGGCCACAGATCGAAGGTGACTCCGTCCACGGCGTACACGTGCCCGCTGGCCCTCCCGAAGGCGCCGTTCCGGATCGGGAAGTGGACCTTCAGCTTCTCGACGCTGAGAAGTGGATTCCCGGTGCGATCGATGGGCGGTCGGCTCACGGATCGGCCCTCCAGCAACGGGCGACGCGAGAGGTGTTCCCGAGCTGCACCAGCGGCTGCTGGACCGCACACGCGTCCTCGGCCTCCGAACAGCGTTCGGCGAAGCGACAGCCCTCCGGCCAGTCGGTCGAATTCGGCACAGTCCCGGGGATCGATTCGAGTCGCTGCCCGCGTCGCTCGACCGCGGGGAGTGACGCCAGGAGTCCGCGCGTGTAGGGGTGAACCGGCCGAGCGAAGATCTCGTCCACCGTGCCGGTCTCGACCACCTGCCCCGCATACATCACAACGACCCGATCACATACCTCAGCCACCACTCCAAGGTCATGCGTGATGAGGAGTACGGCCATGCCGTGTCGAGCCCGAAGATCCGCGAGCAGCTCGAGGATCTGTGCCTGAATCGTCACGTCGAGCGCCGTCGTCGGCTCATCCGCGATCAGGAGTCTCGGCTCGCACGACAAGGCTATCGCGATCATCACACGCTGACGCATGCCGCCGGACAGCTGATGCGGGTACTCATCGACGCGCCGGTCAGCGTCGGGGATCCCGACCTCGCCCAGCAGTCGAATGGCCTCCGTCCTGGCCTCGACCCGATCCATCTTTCGGTGCAACCGAAGTGCTTCAGTGATCTGACTTCCGACCGTGTAGACCGGGTTCAGCGAACTCATCGGTTCCTGGAAGATCATCGAGATCTCGTTGCCCCGCAGCGCGCGCATGCGCTCCTGGGTCGCACCGAGAAGCTCCTCGCCATCGAAGACGATGGAGCTGCCCGGTTCGATCCGCGCGGGTGGCTCAGGGAGCAGGCGCAGGATCGACAGAGACGTGACGGTCTTTCCACATCCCGATTCTCCGACGATCCCCAGAGTCTCGCCTGCACGGACCTCGAAAGAGACGCCGTCGACGGCCCGGCCCACACCCTGATCCGTGTGGAACCAGGTGCGCAGATCGGAGACGGAGAGAAGAGTCTTGCTCACGAGCGGAGCCTCGGGTCGAGCGCGTCACGGAGACCATCACCGACAAGGTTGAAGGCGAGGACCGTGAATACGATAGCGAGACCGGGAAAGGTGGAGAGCCACCATGCATTGAACATGTGCGCCCGCCCATCCGCGATCATCGACCCCCATGAGGCAGTGGGTGCCTGGACCCCGAGGGAGAGGAATGAGAGCCCGGCCTCGAGGACGATCGTGTTCCCGATGCCCAGCGTCGCCGCGACGATCACGGGCGGCACCGCGTTCGGAATCAGGTGACCTACGAGGATCCGACGCTTGGAGAAGCCCAGCGCCCGGGCGGCTTGGATGAACTCCCGCTCGCGCAAACTAAGGACCTCGGCACGTACGAGTCGCGCAGTCGACGGCCACAGTGTGAGTCCGAGCACGATGATGATGAGGAAGAACGAGCGATCAAAAGCCGCCACGATTGCGATCAGAAGAACGAGTCGTGGGAACGAGATCACCATGTCCACGAACCGCATGATCACGCTGTCTACGACACCACCGAAGAAACCCGCGATCGCCCCGACGAACGTCCCGATGGTCACGCTGATGCCCACCGCGACAAACCCGATGGAGAGTGAGATGCGGGCACCGTAGAGGATGCGCGAGAGCACGTCGCGCGCGAGCTGGTCCGTCCCGAGGGGATGCGTCGCGGACAGACCGATGAGGCGCATCGACGCGAGGTCGTACTGCTCGTTGGGGTGGTGAGGCGCAATGAGCGGCGTCACCAGCGCGACCAGGTACAGCAAGACGATCAGGATCAGTCCGACCACGGCCATCCGATTCTTCGAGAACGCCCGGGTGGCCAGCTGCCATTGGCTCATGCCCCCAGTGCTCGCCTCATGGCTTCGCTTCACGTCGACCCCCGACCAGGTCCAGACAGCGATAAGACCAGCCAGGACGGTCCATCCGGCCACCCGTTCGTCCCAGGACCCAGTCAGGGCTGCGAGCACGTGCCCGGGCCCGCGTACGAACACGGCACCGAGGAGAAGCCATGAGGTCAGCAGGATGCCGCCCGAGCCCACACGGCCACGCAGGAGCTGCGGGAGACCCGGCAGCACAGCGGACACGACGCGCGCCCATGCCGCGCCGTCACGACGCCCGTCAGACATCGGACTCGTACCGGATGCGCGGATCTGCGACCGCGTACAGGACGTCGGCCAGAAGATTCGCCAGCACCACCGTCAAAGCGAAGAAGAATGTGCCGGCGACCACGAGTGGATAATCCCGCGCTCCGATCGCGTCGAAGATCATCCGACCCATCCCGGGCCAGGCAAACACGGACTCAATGATGACCGTGCCGCTGAACACCATGGGAATGTAGACGCCTACCATCGTGATGATCGGCGAGAGTGCGTTTCGCAGGGCGTGCTTGAAGATCACCAGGCGCTCGGGCAGCCCCTTAGACCGTGCCGTGCGCACATAATCCTGACGGATCACCTCGAGCATGCTGCCGCGCATGTAGCGGGCGATCCCGGCCGCGAGCGAAAGCGACAGCGCCGTCGCCGGGAGCACCAGATGCCAGAGCCGATCCGCGAGCCGACCGACCGAGCTGAGGTCTCCGAAGTCGCTACTCACCATCGCCGACGCGGGGAACCAGATCGGCCACTCCCAGATGTTGCGCGCCTGGTAGCTCAGCATCAGGACAAGCATCAACGCAAGCCAGAAGCCTGGCATTGAGTAAAAAAAGAGCAGAACGACGCTCAGAATCGAGTCGGCCGCCGAATACTGGCGCACCGCCTGGATGGTGCCCACGACAATGCCCACCCCGAACGCGACGGCCAGAGCAAAGCCGGAGAGCAGGAGCGTATTAGGAAACGTGTTCGCAAGAACCGCACGGACCGGAGCACCCTGGCTAAACGAGTATCCGAAGTTCCCCGTGAAGAACGACCCGAGCCACTTCACGTACTGAATGTGAAGCGGCTGATCCAGACCGAGATTGCGCCGGATCTGATCGATGACGTCCTGGTCTCCCCCGCCGGGAGGTAACAGCAAACGGGCCGGATCACCGGGCGCCAGGTGAACCACGAAGAAGACGATCGAGGAGATCCCGATCACCAGCGGAATCGCGCCGACCAGACGCCGAAGGACATACCGGCTCAGGTCGCCGCCCCGCCGACCTTCAGTCACGGAGGTCGCCTCGTCATTCGGCGCAACCGCCGTCCCTGACGTCACGAGGTCACGGAGACGCCGGGTCGATGTACCAGTCCTTCACAGTCGTCCACTCGCCCCGCACGTCCATCTCGACGCCCTGGAGACGACGATTTACCCCGACGAGTCGATCACGAAAATAGAAATAGGTGTAGGGCTGCTCTTCCATGATCGCCCTCTGGTACTCGACCCAGAGGGCTCGCGACACGTCTTCGTCCACCGCGGTGCTGAGCGCATCGATCAGGCGATCAAGGGTCGGATTCTGCGTACCACTGAAGGCGTAAGGCTGATCGATGCGATCCGAGCGAAAGAGGTCGGTGTCGTCGAGCCGGAACTCAGCATTCCACCCCATCACAACACCCTCGAAATCCCGTCGGGTCGAGGCGATCTGATCGATCAGTGTCGTGAACTCGACCGATTGCGGCGTGATGGCCACACCGACCTCGGACAGCTGTGCCTGCATCACTTCGGCAATCGCCTGTCGCAGATGATGCGGGTTGTACTTCAGCACGATCTCCAGCGGTTCACCCGCCGCATTCTCACGCACTCCATCTCCGTCCCGATCCACCCATCCAGCTTCCTCGAGCAAGGCGCGGGCACCGGCAGGATCGTACGAAACTGGAGACTCGAGATCAGCGTCGAACGCGAAGTGGAACGGAGGGACTCCGGAGTTGGCGATGCGCCCGTATCCACCGAGTGTGCCGTCGACGAGACTCTGCCGGTCAACACCCATTCCCAGGGCCGTCCGCACGCGAGGGTCGGACAGCTTCGGGAGTCGGGCATTCCAACCGACATACATGTAGGAGCGCCCCACGAACCGACGAAGGTCGAGCTGCTCGGCATCCAGAACGTTTTGCGCCTGCTCCGGCGTCGGCTGGACGTAGACGTCGATCCCACCCGTCAGGAGTTCGGCGAGCAGCGTCGTCTGCTCGGGGATTGCCCGGTAGACGTAGCGATTGACGAACGGACGCCCCCCCAGCTCTTCGGGGAACGCCGGGTTCGCCTCGAAGACCCAGCGGTCCTGAGCGGTGTGGGTGTAGAAGACGAAGGGGCCGTTGCCCACCGGGCACTGGCTCCCGAACGGATGCTGCTTGAGCTCGGACGGAGGTACATCTCCGAGCAGGTGCTCAGGAAGGATACCAACCGTTCGGAATGGATCGAGCGGCATCGAATGCGGCCGCATCCTGATCCGTACCGTGAAGTCGTCGAGGACCTCGACGCCAGCCTCTCCCGGCACGTAGTGGCTCCAGAATGCCGCGTTCGGAAACGCCGTTTCCGGGTTCGTGACGGCCAGATAGGTGAACGCGACATCGTGTGCGTCCGTCTGCTCTCCGTCATGCCAGAACACGTCCTGGCGGATCCTGAAGGTTACGGAGGTCATGTCCTCCGCGAACTCCCAGGACTCAGCCAGATAGCCGCGCGGCTCGTACTCATCGTCGAAGTCAATGAGCGTCATCAGGTTCACGAACTGATGGTGCTGTGTGGCGTTGTAATCCGCCGCAACAGCCGCATTCATGCCGTCCGCAATCTCACCATTCGTCCCAACGACCACCGTACCGCCATAGCGATCGTCATCGGGTGTCGGATGGGCAATACGTGCATCGGCGAGCCATGCATCCACGGCGGGGATGACCCGCTGACAGAATGGATCGCTCGACACGTTCCGAGGCGCCTCGGAACCACCGCAGGCCACAACGCTCGCAGTCACAAAAACGAGTAAGAGATTCTTCATGAGATCGCTGCTCGGTCTCGAGGAGGGAGCGGGACCGGTCGTACTCCCTGACAATTCGGTATCAACGACGCCACGTCCACTCGTCGGTCGCGTACCGCGCCTGAACCAGCTCGGTAATCATATGTTTCTCGTCCCCGGAGTATTCGCCCGCGACCCACGTTCCTCCAAAGACTTTCTTCATTGCGACAACTACGGCCTCGGCGAGCTGATCGAGCTGCACGGGGCCGATCTGTTCCACGAGCGTCGCCGGCTGTTCGTGCTCGGCAACCGAACCGAGGGTCGTCAGCAAGGTCTGGTCGCCAGAAACAATGATCGAGCCGTGCTGGAGAAGGGCGCCCTCAATGCGCGCCTGGGCGCTGCCGACCAGCTTTCGGCCTCCGGTGACTACCTCTCCCTCGGCCGGGCTCTGGAAACAGGGCCCGGCGTCGAGCGGCGGGACTCCGTCCTTCGCAGCTGCGGAGCGTTGAGCGTCAGCGCCCAAGGCCTGAACCGCGCCGACCAGGGCCTCGTTCACACGGTGATACGTCGCGCGGGCACCGCCGAGTGCGCGCAGAGGGACGGCCACAGCGTAGGTCAGCTCTGCGTCATGCAGGACTGCCCTGCCACCCGTGGGTCGTCGGACCAGGTCGACCCCGAGTCGGGCGGCCTGATCCGCGTCATATACGCCACGAGTCGGCTCATTACGCCCGAATGAGATCGTAGGTCGGGCCCAAGAATAAAGACGAAGAACTGCGGGTGCGGCGTCGTTCGGTTCGTTGGAGCCGCGCGCAGCATCCGAGACCGTGGACGCCAGCGCGTGATCGACCGCCATATTCTCCGCGGCCGGTCGGGCCGCATCACGGAGGACACGCCACACAAGGGTGGGACTCCTGGTGTGACTCAGAAGTCGTACGTGTCGCCTGGCGCCATCACCTGCACCGAGGCCCGATCACCCACCGCATCGGCGAATGCCTGGGCGTCCTGCTCGATCGGAGGCCAGGTGTCGAAGTGGCACGGGATCACGACCTTCGGCTCGATGAAGTCGACCGCCGTCACCGCGTCTTCCGGCCCCATGGTGAAGCGATCGCCAATCGGCAGGATCGCGACGTCGACCTTTCCCTTCAGCAGCTGCATATCCATCAGGAGGCCCGTATCGCCTGCGTGATGGAGGCGCTGTCCCGAACCGAAGTTGATCAGGATGCCCGCCGGTAGCGTCGTGAACGACTCTGCACCCGGCAGGTTGACCATGCCTCCGTGCAGCGCTGCCGTGAGCTTCACGTGTCCGAATGGATATTGAACGCCACCACCGATGTGCTGCGGGCTCACGTTCAGTCCCTGGTTCTCCAGGAACGTGGCGATCTCGAATGTTGCGATGCATGTCGCGCCCGTACGCTCAGCGAGCCCGACCAGATCTGCCACGTGGTCATAATGCCCGTGCGTCACCAGGATGAAGTCGGCCTCGATGTCGTCGACGGAGCCTGTGAAGCCCGGGTTGTCCGTGAAGAACGGATCGATGACGAGGTTGGTGCCGTCATCGGTCTCAATGGAAAAGGTCGCGTGTCCGTGGAACGTCAGTTTAGGCATGGCAGGGTGGTCCGCTGACTCGAGTGCATCGAGGGTCCAGGAGTGCTCCAAGACGTTGGGGTAGGACGTTCAGGTGATCAAGCCGGAGAGCCGGAGGAGGAGCCCGTCCAGGCTGAGGCCCCGGGGGACATTGATGCGGGGGACTCGGTGAGGGTTCGTATCTGCCTTTCTGCTGAAGAGACCACCGTCCACTCGGAGTGCCCCTGAGAATACCTCGGCAGCAACACGTACGACCGCGTCGTCATGATATCCGTACGGATAGGCCAGCCAGTCTACGTACCGATCGGTACGGCTCTGAAGCCACTGCTTCGACTCGGCCAACTCTCCTCGCACCGCATTCTCGGACAGAGTCGGCAGGTTGGCGTGCGTGACCGTATGGGCGCCAAGTGACAGACCCGGCATGTTGCAGGCGAGCAACTCCTGCTCGGTGACCGGTTTTGCATGGTCGGGTAGTTCAACCAGCTTCCGGTTTGTCTCCTCGGCCCAGGAAACCGCTCGATCACCGTCTCCCTGCAGCGTCCTCAGCAGATGATCCCGCACGGTCGGCTCGAGCGGCAGGCCCGGGGAGGTAAGACGATCCCACCAGAAGCCAGAGCCACCCATCAGGCCGGTCGGAACGAAGACCGTGGCCGGCAACCCCCGGTTGTCGAGCTCGGCGAGCCCGGCCGTCATCGTCCCGCGGTAGGCGTCGTCGAAGGTGACCGCGACACGAAGCCGGGATCCTGAGGGCGGGAGGTGTATCTTGGATAGAGCAACTACATCGGCATGCCGCCGGACGAGGTCGAGCTGCGCGGCGAACACGGCTTGATCGATATGCAGACTCTGATCTCCAACCAACGTCTCGCCCGTCGGGATGATGTTGTGGTACGCGAGAATCGCGACGTCGGACCGCCGCCCGCGAAGAGCGAGGCCAGCCGATCCGCCTCGGGCCAAGCCGATTTCGGCCCACCGCTTCCAGCCTTTTGCCATCCGATCCCTCTCCCAAGCCTGACCTACACAGCCGGTCCTGCGAGCCGCATCCGTTGGATCGCCACATCCTACCGCCTTGAATCCTAGCGCACCCCTGTCCGTAGTTCACGTGCTGGCACCAGCCCGGTTCGGCGGACTGGAAACGGTCCTCCATCATCTGGCGACGGGTCTCCATGGCGACGACCGGGTCGACGTCACCGTGGTCCCTGTTCTCGGTCTCTCGGAAGCGGCGGAGCACCCCTTCGTCCGAGGCTTCGACGGAACCGATGTGCGGATCGTCCCCGTGGAAATCCCGGGTCGTGGGTATCGGGCCGAGCGGCGGGCCGTGCGTGAGATACTCGTAAAGGTGGGTGCATCGGTTCTGCACACGCACGGATACCGACCCGACGTGATGGACTCAGGAGTCGCCGCCCGACTCCGGATCCCACGAGTCACTACCGTCCACGGCTTCACTGGGGGCGGCCGCAGGAATCGGTTCTACGAGACCCTGCAGCGACGAGTCTTCAGACGATTCGATGGCGTCATCGCGGTATCGGCCAAGTTGGAGCGGGAGCTCGTCGCCAGTGGCATCCCGGACTCGGTCGTTCACGTCGTGCGCAATGCGTTCCCCAGCGACGGCAA
>Ga0222718_10002996_pt1 | contig 14715 bp, 12 predicted proteins | sample C33_27DmetaG_FD_165045 | JGI IMG/M metagenome (GOLD analysis project Ga0222718, IMG submission 165045) | Estuarine water microbial communities from San Francisco Bay, California, United States - C33_27D | ecosystem: Environmental > Aquatic > Marine > Unclassified | place: USA: California... | reverse complement strand
CAGGATGGACACAGATAAGTGACAATGCAACTTATAATAGTGCAGGTGTTACAATAGGTGGTTCAGGCAAGGTACGCTTTCTCAAGTATGACTTTGATGGTACAGAAAAACTTATGCTTGTTGATAGAACAGGCAAACCATTTAGATTTGATGGAACTACGTTTGAACAATTAAATTCTTTACCAGTAGATGTATTAGGTTCAAGTTTTGTAGTAAATTTTAAGAACCATATTTTCTTTGGCAATGGAAAAAAGATAGTTTTTTCTGCACCTTATAAAGATAATGACTTGACAATTGCTAACGGTGGTGGTATAATTAATGTAACGGATACAATCACAGGTTTGATTGTTTTCCGTGAACAGTTAATTATATTTAGCGAAAGTAGTATAAATATACTCAATGGTAATAGTGTAGCAGACTTTCAATTAAAACCTGTGTCTCGTGATTTAGGATGTGTTGCAGAAGACACTATCCAAGAAATAGGTGGAGATGTTATATTCTTAGGACCTGATGGGTTACGTCTTTTTTCAGCTACAGATAAGATTGGAGATTTTAATCTTGCCGCTGTATCAAAAACAATACAAGCTGAAATATTAGATTTAATAACTAGCAGTCCAAATGGTTTTACAAGTACAATCATTCGTGAGAAAAGTCAATATAGAATATTTGGGTATAATACAGGTTTTACAAATGATGCCGCAAAAGGTATAGCAGCCACACAATTAGAAACAGGAATGTCTTTTAATGATTTACGTGGTTTTAATGCTTATGCAGCATACAGTGAGTATGATGGTCGTACTGAATATGTACTTTTTGGTGCTACTGATGGTTACATTTATAGAATGGAACAGGGAAATAGTTTTGATGGAGCAACTATACCTGCAACATTTGCCACACCTTTCATACCTTTAGGAGACCCAAAGGTTAGAAAAACTATATATAAAGGTACGACATACTTAGACACGGATGGGGAACTAGAGCTTTCCTATACACTTAAATTTGATTTTGACCAACTTAATTCGGTTCAACCAAATTCAACAGTGTTGTCAAGCGGTAGTGGTAGCTCTTTTACTTATGGTGTTGGAACTTTTGGAACATCTACGTTTGGTGGAAAACAACAAACTGTTTATGAAGTTCAGACTATAGGTTCAGGATTTACTGTATCACTTATATATGAAACCGTGGGAACAAATGTAGATGCTACATTTACCATAGACGCTGCTACCCTGCAGTATATTACTAACGCTAGGAGATAAAAAAATGGGAACAGGATATACTCGTAACGATACAGCAAATAATATTGCTGATGGTAACGTAATCAACGCATCAGACCTCGATGGTGAGTTTGATGCCATACAAGGTGCATTTAACGGTACAGATGGACACAGTCACGATGGCACATCAGGCGAAGGACCACAGATAGTTGCAGGAGGTATAGCAAGTAATGCTGTAACAACTGCAAAGATACTAGATGCTAATGTCACTACAGCTAAGCTTGCAGATGATGCAGTAACGGTTGCTAAAATGGCGGTTAACTCCATAGACAGTGACCAATATGTAGATGGGTCAATAGATAGAGAACACTTAGCTGCTGACATTGTAGATGGAACAAAGATAGCTGACGATTCAATAGATTCTGAACACTATGTAGATGGTTCAATTGATACTGCTCATATAGCTGATTCTCAAATCACAACTGCTAAGATAGCAGATTCTAATGTCACGTTAGCAAAGATAGCTGACGCAGCTGCAAACACAGTATTGGTAAGAGATGCTAATAGTTCAGGAGTTGTATCTGCAAAAGCAGTTGCAGACACGCAAATATTAATAGGTGATGGAACAGGCTTTACATCTGCTGCACTTTCAGGTGATGTCACTATGGCAAACACTGGAGCAGTTACAATAGCTAACAATGCAGTGGAAACTGCAATGATAAATGCAGATGCAGTTACGAATGCTAAGATAGCTGATGATTCAATTGATTCTGAACATTATGTGGATGGTAGTATTGATACTGCTCACATAGCCAACTTACAAGTTACAACTGCCAAGATTGCGGCAGACGCTATTGATGGAACAAAGTTAGCTGATGATGCAGTTAATTCAGAACATTATACTGATGGTTCAATTGACAGAGCACATTTAGCTGCTGACATTATAGATGGTACAAAAATAGCAGACGATGTTATTGATTCTGAACACTATGCCGCAGGGTCTATTGATGCAGAACATCTAGCATCTGACTCGGTTACTACTGCTAAAATAGCGGCAGATGCAGTTACAACAGCAAAGATAGCCGATGATGTAGGATTAGGTGGCAATCCAACTACAACTACACAGGCATCAAATAACAGTACTACAAGAATTGCAACAACAGCTTTTGTTCAACAGGAGTTAGCACAGATACTAGTTATGGAAGACGATGCAGGTAATGCTGACCCTGTATCGGGTGACTTTACAAATGGTGCATTATTTGTAGGACAATACTAAGGAGACAACATGCCTAAATTATTTGGATTAGATAGTGGTACGGTTAGACGAATACAAAGACTATTTGCTTTAGATGGTGCGACACCTAGAAGAGTAAAAAAATTATTCGGTGATGATGGTGGCACTATAAGATTACTATTTGAAGATAAGTCAACATTTACAGTTTCAGGCACAGCAAATGAAATAGTAAGTCCTGTAAATGAAGTTGTAGATTTTGGTGTTAGGTCTGATTTTGATGCTGGTGGCACAGATTCAAGTGTAAATACTAGTGGAACTGGTGATGCAAGTAATGTTGGTAGTATTAGTGGTCTAACTGTTGATGTAGATAGTAATCATACGTATACAGCAGATTCAAATTTAAGAAGCCCCGGTGGTGCAACAATGACACAGTTTCCTTCTGGTCCTTTTTCGCAACCCGGAACTAATAGAATGTTTTTACCAACAGACCCAACTATCCCCGGTCTTTCCCCCGGTCAGCCCGGCAATGCAAGAGAAAATGATTTTGCACAAGCTCTAGGTGGTACACCTTCTGGTCCTAACTATGCTCCCGGTTCTTATATAACAATAAATGGTTCACAAGAATTTGGTAGTTTTTCACCTAGACCTGATGGACTTTATATCAGAAACTTTCCCAATAGTACAAGAATAGAAATGTTTAGTCCAAATCAAGGTAGGGTCGTTTGTGCATCAAATGCTACTATTGGTCCTATGAGAATATCTAATGGTCCTCAGGTATCAGCAACTGGAAGAAGAGCTAGAGTACAAAATGGTACTGGTAAAACATTTACAATAAATAGTGGAGGTCTTACTGCAGGTGGTAGCTTTGCTACGGGTAATTTAGCTGATGGTGCATCAACTAGTTTTGTTACTGCCAATAGTACAAGTGAAGCATGGTCATTGGCAGGAGTTATTACTCAAAATCCTGCAACATTTTCTATTACAAATGCAGATGCTACCATAACTGTCAGTGGAACATTCGCAGATGGCGAAACTGCCTCAGATGCAAGAGATAGAATACAAGCAGCATTAAATGCAAACAGTACATTTGTATCTAAGTTTGATACTGGTACAGATTCAGATAAAACAATTGGTGGTGTAGCACATAAAGTAGTTACATTTACTAGTGATTCAGCAGAAAACACAAGTGATTTTTCTATTACAATAACTCAAAATGATGGAAGTAATACTACCCCATATGAAGACACAACAACTCAAGGTGCTACAGAAAGTTTACAAACTACAGTTACAGTATCTAGAGATGTAGCAGGTTCTAATGTTTCTACTGCCACAGCCATATCAAGTTTAGCAAACACAGATACTTCAGGAGCAGCTGTTGCTTCTAATGCTGGTTATGATGTGACTTATGACAGTGGTACTAATAAATTGTCAGTCACAGACCAAGATGCCACTGTTACCGTAACAAACCCGGGTTCTTTGTCGTTTTCAAAAGATTAATATTATAAAGGAGTAATATGAATAACGTTCAAGCAATACGTAAAATACCATTAGATGAAGAGAAGTTAGAGTTAGATAGTGCGACTGTTGATTTTTGGCATTATCCAAATGCAGTACCAAAAGAAACTTGTGAAGATATTATAAAATTTGCAGAAAGTAAATGGGAACAAGCAGGTGTTGGTGGAGAAAATGTTACTACTAAAAATGTAATAAAAGAAATAAGAGATTCGCAAGTTGCTTGGACTGAATGTTCAAATTTATACAAAATGGTTTGGTCTTATGCTAACAATGCAAATGAAAAAGCAATGTGGAAATTTCAACTTGACTCTGCTCAACCCATGCAAATTACTAAATATGAAAATGGTGGATTTTATAATTTTCATAAAGATGGCAATGGATTTACAAGGGAACATGTAGATAAGTCTCTACACACATACAACAAAACAAGAAAAATATCTATGTCTATTGTACTGAATGAGGATTATGAAGGTGGGGAATTTGAGTTCTATGAAGATAATAGATTAATTAAAGAGAAAACAGGAACAGTTATTGTTTTCCCATCGTATATGTTACATAGGGTTAGACCTGTAACTAAAGGAGTTAGATACTCATTAGTTGTTTGGTTTTGTGGAGAACCATTCGTATAGTAGAGTAAGGGTATATAAAAACATGGATGGTGTAAATAAAATAGAACAAAATTATACACAGCAATTTAAAGAAAACAACTATATACATGTAAAAAACTTTATAACAAAAGACATGGCTAAATATTTGTATGACTATACTTTAATAAAAAGTGAAGCTGTTAAAACTATGGTTTTAAGAGGCTATATAAACTTTGATAATTTTCTAGGTAGTTTTTCTGAAGGGCAAGTGCCTGATAGTTTTGGTATGTATGGAGATTTTGCTATGGAAACATTGCTCAAAAACAGTACAAAGAAAATGCAAGAAGTAACTGGCTTAACTTTGTGCCCTACATATTCTTATCAGAGAATTTATAGAGAAGGTCAAGATTTAAAAAGACATAAAGATAGACCTAGTTGTGAGATATCTGCAACTCTATGTCTTGGCTATGATTACAGCAATGCACCTGATGGCTATGATTGGGGTATGTATGTAGAAAAATCAGGTGAGGTAGGGCAAGAAGGTAAGGAAGTATGTTTAGCTCAAGGAGATGCAATTATATATCGTGGCTGTGATATTGAGCATTGGAGAGATAGATTTAAAGGTAACATACAGTCTCAAGTTTTTTTACACTACAACAATCTAGATGGTCCTTTTTCTACTGAAAATAAATTTGATACTAGACCTCTTTTAGGTCTTCCTGCAGATTTTAAGAAACAATAAAAATGAAAATGAAAATGCAACCTGAACTCAAAGTACAAATGGAATTGGATGCACATGAGAAAGAGTGTGCCATCCGATACCAAGCAGTCAATGACAAGCTAGAAACCTTAGACAAAAGAATGTGGCGAATAGAAGCTATGTCTATGGTGGGTACACTTGGGGTGGTGGCTTTGGTTGTCGCAATCGTGATGAAGTAAGGAATAAAGTATGGCAAATCCACAACAAGAAATGCAGAAATCATTTGCTAGAGTATTGGGTTATGATGGACCTATGCAAGGCTTTGGTAATTATATACAATCAGACCCTGCTATCTCAGAAAAATACAAAGGCATGTTAGCTATAGCTGAAAAGCAAAGAGATATGGCTAAACAAAATATGATGAAAATGTCTCAGTCACCTAAGCCACAAATGGCTCGTGGTGGTTCTGTACGTAGGTTTGCTGAAGGTGGTGATAATGTAACTACACAGCCAGTGCCACCTGTAGCACCTGTTACACCTGAACCCATAACACCTGTTCCAACCACAGGACAAGGTGGTGTTAAAACATTACCTACAGCACAGCCACCGAAGCAAAACTTTCAAGATGTTGAGAAACCTGTATATGACACTAATCAATTCTTAGATGATGGCACAACACCTAATCCTAACTATGGTCAGCCTGTACTAGATGCTGATGGTAACTCTGTAACAACAACAGAAGCTCCTAACATAGGTGAGATGGGAGCACAGATGATAACAAACCCCGGATTACCGACAGGTGCTGCGGTTGAAGCAGTAGGAGTAGACCCGGAAACAGGTCAGTTCTTACAGACAGATGTAGGTGGTGTTACTCCTAATGGTGTAGCAGTACCAACAACACTAGCAGATACAGCTACAATAGACCAGCAACAGGTAACTGAAGCGGGAACAATAGACCCTAGCTTAACTAAAGAAAAAGTAGAAGATGTACTAGCAAAAGATGGTCCTGCTCAAGGTGAGGTATCTACACAGGCACAGGTAGAAGCACAGCAGCAAGAAGCATCTAGTGTAAGTGAGTTAACCGCTGCCCAAGGTAATGCCTATATAATGCAGAATCCTGTACAAAGAGAGATACAGGATGGTGAATTAATATCAGGTGTAGCAGATGCAGAGAAAGCGTCTAAGTTTACAGAACAGATTGAAGCAGCTACAGCAACACCTAGTGAAAAAGCTACTGTACAAGGGCAACTAGCAAATCTAACTGCTAACTTTGATGCTAACAATCCACCTGCATGGGCGGCAGGAACTTTACGTGGGGTACAAGGTCAGTTAGCTGCTAGGGGTTTAGGTGCATCTTCAATGGCAGGGCAAGCACTTATACAAGGTGCGTTAGAATCTGCTCTTCCAATAGCACAAGCTGATGCAAATACACAGGCACAGTTTGAGACACAAAATTTATCCAACAGACAACAACGTGCAATGCTTGCCGCACAACAGCGTGCTACTTTTATAGGTCAGGAGTTTGACCAAGCTTTTCAGGCAAGAGTTCAAAACTCTGCTAGAATTGGTGACGTAGCGAACATGAACTTTACAGCAGAGCAGAACATTGCCTTAGAGAACTCTCGTGCTGTAAATACAATGAACTTAAATAACTTATCTAACAGACAGGCAATGGTTATGGCTGAGGCTTCTGCACTAGCTAACTTGGATATGGCTAACTTAAGTAATAGGCAACAGTCAGCAGTACAAAATGCACAATCTTTTTTGCAGATGGATATGGCTAACCTGTCTAACTCACAACAATCTCAAATGTTTAAGGCACAGCAAAGAGTACAGTCTATGTTTACAGACCAAGCTGCTCAGAATGCTGCTAAACAATTTAATGCTACTTCACAGAATCAAGTCGACCAATTCTTTGCACAGCTAGGTCAGCAAGCTAATCAATTTAATGCTACTCAATACAATGCACAAGAACAGTTTAACGCAGGTCAGACTAATACAGTTGAAAGGTTTAATTCTGAATTAAACAATGCTCGTGATATATTTAATGCACAGAACCAACAAGTAATAGCACAATCTAATGCTGCTTGGAGAAGACAAATTGCTTCAGCAGATACAGCGGCTATAAATAGAGCTAACGAATTAAATGCTCAAAGCGTATTAGGCATAAGCAATCAAGCTTATAATAATTTGTGGCAGTATTATGGAGACACTATGGAGTGGGCATGGACTTCTGCAGAGAATGAAAGAAGTCGTGTTATCGATTTAGCTAAAGCACAATTGATGGCTGATTCAAATGCAGATGTAGCTAAGATGAAAAATGATTACAACTCTTCCGCTGCCTTTGGTGGTCTTATGACCAAGTTTATTGGAGGAGCACTAGGATTCTAATGATTACTAACCCTATGAATATGGCACTTAAAGGTGTACCTAAAATTGAAGAAGAAGATATAGATGTTAAAAAAACACCATCTAAAGGACTATTAACTCGTACTATGGATTCTCCTAAATCTAAAGAGAGTTCTGCGGATGATATAAAGATGCGTGTGGCTAGATACATTCAAGACATACGCAATAAAAGAAAAGGTTTAACTGATGCCTGAATTAAATCAAGTAGAACATGATGCTCCTATAGCAGGACAATCTTTAACGGGTGAGTTTGGTGCTAGACCATGGCAGAGTCCACCACAATATAACACATTAGAAGAAGCTATAGAGTGGTATGTACCTAAACTAACAAACAAAACATTTACTACAGAGTTATTTGATATACTTGAAATGGGTATACCATTAACAACAGTTGCTAACACTATGCAATTAACAGCGGTTATGGAAGGTGTACACTCAATTGATATAGGCATATTAGTTACTCCTATTATTGTGGAGATGTTAGCATATTTAGCAGATGCTCAAGGTGTTAAGTATAAAGTAGGTGATGAAGAACCTGAAGATGATGAAATACCTACAGAGGGTGAAATAGCCGCAGCTTTAAACAGATTAAAAGAGGAAGAAGATAAACCAATACCTGTTCCGGGTATTGATGATAGTGGTGATGAGGGCTTAGAAGAAGAAGAGCCTACAGGTTTAATGGCAAGGAGAGCTTAATGGCATTTAGTTTAGCAGGATTTGTTGCGGGTGCGTCAACACAGGCTTTAGCAGATATTGAAGATGAAGAGTTGCGTGTAAAGAAGTTCTATGAAAAGGAACTTGATAGGTCTGTTGCAGAGCAAAGAGAGATGCGTAAGGATAGACGTAAAAAAGTAGAGCAACGCATGGAACAAATAACTATGCTAGAATCTTTTTTTGGTGGTGACCCTCAAGCTAGAAACATGGCAGCTAAAATAGTGGCTGGAGGTCCTACTAATGTTAATTTAGTTTTAAACACTCTTCAAAAGGCACGAACTAATGGTGCTACTCAACAAGATTTATTTAAAGCTGTTCAATATATACCTGACCCTAAAGCTCCTAATCAATCTTTTGAAACGGTTAAGGATGCGGCTGAATCTATTACAGAAGTTATTAAGCCTATTGAGTTTGATAATATATCCTCTGCAGCTTCAAAACAAACTAAAGGTTTGTTCGGTAAACTTGTTAACAGAGATAAAATCTTTAATACAATGGTTCAAGAATATAAAGATGTTGGTGGATTAAAGGATGAGTCTAACGATAAAGTTATTCAAGCCTTGAAGGGAACTTTAAAAATAGACTTTGCTCAATTACCAACAGAGGTAAAATCACTAGACCAAAACTTAAATAGAGTAAGTGTAAGTATGAACAAGCTAGATAAAAATAGCCCTACCTATACAGAAGACTTTAATAAACTTAATAATGAAAAGAAACGTATCATAGGTCTTATGAATGAAAAAGCTATTGCGTTAGAAGGCACACCAACAGATACTTCTGCTAGTATATCTGTGCTTGGAACTAATTTAAATGCCGTTGAAGAGGATGCTGAAAAATCAATAGGTTATGACAGTAAAAATAAGACAGCTATAATAAATGGTAAAATGGTATCTCTTGAAGAGGCTCAGAAAGTACGTAATCAAGTAGTAGGTAATGCCAAAAAAGAATTTTTATTAACTTTAGTTGATGGTTCAGGGCAACCATTAAATAGTAAAGCTGCTTTTATAATAAGGACACGTTTAAAAGCAGAGTATGAAGAATTACAAGCTAGACTTGAAGGTAAAGAAGTAAAAAGTACAGTTGACAAAAAGGAAGAAGCAACTAAATTAGAGGTAGGTGTAGCTAAAAACTTTGGTTCTCCTGAAGCTTATGTAAATGACCGTATAAAAAAGGGATTAAGTAAGACTGTTATTAGGGTAATATTACAGCAAGCATATCCAAACGCAGACATTAATAAACTACTAAATAAATAGGTATATGTTGTGAGTGATACTAATGTTGAGTTACTAAATAATCTTTATGTAAATGAAGAGATAAGGGAAGAGAATAGTCTTCAATCTCTTAACACTTTGTATGAAGAGTCTGAGACACCTCAAGTAGAAACTGAAGAAAAGGATGATACCATTGAGTCCTTGAATAGTCTATATGAAGAAGAAGAACAGATAGAAGATAAAAGACCTGCCGTTGAACAACTAGAACTTCCAGAAGAATCAACTAAAACACTAACTGAATTTGCTCAAGACGAAAAGTTTATTGAGGACTTGAAGAAGTATGGCAAGTCTAGGTTTGGCGAGTCTGGTGTTCCTCAAGAAGACGAGAGTAACGAAGACTATGTCAAACGTTTTATAACACACACAAGACAACTTGAAACTAACTCTTTAGACTTAGGTGCTCAAGTTGCTTGGATGCGTGGTGCTTCAGAGCAAGAGAAGGCTAACTTTGGTAGAGTATATCAAGAGATGGAAAGGCTTCCTGCTTTTTATGAGGAAGGTGGCACTAGTGTGCTAAGTGCAGTTAAAGACTATGGCTTATCTGTATTCACTGACCCCTTAACCTACTTAGGTTTTGGTGTTGGTAAGGTTCTATCCGCAGGTGCACAACAAGGAGTTAAGAAGCTTGTATTAGCAGGTGCAAAAGAAGCCGCTATAAAACAATCCAACAAGCTACTAACTAAAGGTGGACTCAAGACAGGTCTTGGTGTTGGTGCTACTGAAGCAGGTGTAGGTGTAATGCATAGCTTAGGTGCACAAGAGATAGAGCAAGAAGCTGGTATGGAACTTAAAGGTGAAGACGGTAAAGTAGAATATGATGTAGGTGAAGCTGCTGTATTTGGCACTATAGGTGGTGTGTTAGGCTTCGGTGGTGGTGTAGGTCTTAGCAGAAAGCTGTCTAAAGATGTAGTCAAAAAAGAGATAGGTAAGCAAGAAGCACTAGAAGCTGCGGAAGAAACTGTAGAAGAAGCAGGTTTAGAATTATCTGAAGAAGCTATAGAAAGAGTAAGCAAACAGAACTTTAAATTTGATGTCAACGAAGGTTACAAAGTTTATGACAAACTAAATCCTGACTTTGATGTAGGTAAATTAACTGACGTTAAGATAAAAAAAGATATACAGAATAGAGTTGGTCAGATTGGTGTACAGCTATTAGAAGAGATAGAACGGCAAGGCAAATATAAAGACCTACCCAAAGAAATACTTAGAGAGAAACAGGTTACTAAGTTTGTAGGTAGACTACTTGTTGAACAGGGTGACATCCTTGATGACGATGTATTAGACGCTGCCATTAGTAGGTCTGGTTTGTCTATGGAACAATTTACTCAAGCACTTAATGCAGGACAGAATGAAGCAGGTAGTATACTTGGTGGATTTGGTCAGGCAGGTAAAGTGTTTAAGAGACTGAAAGAACTTGACCCTGAGTTTGAAAAGAGATGGCAGAATCTCTATGGTTTAGAAAGTGAGACTTTAGGTTTTATGAATAAAGCCTATACTGTAATGCAGAAGCTAGACCGAAACCGTAGAGCATTAATGGTTACTCAACTATCTACTACTATACGTAACGTAGCTACAGGTGGTATGAGATTAACTATGGAGATGGGTGCTAATGCTATTGAAACATCTCTATACCACTTAGGTAAAGCTACCTCATCTGCCTTAAGAGGTGAAGGTAGTGTTCAAGGTATAAAGAATGGCTTGAGAGACATGGCTAAAGATGCGTTTGGCACACTAGCTTTTATCTCAGACTCAGGTCAGACTAAAGAGATAGCTGAAGCACTTCTTAAACACAATCCTAGATTATATAGACAGATAGACAGGTCGCTACAAGAAGTAGGTGCAGACAGTAGCGATGACTTATGGAGATTTTCTAAGTGGGCTAACAGTTTAAATATGGCTCAAGACAGGTTCTTCAGACGTGCTGTGTTCTCAGCTTCTGTGGATAAACAGATAAGAAGAACAGGACTTAAAGGATTAGGTGGTGAAGATGCAGCGGGTTTAGCTGAAGCCTTAGCCACAGGTAAGTCTGTTCCTGCTAGTGTATTGAAACAAGCAACAGAAGATGCACTTTCTTTTACTTTCTCTCGTATGCCTAAAGCACAAAAGGGTAAGATAGGAGACAGTATTGCTCATTACTTTATAAAGTTTAATGAATCGTTAGGTCCTATCCCAGGTCCTGTAGGTACAGCAGCATTTCCATTTGCTAGGTTTATGGCTAATGCTATGCAGTTTCAATTTAGTTATAGCCCATTAAGTATTCCTGCAGCGGCTTTTAATACTGTAGGTGGTGCTACTAAGTATATAAAGAAAGCTATCACAGGCAAGGGTGGTGAAGGTGCAGAAGCACAGATGAGATTAGCTAGAGAGCAGTTCTCTAAAGCTACTGTAGGTAGTGCTGCTCTAGTTGCTGCTATTAAATATAGAATAGATAACCCTGATATAAAATGGTATGAGGGTGAAAAGGAAGATGGTAGAACTGTAGACCTCAGACCTTTCTTTCCTATTACTCCGTACTTAGCAGTAGCTGATGTTATTGTAAGGTTAGGTCAAGGAAGAGAAATTGACACTAAGCAACTCATAGAAGGTTTAACGGGTGCTCAGTTTAGAGCAGGTGCTAGTTCATATATGATTGACTCAGCCTTTGAGTTCATGCGTGAAGATGGTAGTAACATACAGCAAGAAAAACTAGGTGAGTTCTTTGGTGGATATGTAGGTGAAATATTCGGTGGTTATGCTACACCTGCTAGAATTATTAGAGACATAGAAGCGGCTTTTAATAAAGAAGCAGCTACAGTTAGAGACTCTCGTCAAGTAGAAGGAAGTGGTGCACTAGAACGTGGACTGAGTGCGGCTACAAATGCAGTACAGAGAAACTTACCTTTTGTTAGTAAGGATTTACCTGCACTACAGAGTCCTACACAGGAAGGTGATGTCATACAGCAAGACCCTTTAACAACACAACTGACAGGTCAAAAAATGACAGCTAGAAGAACTGCTGTTCAGAGAGAATTAATAAAGCATGGATATGAAGACTATCAAATTATACCAACTTCAGGTGATAAGGCTGCGGATGCTTATGTAAAAAAGTATATGGGTAAGTTAGTGGCGGATAGTCTTGCTAGAGAAATAGATTCAGATTATTATAAAGGTTTGTCAAGAGTTAAACAGGAAGCTGCTATTAAAAATAAATTAAGTTTATATAGGGGTATTGCTAAAACTCTAGGAAAGTCGGAAGCTCTGCAAGAAAGCACTAAAGTAGGTAAAAGGTTTACTCCATTTGATAGAGCACAGTGGACAAGGATGAGTAAAATTGGTAGGAAATTAGCCGAGGAATATTATAAAGATAGGTATGGTAAATCTGTTGCTGAAATGCAGAAAGAAGAACCTGATGTAAATCATTTCTATAAAGGAAAGATTATAGGCAATAGTCTAAGTCGTGCTTATAGATAAAACTATTGCCTATAGTACTAGTTGTTTTTTTATCTCTGTTAAAATAAGTCTATTTGTTTTGGTTTTTAAAAATCTTTCATATCTCTTTGGCAATGGTATTTTTCTCCACCAAGAATCAACTGATGAGCAGGTCTTCGCCACTTTTCGTATTGTATCATTAACCTCAAATCTTTGTAATACAACCTTATCATCTGTTAGAAAGGTGAAATATGCAATGTGCTCGTTCTCTGCAATTTTAAATTTATCTTTATTATTTATTAGCATTAGTTCTACATTAAAGGGTCTAAACCATCTTGATATATTAAATCTGCCGGGAACTGTTATTGCATATTGTTGATGCTTTGCCTCAGAAAAATAAGGTGTTGTCATTAATAACTCTAAATCATCTTCGCAAAAGAAAGCATAAGATAAAGAATAAGCTAAGTTGTTTCCATTTAGTTCATAAAATAGTCCTTGTTTTTTAAAGGTAACTTTACCATTTTCAAACTCTAAATCTGTTTCCATTGGATTTTCAATGTAGAAAGTATTTTTTGTTAAGTTAGTAAATGCAGGACATCTTTTGACTTCTGTTGTTCTACTTTCTGGTGTATTTTTATTATCATCAATAAATTTATTAAATACACTTTGAGGCTCTATAAATAATATACTCCAGTTATTTTCATCTCTTGCATGCAACATCGGTGACCAATATACAGTTTTGATGCTCATTAAAAAAAATCCCATTGGTGACTTACCCAACCAGTAATAATAATTTTTTCTTGTGTATTTGATATTTGACTTCTATGTGTGTGAGTCCAATCACTGGGCCATATTAAAGTTTTGCCTTTTACTGCCGTTTCTGTATGGTTGTAGTGTTTAAAATCAGTACCACCATCAGGTACTGTGTTTAAATAAGTCATAAAAACAAGAATCCTTTTAATACTATAATCTAATGCACCAGTTCTTTCAGCATGATAATTCTTAAATCCCCAACCTTTGTCATACCATTGTATATTAAGTGTTTCCATTACAGCAAAAGGACTTGCCTTATACAGAATGGGAAACGTATCACAATAGTTTCTTAGTGACTGTGCTAAATGTTCATCATATCTAGCAACGCATGGTATATCTTTCATAGCATATAAGTCTACGTAGACATCCTTACTCTGTTTTCCTTTGACTCGCTTAGTGTCTGTATGTTTATCTTTATTAGACCAAAAGTAATTGACAAGTTCATCACATGTTAAAGGGTCTAGTTCATATCTGCGAATAAAATCTTCTGTCAACGGTTATCTCCTGACCCATGTAATGTTCCACGTACCTTTCTTCCATGTAACTTTTTCAAGTTATCTTTCATAATATCATTTAAGGGAACACCTACCTCTTTAGCCATCATAGCACAATACCAAAGTACGTCACCTATCTCTGATGCTATGGCTATCTTCTTCAACTCAAAGCCTTCCATATCCTCACCATCACGTATAAGTTTCTTTACCTTACCTGCAACTTCTCCTGCTTCACTCGTTAACCCTAGAGCTAAATACTCTAGGGCTTTGTATTTAGGAAAGATGGCTGTTTGCCCTGCTTTCATTTCATAAAACTCAGCAGTCATTACTTCTTCTATTACTATCTTATCCTGCAT
>Ga0222718_10002995_pt1 | contig 14717 bp, 15 predicted proteins | sample C33_27DmetaG_FD_165045 | JGI IMG/M metagenome (GOLD analysis project Ga0222718, IMG submission 165045) | Estuarine water microbial communities from San Francisco Bay, California, United States - C33_27D | ecosystem: Environmental > Aquatic > Marine > Unclassified | place: USA: California... | reverse complement strand
CTGTCGAGAGGACTGTAAATTGACTTGTTTCAAACATCAGCTGAGAAAATATACTAAAAAATGAAAAAATAAATAAGTAATAATTTAATAATTTATAATTTGAAAAATATCTAAAATAAACAAGTATATTTATAGCAATTAAAGAATACATGTAACGGAATCCATAAGAGTAGCTGGTATTCTGAAAAACTAATACTGGTAAGAATGGAATTAAATATGTTACACCTAGGAGAAAAAATAACTTAAATCTTTTTTTATATATGAGAATAAGTAAAAATATAAAGGAAGCAAAAACTATCGGTGAAAAATAAAATAATCCAAATTCTTGGGTAAAAATCATGGTTAGAAGGGTTCTTAAGGTTAATAATATATTTTCAGGAATTCTAGAGATATCTAAAAGCTGTTCATAATTACTTGATAGCCTGTTTTCCACAAGAAGAAAAATATTACTTGGATTGAATGTATATATTCCATATAAAAACTTTGTATGAAGCAAGAATAAAGTACTCCCAATTAGTGAACCTACAATAAATCTAATTTTCAAATAAAGGTCTAATTTTTTATTTGGATCAAATAACTGATTGAATATTAGAGGTATTAAGAAAATGTGGTAATTACTCCATCTAATAGTAAGTAATGTAAACATTGCTAAAGGTATAAATAGTTGCAAAATCATCCTTGGATTTTTTGAGTATAAGAAACTGAGATAAAATAATAATGATATTGAAAAAAATTCGTATGCATGACTCATACTAAATCTCTCAAATGCAAAATATGTCAACCCTGATCCCAGCAAAAGTAGATAAGTTTTTAAGGGATTATAGTTTCGTATCTTATCTTTTAATATTTTGTTTATTAAATTTAATCCAATATAGATATAAATAATTGCAGTAAATGAATATATAAAGTAATTGAAAGATACAATAGAATCTAAATTTAGAATTTGGTTGATATTATTTGAAATAAAAAGAATTGGTCCACTTAGAATTCCAACACCTATGGGATGTACGGGAACAGGATTATCATTCTCAATATTTAGGTTTCTTTTGTTCGTACCTTCGAGCTGGTTAGAATAGTCTAAATCAAGGTCTACGCCAATTGTTTGAGCATGATAATAATATGCAGAGTCATCACTAATTGCACCGGGGATTATTTCTTTAAGCCTAAAGTCTATTTTAAAAAAAATAAAAAGACTCATGACAATAAATGTAAGTATTAGATATTTTTTAGTATTTTGTTTAACATCCATCATCTTTATATTAAGATTGTAATATTTTTTTTAGAATTAAATGTGATTTAGATTTAAACTCTACTTATTGATTGATAATAAATGAAAGATATTTATGAATAAATTTTGGGAGGAAAGCTTACCAGCTGGTTACTATGATAAAATTTTAACTGATGGGCTAAAATCTAAAAAAGGTATACAAGCAAACTGGCATCATTCATCATTTACTTCCGTTAGAAGTCATATAAAAAAGGGTCAAAAGCACCTTGATTACGCGTGTGGACCTGGAACTTTTATTGGTAATTATAATTTAGATAATTCATACGGTGTAGATATTGCCGTACCCCAGATCGAGTATGCCAACAATAAATATAAAGCTAAGGGTAAATTTGATATCATTAACAAAGAACAACTTAAAAATGAAAATTACGATGTTATTACTGTTATAGGCTTACTTGAATTTATAGATAATGAAGAAATCGTATCGATACTTGATATGCTTTATTCATTAATAAATGATAAAGGTAAGTTAATATTAACAACTCCAAATTACACAATTTCCATGCGTATATTGGAAAAGTTGTTAAATATTCTCGGACAAGTTAATTACAAAAATCAACATATAAATAGGTTTAATAAAAAAACTTTAAATGAGCTGATTCATAAAACAAAATTTAAGAATGTAGAAATCGAGAAAATAGTTAATCTATCTGTATTCTTTGGTTGCATAAGTTTTAAAGCTTCAACTTTTGTTGATTCGATATTCAACAAACTATTTCCAAATAAATTTGGATTCATTCTATTAGCTAGTCTTAAAAAATGAAATATTCTATAAATTAGTTACAGAAACTTTTACTGTAAGATTAAATTATGAACAAAACTTTCGGCGTTTCAATTATTCTCCCAACATTAAACGAAAAAGACAATTTAAAGTTTTTAATTCCAAGTATCTTAACTGAGATACAAAGTATCAGAGATTTTCAATATGAAATATTAGTGGTAGATGATAATTCAAATGACGGCACTGCCGAGTACATAACTAAATTGAATAATGAGAATAGTGCAGTAAAACTATTCTTAAGAAAAGATACACCATCCTTACCTATGGCAATCTGGGATGGAATAAATAATGCCGAACAAGAATATGTCATGTGGCTTGATGCAGATGGCTCGATGCCAGCAGACACAGTAATAAAACTAATTAAGAAACAAAAAGAATTTCGTGATGCAGTAGTTATAGGATCAAGGTTTGCTCAAGGAGGTGGTTATAAAGGAATACGTGATATCGGGAACGATTCATTTTTTACAGCTATCAAAAATGTAAGAAGATCTCGGGATTCAGTTTCAGGAATGATTTTTTCAACTTTATTTAATTATATTTTAAATTATCTGCATTGGGGAGACATAAAAGATATTACAAGTGGTTTTATTATCGGACCTAAACCTTATTTTAAGAAAATATTTTTTCTAAACTCATCCTATGGTGAGTATTTTATACATATTTGTAACTATTTATTAATCAAGGAAATAAAAGTAATAGAAATAGGTTATATTTGTGAAACAAGAATTTCTGGTACTTCAAAAACAGCAAGTAATATAATACAATTATTTCAAAGAGGTATACCATATATTAAAACTGCAATTAATTCAAAGAAAGAAAATTATGAAGATTCATGATGAAAACAAAAATTTACTTGCGATAGTCATTAGGTCAGAACAAATTGAAAAAGGAAAAAATTTTGTAACTAATAATGATAATGAATTTCAACTCGCATCATTTTTACTTGATGAGAATGAAGTTATCGAAAAACATTATCATCCCCAACAGGAAAGAAACATAAAGAACACTTCAGAAGTTTTAGTCCTGCTTGAAGGAGAGATGTTAATTGAGATTTTCAACAGTAATTTAGAGTTAGTTGATACAATGAGCCTTTATTCGGGGGACACAATAGGGTTTTATGCAGGAGGCCACGGTATTAAATTAATTACGGAATGTAAATTTATTGAAGTCAAACAAGGACCATTTAATGAAAGTACTGATAAAAAAAGATTTTAAATGATAAGAGTATTTGAACCAGAAATAACTAAAGAAGATATCAATAGTGTTTTAAAAACTCTTAAAAATAAAGATATTTCAGGCTCTAGTGAAATTGTTAAAGAATTTGAAGATTCTCTTTGTAATGAGTTTTCAAGAAAATATGTGGTTTCAGTTTCGAATGGAAGTGTAGCTTTAGATATGAGCATTCAGTTGCTCAATTTAGAAGAAGGAGACGAAGTAATCCTTCCGTCTCACACCATTATATCTTGCTTATCAGCTGTTATAAGATCAAAGGCTAAACCCGTTTTTTGTGATGTAGACCCTAAATCGTGGAATATGACAGCACAAAATGTAAAAGAAGTTATTACTAGCAAAACAAAAGCTGTTCTTCTTGTTCATACTTACGGACTACCAGCTGAAGCTGAAAAAATAATTGAATTATGTTTAAGTCACAACATTACTGTTATTGAAGATGCTGCTGAAGCCCATGGACAGTATGAATCGAATAAGAAATGTGGAAGCTTTGGTTTAATTTCAACCTTAAGCTTTTATGCAAATAAGCATATTACAGCAGGTGAAGGAGGTGCTTTACTGACAGATTCTAGAACTATTTATGAAGAAGCTTTAAAAATGAGAAACTTAGATTTCACAGCTGAGCAAAGATTTAAAACAGAAAAACTTTACTGGAATTATAGACTTGGCGGTCTTCAAGCAGCTTTAGGAAATTCACAAATAAAAAACTTAAAAAAAACAATTACTTCTAAAACTTCTCAAGGTAAAGTTTATCAGAAGCTTCTCAGCAAATATACGAATATGTTTACACTACCTCTTGAGGAGTATAATGGTATTCGAAATCATTACTGGGTTTTTGGAATTGTTCTAAAAAAAGATAATATTAGAGATAGAGTTATGAAAGACTTATATGACCTAGGGGTTGAAACCCGACCTTTTTTTTGGCCACTACACTTGCAGCCTTCACTTCCTAATAATTTTAAGGATCAAAATTCTAATCTGACTGTTTCAGAACATATAGGTAAAAATGGCTTATACATACCTCTAGGCAGCCATATTAACAAGAAGTTACAGACTAAAGTTGTAACAAATCTTGTTGATACCTTGCATAAATATTTTTAAACCATAACTTAGAGCTCAAGAATCTTTGATAATTTTTCGTTAAATGTATTGTGAGTGTATTTGTCATTTACAAGGTCATAACCATTATTAGCTAATTTCTCAAGGACTAAATTATTGTTAAAAATTTCATTGATTGATCTAATCCAATTATCAAGTGAATTATTTTCTATAAGATATATATTTTCTAAATGTTGAAAATTATCTTTATCCCACAGACCTTTTGTTTTAGTTATCATTACTGGCGTTTTTAATGCCATTGATTGTAATGCTACACTTTGACCAGAAGGCTGGGAAGACTCCCTTAATGGTATTATTACTAATTTAGAATTTTGATATAGATTCCCAAGCTCTCTATCTGAAATTTTCTGATTACCCCAGCTTCCATCGATTATTTTTACATTTGGAAGATCTATTTTCTTATTATTTATCCTGTAGTGCTTTGAAACTAGTGTAAAGTTTATTTCATCTAAAATATTCGCAATTTTTATTACTTTGTCAAATTGTCGATTACTATCATTTCCGACAAAAAGAATACCCTCTTTGTCTTTGTTAATTTTATCTATTTTCCAAAAATTAACATCAACCATAAACGGTAAATAATGAAGTTTTTTTGAATAACCTGCAAATTTATCAAGACTATAGTTATATTCCTCGATTCCAAGAAAAATAATATTTGAACAGTACTTAAATAAAACTTTAAGTAGAAAATTACTAAATATTTTTTGAACCAGATTTCTTTTTTTTTGGTCAAATAATCCCATAACAAAAAAAGAGATTTTTATTTCTTTTTTGATTAATTTACACAAAACAAGCATAGGAAGCGAAGAAAGCGCAAGCCTATCATTCGAGATAACTATTTGATTTGAATTATGCAATATTTTAAAGTTTTCTAAAGATGTAATATTATTCATGTTGAATGGAAGTTTTGTTAGTTTGTTCACAATTCGATCAATAGTTCTTAATATTTTATTTATCAAACTTTTTTTATCGTGCAATTCAATAATTTGCGTATTGTATTTATTTTCAAAGTAGTCATACCCATAGAACATTTCTTTTGCAAAATCTTCTGAGTTTTTTAACCTGTCGATTCTTCCAGTTACAAATATGTATGTAATTTTCATTATTATAATTATATTTTCAATTCTTAGATAAGTTTCTTATTATAATGATTTGATAAATACTGAAATATGCAAACAATATTATTATTTTTTAATAAATACAAAAAAATGAGCAATTATTATATATTTTTGCTTTTTATACCAAAAATTTATCTGAAATTCTGAATGAAAAGGAAGATTAATTGAAAAAATATCTAGTTATTTTGGCTGGATCTCCACGCGGAGGAACCCTCGCTTGGAAGTCTCTTAACAAATATGTATTGAACTATCTAGATGCTGACTTAGCAGTTTGCTATGGCTCAAAATTTTCTAACTATGAAACAAAATATCTAGAAAACTTAGCTAAATTTAAATGGATTTTTGATGAACCTGATAATTGGAGAGAGTATTATGATAAAAATTTTGTTGGGAACTGGGAAGAACTTTTTCTTCTAGGCGAAGATTTAGGATTAAGCGGCATTGATAATAAAAATGGATCTGGAGCTATCGTTTGTGGGTTGAAGCATTTTATTTTAAGTAACTACTCCCATGAAATTCTTGAATATGAAATTATAATCTACACAAGATTTGATCAAATGTACACTGACTACCCTTTTAAATTTAACGAAGACCACTTGTACATTCCAGAGGGAGAGGATTATGGTGGGATATGTGATAGATTTATCGCTATGCCTTCAAAGTACATTAAGTCTTATTTAAATATATGCAACTATATAAATGAACCTTCATCCTTAGAAGGAGAATTATTTAATTGTGAGGGCTTACATCTTTCGTACTTAAAAAATCAAAACCTATACAGCAAGGTTCTTCGTATTCCCAGATTTCAATTTACTGTTTCTACTGATAATGATAAAACAAGATGGAGAGTGGGACTTTACAAGCTTCATTTCACAAAATTAAAATTAAAATATCCTGAAGAATTTATTATGGCCTTCAATACAGTAATTAAAAATAAGAGTTTAGCTTATATATTTTTAAATAAAAAAATACAATTAGCTAACTATTCTTATCTTCTTCTCAGGAGAAAATTTGGGAGATTTAAAAAAAGTTTTACTGGAGTGTAATTATGGAAATCATAAAGTCAAAAAAATTTATTGATCTTGCGGATGTAATATTTTCCGAAGTAACTAGCGAAAAAGATTTTAATCAAAAAAATCTTTCAGATAATCTTTTGGTTCTAAATTCTTCAATAGTAAATAATCAAAAGTTTATTTGGTACATTGCTAAGAGTATTTCTTTAAAAGAAAATGATATTATTTTTTGTCAAACAGAAGTTGTTCTAGAATTATTTAAGTTATTAAAAAATGAAGAAAGCTTTAAAAATATAACTTTAATAACTCACCAATCGGACAAACCAATTACTAGTAGTTTATTTTATAAAAAACCCTTATGCATTAAGCGCTGGTTTAGCACAAATGTAAAATACCAAGATATGAGTCTTACACCAATTCCTATAGGGGTAAACAATGATTATATGACAGGTTATCCCAACGAAAAAGATTTTAAAAATCAAAGTTTTAAAAGTTTTGAAGAAAAAGATACAAAAGCTTACTTAAATTTCAATATCAACACTCGTTTTATTCAAAGGTTTCACCTTAAACAATTGTTTACAAATAAAATAAATTATGTAGTTGATGAAAATAATTTATCAAAACAAAAGTATTTAGAAAAAATTAATACTTACAAATTTATAATATGTCCATGGGGAAATGGGATTGATACTCATAGATTATGGGAAACGCTTTACTCAAATTCTATTCCAGTAATTAAATATCACCGTGCTTATAGTAAGTTTTCAGATTTGCCAATCATATATTTAAAAAATTTTAAAGGACTAAAAATTAACGAGTTAAAACCTAATAATTTAAATATTAGTTTAGAAAATACTTCAGCTGACTTTAATTTCTGGAAACAAAATATTAAAGACAAAAATATTACACTAAGTCCTAATGCCGAAATAAAGATTGTAATAAAGATTAATAAAAATAAATTTATGAAAGTATTTACAAGAAGAAGAAAATTTAAACGACAGTATAAAAAATTAAAATATTTCTTATTCCGTATATACAAATTAATATTTTTATTGCTTTTAAGTAAGAAATCTTAGAGTGAAAATATTATTACGCTCCATAGCTTTATTCTTACTTGCATTTATTGCAATTTTTTATAGTAAAGAAGCTGATATAGAGCAGCTTCTATTTGATGATCTTAGGCATATCTCCATCATAGATCCTAAAAATAAAATTTTAGGGATTAGCATTATTTCTGTGACCGTAGTGTTTTTAACAAATTTTATAAGCAATTTGATGAGGCCTTTTATTGATATTTACTTGATGTATTACTTTAAATTTAGCTTTTATGTACTTATCAATTTGTTCTGTATTTCGACAGTTTTTATTCTGTTAAGAGTTTATGGATATTCAAGATTGATGGTTTTATTTTATATATTATTTTCTTCAATTTTCTTATACCTAGAGGATAAAATATATTGAAAGAAACTATCAACTTAACAATTATTACACCTGTTCACAATGAAGGTAAAACTATATTTAACACAATTACTGAATTTTTTGAGTATTACAAAAACAGTCATATCAAAATTAAATTTATAATTTCTGAAGATGGATCAACGGATAATTCAGTAGATGAGATAAAAAGACTCCAAAAAATATATGATGTCTATTTAATAAGTGAAAAAGAAAGAAAAGGATATGCACAAGCTGTAGTTGACGCATTTACTGAATTAGATACAAATGTTGCCTGTTTTATTGATTCCGATGGTCAGTGTGATCCTGCTGACCTAATAAAACTCTTAGATAAATTCGATAGAGAAAATATAGTTGTTGGAAATAGGAAACCAAGAAGAGACAGTCTATCAAGGTTAATCATTTCAAAATTATTTGGACTTTTGTATAGATTTTTGACTAAAAATTCATTGAAGGATCCATCATGCCCATACTTTATAACGTCTAAAGAAAATATTGATAAAATAATTTCAACAGAAAAAATAGGACTACTAACTCACGGTTTTTGGTGGGAGTTTTATGCAAGGGCTCAATACTTAGGATTAAAATTTGATGAAATTAAGATTAACCATAGACAGAGGGCTTATGGAAATTCAGTAATATTTAAATTTTCAACAATCCCAGGTATAGCTGTTAAAAATTTAGCATCCTTATTTGAATTGAATCGCATACTAAAAAAATAATTCTTATTATTTATTGATTTATATATTCTCTGTAACATTCTTCTGATTTTAACAAATTCTTACATTCTACAAATTCAAAATTAAATTGAGTTTTATTATTTAATTCATAATAAGAATTACCTGAATTAATAAAAAGAAAGACTATCAAAAAAAAACTTAAGTATGTTGAAAGTTTTTCAGGTCTAATTAAATAATATGAAATTATCAAAACTAGAAAAATTATTATTAGCGATAAAGAATTAAAAAATAATGAAAAATAAGTACTAAAAATAATTAATTGATAAAAACTAGTTATTTTAAATCTATTTTCTGAAAGCAAGAAAAACATAAAAAGTATTTGCAGAAGTATAAAATGTTGTGAATATCTTATCCATTTTGTTGGACTTAGTATCCAGAACCAAAGATATAAGGTCATTGTAGAGGTTAGTAATGGAAAATATATTAATTTTATATAATGGCTGAATTTTTTAAAATGAGTTAATCCGTAAATAGCGAAAATTATGGGTGAAACAAATATTCTTAATACATCTGCAATATTCCAATTAACAACCTCTGAATTTTGGTATGAAAATAAATAGTCACTCAATCCATATGTTGAAAACTCTTTAAGACCAGCACTTTGATTAGTAGTAAAGTTGAAATAAAAAAAATTAGTTAGGTAATCGACTATAGAACCATCCTGATATTTTATCCCTACTAAAATTATCCATACGATTGCTGGAATAATAAAAAATGAAAAATCTTTTAAACATTTTTTAAATTCTTTGTTTAAAAAAATATAAATTAAATAAAAGACTATGAATAAAATTATTAAAATTAATTTTCCATAAAATATACTAAGGCTGAATAAAATAAGTGAAAGATTTCTTCGAGGAGTAAAAAGTAATACTGCATAAAAGAAAAGGATTGTTGAGACAATTTCACCAATAGAATATAAAACTCCAAAATACCAGGGGACAATTATTAAAGAGAAGACCATGAAAATGGAAATAATATTTTTATTTATTTCATAATATTTAGAGATGATATTTATAAAAAATAAATGAATTATTAAAGCCCATAAATAATTTGAAAATCTCGCAATAATCAAATTATTAGTTAGATTCCAGCCGATGACACTGCCTACTGAAGACAGGGGACCGCTTGTGAGCAACACACTGTAGCTACCCCCACCTTTAAGACCAGCATTAAAATCTAAATTTCTAAAAAAATTAACTCCAGAAGTTAACGCAAGATACTCATCAATAAAAACATTCAATGTCGCCGATGACTTCAAGAAAATAAAACTTATAATTATTATCTGAAGATATAGTATGTACATTAGTTTTTTTTGGGCGATCATTAATTTGATTCTAAACAGATTTATTAAAGACTTTTGTTTTATTAGTTAATTTATATTTCAGAAAAATACTGGAATATTTTTTTTATTTTCAACATTAAATGTATATCTAATTTTGTCCTTCAAGCCATGTCCATAATTTCTTACACTTAGTATTGGATAATCTTTTTGAACCTCAGACCCTTTTTCAAAAAATGTTTCATTTTGTAAAATTACGCCTCCAATTAATTTTGTAATAATTGACATGATGCTCTGGTCATGCCTATTTTCTAGAAATCCAGGTATTTGGTTCTCCCTGTAGTGGTCTGTTACCAATAGTGAATCATATTCCAATGTTTTAAAAAACTTTTCGAAAAATAAATTTGTATGCTTATTATTTTTAAACATAAGATGACCCCCCATCAGTTGAGTTGACTTAGCTTCTTCGGAATTCATAGCAATGTTAAAATAGTCAAACAATTCTCTAATTGTCCAATATTTTTCAATATATTTTTTCTTATTTTCAAATCTTAAATTACCAAATTCTGATAAATTTAATAATTCAATGTATTCGAGAAATCTTTTTTTGCCTAATGGGTTAAAAGAACTTCCTGCATCACTATAAAAAAGTATGTCATTTTGGTTCATAGATTGTAAATGATCAAAAATTATTTTTTGTTTCCAAATATAAAAACCCCCACCTCTTGATGCTTCGAATATTTGCTTATATTTATTTAGAAAATTAATATCTAAATCTTCCTTTTTATATCCGATACACTCATTAAAAATATTTGAATTTTTTGCTAAGTTAAGTATGTGTTTTTTTGATATACCGTACTTTTGTGTGTCACCATATGTTATAAAGTGTATTTTTTGTTTACTCATAATTTAATATATTATCCCACAAAATATTGACAAAAAGATGTTTAAGAATTTATAAAGCTTTTATTTTCTTTCTGCAGTAGAAAAAAAAGATGATTTGTCAAAACTTATCATGTGTATTGACATCGTGCACTGTAGATTGATCCAACACTGATCTCCAATATCTGGCTTCAAGTAACCATTATTTTGTTTAACATATACTGCTTCATTTCTTGGATCAAAAAGACCAGAAGAGTAGTCACTTTCTAAAAATGCATTGTAACTATTTCCCCTGACTAATGAACCTGCAGAAATGATAATAAGTAAATAAATTGAAACCGATTTTAAATTAAACTTGAAATCATCAATTAAAAACCCAAAAGAAAAGACTATCAATAAAAATATGCCCATTGTGTATCTAGGAGTAGGCCCATAATTTACTAAGTATAAAAAATTAATAAGAATAAAAGATATGAACTCTACAGAAAATTTAAACTCAATTTTTTGTTTCTTTGCAAACAAAATAAAAATAATCAAAATAGCAAGATTCGAAATAATGAAATTTAAAATTACAGTCCTATTAATTGCAAATGACAATAAATATTTACCCCACTCAATAAAATTAAAATCATAGTACGGAAGAGAGTAACTCGAATTTCTTGTTATAGCTTCATACGTTTCTGTAGATCCAAAAAGATACCAACTAAAATTATTTATACACGTTAGATTAACCGGATACACAAAACAACCAGTCGTTAAATATTGTTTACAAATCCAAATTATTGAAAAAATTAAACTAGGGGTATTAATTTTTAAGAGTTCTAAAAAGTTAATATCCCTATTCTTTATTAATACTGCAAAAAGATAGACAAGAATAATTGCTAGAGTTATGCTGCTTAATTTTATCTGTATAGCAAAAAAAGCCAATAAAATTGTTACAGATAAATCAAAACTAGTAAATGTATTTTTTTTAAGATTTAGAAATACAGCACGTGAAACTATGAGAAATATGATCGCTACAGCAGTATCTTGTTTGCCAACACCCTGAATGTATATGAATCCATTTCTACCACCAGCAACTCCAAAATTGTCTAGAAGCGAAAAGATTAAAAGCAATATAGAACCATACTTGATTGCTTTCTCCTTTGAATTCTTTGCACCATCAAGTAATGAAATAAAAAAGAAATGAATGAAAATAATATTTAAAAAATGCAAATATTTAAATGAATCATCAAACCAAAAAATAGATGAAATATATTCATAAATCGAAGACATTCCAAATGCCCAGTGAATATTAACCATACCTACTATCAGATTTGATTCACGTAGCCAGTTTTGATGATTGAGATGATAGAATCCTGCGTCGTAATGCCAGCCTGTGTCGTACAAACTGACTAATAGTAAAGAAGGTATTACTAGATAGGCGACAACCTTTTCTAGGGTAATTTTTAGATCAAGTTTTCTTATATCTTTAAGATTAGGTAAAAGCCATATTATAAAAATGAAAGCTATAGCTGGACTTTTGAGTGGAAAAAAAAAGTTTGTAATTATAAGTATATTTCCAATAGCAAAGGCTCCGATTACTGGAAAAATAAAATTAGATTTTATAAATAAAATAGTTTTTGGTATTTCATTCAATTTAAAAAAACGAGTTAGTAATAAAGTAAATGATTTACCTGAAAAATAAAAAAAGCTATAAAATAATAAATAACCTAACAGATGAAATATATGATTTGTAACTACTTGTATCATGAACTTTAACTTTTTATTTTTTTCATTTGATTAAGTGTAGTTTAAAATGACGAATTTAAATGTATATATATTTAAAATCTAAAATGTTAATAAATTTAACAAAGGTTAAAGTTTTATTTTCTCTTTAAAACAATATTTTTTTTATTTGTATTTTGTATTTCGAATTTATTTTTTATATAAAAATTAAGGGCAGATTTATTGTTTACTCTTGTGTCAACTGTAATATCATTTTTATATTCGTTTATAATATTATCCATTAAAAGTTTACCAATCTTTTTATTTTGAAATTCTTCTTTAACAAACAGAGTAATAATATTTACTTTGCTATTTATATTTTTATACAATCCAATTTTATAATAAAATTCCGTTACCCAGATAATGGGGTGACTTATAAAACCAGTCATACTTTTAATAGAAAGAAAAATTAAATTAATTATAGAAGTTCTTCTTTTAGGTTCCTTGTACGATAGTGAACCACTTATAGAAGAATTCGAAATAGATATAATCATTTTGATAAGTTGTTTATCTACTAAGTATAAATAAACTTTAGCAAGTTTATTTACGCTTAAAGAAGAGGCAATAGTCTTTTCCAAAGATTGTTTGTGTAATAAAGCAACTTCTTCAAATATTTTAATATCTGTATTCTTGGTGAGTTTTACAATTTCCATGAAGAACTAAGTTTTTATTTTTATAATAAATATCATTGGGTGTATTTTACTCTTGTTTTTTTACCTCTGTGTTTTTAATTCTGTAAATTATGAAAAACCCTTGTGGGCGCTACAGGATTTGAACCTGTGACTTCTTCCTTGTAAGGGAAGCGCTCTGCCAGACTGAGCTAAGCGCCCATAATTTAATATGCTCTTTTAGAATAGTTTCTTTTAGTATTAAGTTATGAATAATTTATCCGTTATAGTACCTTTTTATAATGAGGAAAATTCTTTAAAAAAATCTATAGAAAGACTACTAAAGAATGATATTTTTGATCAGATCATTCTTGTTGACGACTGCTCAACAGATAACTCAGCAAGCATAGCAAATAAGTTTTCATCAAATTATAATAAAATCACATACGTAAAGTCTGAAGACAATGTTGGTAAGGGTAACGCTCTAAATATTGCTAGGGAGTTTTTAGATACTACCCATGTCATCATTCATGATGCAGATCTTGAATACTTTCCCCAAGACATTGTAGAAATGTTTAAAGTTTCAAAATTATACCCCACTTCTCTTATTCTTGGTTCAAGATTTATAGGTAACAAAAAAAGAAAAAATATTTATGCAAGAACTTTATTTGCAAACAAAATAATGTCTCTTTTCTTTTCATTTATCCATTCTTATAAAGTTACAGATGTTGCAACATGTTATAAGTTGATGCCGAGCTCTTTCTTTCAGGAAATTAAAATTAAAGAGAAAGGATTTTCAATAGAGATTGAAGTACTTTCTAAATTTATAAAATGGAATAAGTCTATTGTAGAAGTTCCAATTAGCTACGAGGGCAGATCATACAGAGATGGAAAAAAAATAAAAACCATGGATGGCTTCAGATACTTAGTTAATACAGTTAAGTACAAGATTTTTAATTAACTATTTTTTATTAAGAAAGTATATATCTATGCTCTCATCTTTATCCCAATAGTGTATTAATTTCAAATCAATATCAGTAATCTCAAGTTTGCTATACAAGCTGCTACTTTTATAACTCATATTTATACCCTCGAATATGTCTGGGTATAAAGATTTCGATTCCTCTAACTCGTTACGTTTAATTTTAGATTATTTTTATTATACTTTTAGTTAACTACAACCTAGTGAGTTTCCACAATTTAAGCATTTGTAACATGATCCATTTCTTATTGTTATATGTCCACATTCATTACATGCAGGAGCATCTCCCATCATGTCACCAAGAACCTCTTGCACTGTAGCAACTGAATTTTCTGCTTGCTCAACAGGCGCAGTTTCTGTTTTAGCTACAGGCGCAGTTTCCGCTTGCTCAACAGGCGCAGTTTCTGTTTTAGCTACAGGCGCAGTTTCAGCTTGCTTAACAGGCGCAGTTTCTG
>Ga0222718_10002990_pt1 | contig 14731 bp, 11 predicted proteins | sample C33_27DmetaG_FD_165045 | JGI IMG/M metagenome (GOLD analysis project Ga0222718, IMG submission 165045) | Estuarine water microbial communities from San Francisco Bay, California, United States - C33_27D | ecosystem: Environmental > Aquatic > Marine > Unclassified | place: USA: California... | reverse complement strand
GAGGGTGTTCGCACGACCCCATCAATGGTTGCGTTTACGGAGTCCGGCGAGCGTCTCGTCGGTCAAGCTGCGAAACGCCAAGCTGTTACAAATCCAGAGAACACACTTTTTGCAATTAAGCGGCTCATCGGTCGCCGCTTTGATGATCCTACTGTAAAGAAGGATCAAGGTCTCGTTCCCTACTCCATCATCAAAGGTGACAATGGTGATGCGTGGGTTGAAGCGAACAAAGACAAGTATTCTCCGTCTCAACTGTCTGCTTTCATTCTTCAGAAAATGAAAGAGACCGCCGAGAGTTATCTTGGCGAGTCCGTTAGCGAAGCGGTTATCACTGTTCCAGCGTACTTCAACGACAGCCAACGGCAGGCAACAAAAGACGCCGGTAAAATCGCCGGGCTCGATGTTTTACGTATTATCAACGAACCGACCGCAGCCGCTCTTGCCTATGGCATGGATAAAGAGGCCAGCGGAACTATCGCGGTCTATGACCTTGGCGGCGGTACTTTCGATGTTTCCATCTTGGAAATTGGTGACGGCGTCTTTGAAGTAAAATCTACTAATGGTGACACGTTCCTTGGTGGTGAAGATTTCGATGCACGTATCATTGATTACTTGGCCGATGAATTTAAGAAAGAGAACGGCATCGATTTGCGAGAAGATAAGCTCGCACTGCAACGTCTAAAGGAAGGCGCTGAGAAAGCTAAAATTGAACTTTCTAGTTCTGGTCAGACAGAAGTTAATCTTCCCTTCATTACAGCTGATGCTTCCGGCCCTCAGCACCTCAACATAAAGTTGACGCGTGCCAAACTAGAAGCGCTTGTCGATGACCTTGTGCAGCGCACAGTAGAGCCCTGCAAAAAGGCGCTCAAAGATGCTGGTCTGAAGCCGAATGAGATTGACGAAGTCATTCTTGTTGGCGGCATGACTCGCATGCCAAAGGTTCAGGAAACGGTGAAGGAATTCTTCGGCCGCGATCCGCACAAGGGTGTAAACCCTGATGAAGTTGTTGCTCTTGGCGCGGCTATTCAGGCGGGTGTTCTGAAGGGTGACGTCAAAGATGTGCTGTTGCTCGACGTCACGCCGCTCTCACTTGGCATTGAAACGCTTGGTGGTGTCTTCACGCGCTTGATCGATCGCAACACCACAGTACCGACCCGTAAGAGCCAAACGTTCTCAACGGCAGAGGACAGCCAGCAAGCGGTTACCATTCGAGTGTTCCAGGGCGAACGTGAAATGGCAGCTGATAACAAATTGCTAGGCCAGTTTGATCTGATGGGTATTCCACCCGCGCCACGTGGTGTGCCTCAGATCGAGGTCACCTTCGACATCGATGCCAACGGTATCGTGAACGTTTCAGCCAAAGATAAGGCGACAGGCAAAGAACAGCAGATTCGCATTCAAGCGTCTGGTGGTTTGTCTGACGATGATATCGAGCAAATGGTTAAGGACGCAGAAGCGCACGCAGAAGACGACAAGAAGAAGCGTGAACTTGTTGATGCCCGAAATCAGGCTGATGGCCTTGTGCACTCGACGGAGAAAACGCTCAGTGAACATGGCGATAAAGTCGAAGAAGCCGAGAAGGCTGAAATAGAAGAAAAGGTTCAAGAACTTAAGGATGTTCTGGAATCTGAAGATGCAGACGACATCAAGGCTAAAACAGAAGCGCTGATGCAGGTCTCCATGAAGCTTGGCCAAGCCATGTACGAAGCTGAGCAAGCTGCCGCAGGTGATGCTGACGTTGGCGATGGATCAGGAGCTGAAGACGCATCTGCTGATGATGCTGAAGTTGTCGATGCAGACTTTGAAGAAGTCGACGAGGAAGACAAGGCATAACGCATTCATCGTCGCGCATGCCCGATAGTCGTTCGATGATGTGCTCACTCCATAAGATGCGGTGTGTTCCGGCTCCCTTGAGCCGGACATACGCACGTGTCGAAGGACAGGACGTGTAGAATGTCGAAGCGCGATTACTATGAGGTGCTTGGCGCCAGAAAGAGCGCGTCCGGAGATGAGCTCAAGAAATCCTATCGTAAGCTTGCGATGAAATATCACCCGGATCGGAATCCGGGCGATAAAAAAGCTGAGCAAAACTTCAAAGAGCTGAATGAAGCATATGAAGTGCTCAAAGATGAGCAGAAACGCGCGGCGTACGACCAATTCGGACATGCGGCCTTCGACCAGGGTGGCGGCCCACGAGGTGGTGGCGCTGGCGGTTTCGACTTTGGCGGCGGTTTTGCGGACATTTTTGATGACATGTTCGGTGACATCATGGGCGGTCGTCGGGGCGGAAAAGGCCGCGGCCAGTCTCGTGGACAAGACCTTCGCTACAACATGGAGGTCAGCCTTGAAGATGCCTATCACGGTAAAAAGGCAACCATAACGGTCCCATCATCCTCGACATGTGAATCCTGTGATGGTTCAGGCGGTAAAGACGGCGCTGCGCCAGATACGTGTTCGTCATGTGGCGGCGCGGGAAAAGTTCGAACGCAGCAAGGATTTTTCACGGTCGAACGTACGTGCCCAACCTGTGGCGGCGCTGGTCGTGTGATCAAGAATCCTTGTGGGGAATGTCGCGGCACCGGCCGTACCCGTAAGGATAAAACGCTTGAAGTGACTATTCCACCAGGTGTGGAAGATGGCACGCGCATTCGTTTGGCTGGCGAGGGGGAGGCGGGCCTAAACGGGGCTCCGTCTGGAGACCTCTATATTTTTCTCGGACTCAAATCTCATCGTCTGTTTCAACGTGATGGCGCCAATCTCTATATGCGGGTGCCGATTTCAATGACCATTGCGGCTCTTGGTGGTGAGGTTGAAGTGCCTACCATCGAAGGCGGAAAGGTTCGCGTCACCATTCCGCAAGGATGTCAGAACGGACACCAATTCCGTTTGCGGGGCAAAGGTATGAATGTGCTGCGCTCTACCGCACGTGGCGACATGTTCTTGGAAGCGGCTGTTGAAGTGCCGGTCAACTTAACGTCAAAGCAGAAAGAGCTTCTCAGGGAATTTGAAAAAGACAGTGACCAAAAGACTTACAGCCCAGAAGCTCAAGGGTTCTTCGATAAAATCAAAGATTTCTTTGAAGACTTAGCTGATTAACTTTGTCTAAAGCCGTCCCCGAAGACATTGCGACCAAGTCAGCCGCTCAGGCTGCGGGTCTTTCCCATCTAAGTAGGCCCAGAAAAAAGACATGGTGTACTTTGTTTCTGTCGCCGGGCTAACGCCGCGATGGAGGTGTGTCCAGTAGGGTGGGAATACAACAATTTTTCCTGCTTCGGGCCGAACTTTTAAGTTCTGGTGATAGAATTCTGTATACCCCTCCTCTTTGACGTCAGACAAATAAAGAAGGCACGCAACTGCGCGTTCAGCGGTATCCATCCCAGCGTTGTCGGCGTGCCATTCAAATCCTTGGCCTGGGTCAACACGCTCAATGCGAGGATATCTGCAACCAACACGTCCTGAATCCAGGTGTTCGATAAGGGCAGGGTATGCTTTGGCATAATCCGCGACAGCTTTTGCAATTGCAGCGTAGGTTTGAATAACGACGTCTTGCCAGTCCTCCGTTGTTCATTGATATGTCTATGTCCGCCCTGGAAGGGGATGGCAGCAGAAAACAGTATGACATCGCCATGACGAACCAGACTATCGATAAAGGCATCAGCCGCGCTCTCTGGGAGGTGCTCGGCGACTTCTAAGCTGATGACCAGATCAAATGCTCGACCAAGATCGAGGGGAGAATCTAAACTCTGTGCCATGAACTGTGATGTCGGAATGGCCAACGCTTCGGTGTCAATTCATGGTCCGTCGACAACCTGTATCGTGTCGGCACCCAGTTCCCGGCTCACCTGCGACCAGGCCTCATGGCCACACCCGGCATCAAGAACAGATGTAGGCGATACAATTTGAAATAGCGGGCTGAGAATGGCGCGGGCTGAAGTCAACCGTGCCTCGAAGTTGGCATCAAGCAGGGTGTTGTAGCCATATTGTGTAGATGGTCCCTAGGCTTTGTTTTGTTCCATCGGTTTAGTATAGAGGCGCGGAGAGCCGATAAAAGGCTTTAGACTTATGTTAGGCTGCCACTAGCCCGTTGTAATTGGAGTGTTGACTGAGATGACTGTCGCCATAGGAGTTGTTGGCTGTGCCGGCCGAATGGGGCGCATGGCCATTCAAGAAGTGCTTGCCACGGAGGGCTGTGTCCTGGCCGGCGGTACAGAGGCACCGGGTGATCATGTCGGATCTGATCTTGGGCCACTGGTCGGTGTAGATGCAATCGGCGTGACCATTGGCGATGATCCGATTGCGTTGTTTTCGTCGTCCGATGCAGTCATCGACTTTACGGTGCCAGCCGCTACACGTATTCATGCATCTGCGGCAGAAGAAACAGGGACAGCCTTTGTGGTCGGGACAACGGGTCTTGGGCCCGAAGATCAAACCGCAATAGAGTCTGCAGCACAAAATGCGCCGATAGTTCAAGCGCCTAACTTTTCTATCGGAGTAAACCTGCTTTTTGCTTTGACTAAAAAAGTGGCCGCCAAGCTCAATCCTGATTACGACATTGAAATTCTTGAAATGCATCACCGGCATAAAGTTGATGCGCCCTCAGGAACAGCGCTGGGCATTGGCCAAGCTGCAGCAGTTGGCCGTGCAGTTCCTTTGGATGACGTTGCGCGCTACGCCCGAGAAGGGCAGACGGGTCCAAGGACCACGGGTGAAATCGGTTTTGCGACATTGCGCGGCGGCGGAGTTATTGGAGACCATACCGTTATGTTTTCCAACGAAGCTGAGCGACTGGAATTGACTCATAAGGCGAGTTCGCGCGGAATTTTCGCAGGCGGCGCCGTGCGTGCCGCCCTTTGGCTACAGGGCAAGAAACCTGGTCTATATGGAATGGCCGATGTTCTTGGTCTTGATTGAGGATGCGAGTTAAAGACATCCCTGAATTCTATGCGCGTCTTCAAGCGCTAGATCCAGAACCAAAAGGCGAACTCAACTACGTAAATCCTTACACTTTGCTCGTGGCCGTCGTCTTGTCCGCTCAAGCGACGGATGTTGGGGTCAACAAAGCCACCGGCCCGCTGTTCGAAGTTGTTGACACGCCAGAGAAGATGGTCGCGCTCGGGGAAGCTAAGCTCAAAGATTTTATTAAAACAATCGGCTTGTTTAATTCAAAAGCCAAGAATGTCATTGCCCTGTCCAAAATTCTTGTCGAGCAGTACAACAGTACAATTCCTGAAGATCGTGAAACCCTCGAAACCCTACCGGGCGTCGGTCGCAAAACGGCGAACGTTGTCCTTAACATTGCGTTTGGTCACCCAACGATTGCGGTCGATACCCATCTGTTCCGCATAGGTAATCGGACGGGCATTGCCCCAGGCAAAACGCCATTGGAAGTCGAGCTTAAGCTTGAGAAACGTACGCCTGCAGAATACATGCGGCATGCGCACCACTGGCTCATTCTACATGGCCGCTATTTGTGCAAAGCGCGGAAGCCAGATTGTTGGCGGTGCCCGGTTGCGGATTTGTGCAAATTCAAACCCAAAACGCCGGCGCCAGATCAGACGCCAACCAAGCCCACTAAAAAGAAAGCCCGTTCAGGGTCAAAATAAGCTACGCCGGGTGTGAGAGTTGATTAGGACTTGTCTGCATCAATAACGTCGATTGATCCTTGAACGCGACCACCGGAAGCGATCGTAATATTGTTGTAGTTGATGCTGCCCTTAACGTGACCTGACTTTGCAACCTCTAAAGTCAGTCGCGCGCGTAGCGTTCCATCAAAAATCCCGGCGATGTAGGCGTGATCGGCCTCTGCATCTCCTTTAAAGAGACCACTCTCTGAAACTTCGATGGTTGTCGCATCGGATACGTTCGCTTCGATAGTGCCCTGCACCACAAGATTTTCGCAGGCAGAAATATCGCCAGTGAAAGTAATCGATTTCCCAACGACAAGTCGCTTACCGTCATCATCTCCCGATGACTCGGCTCGCTCAGACTGCAGACGCGACGGATTAAGAATGTCGACAACCTTGCGAGGAATTTCCGGCCGGTATGAAGAACTTGAAGGATTGGTTATACGGGATCTTTTTTTTAAACGGTTTTCGCGGCGGTGTGACGGATGAGGATTCATTGCCAAGCGGTAAGGCACCAATTTCATCTGTTTGTGACGCTGCATCTCTCTCTTCGGCGTCGGCTTCGTCAGCCGGACCAGTCTTGTCTTGATCTTGTGATTTCGACTTTTTAGTGCCGAACATGTATCCCTAGTCCCAATTAATCGTCACATGCCCGTCTTAGGCGGTTCATGTTGAGCATTGATAGCGCTCAGTGACGGTGTATCCATACTTTATTGTTTCTTATTCAACGATTGAAACAAATGTACCATGGCTGCGGTGCCCAGCACAGCGGCGACCATATTGATGAATGGAATTGTAAGGAGCAATGCCGTCCCCGCTCCAGCAAAAGTAACCTTAGCCCGATATTTGCGGCGTAGTGCCAAGGCAGATTTTTCATCAAGTCGACGTAGGGCAACAACTTCAAAATACTCGGGGCCGAGGAGATATCCGTTTAGTACATAATAGACGACGAGATTAAGGCCTGGGACCAGATAGAACGGTAAAGCCATAAGGTTAAGTATAATGGTTAGGCCCAATAAGCCTCGCAGAGGCCACAAGCAAAGCGCTCCAGCCCAGTGTTCGGGATGGACCAAGACCAGGGTAGTGGCGCGCCTCAACGGCTTCAGCCACATCTTCTAAGAATATGGAGGCCAAGGCACTCACAATGCCTGGGAACAGAATCAGGGCTATAATTAGGCTTGCCAGTCCGCCAAACACGTCGAGTGTTGTTTCAACCCAGCCAATTTCGAAAAAGGTGGTGTTGGCCAATCCTCAGCCAACGCCCAAAAGCAGAAAAATGAACACTAAGATCGTTCCGGCAACGCTTTTGCCGATGATGCCCCGGATACGTAGGTCGGGCAGTTGAGCCACGGCCTTGGCAAAGGCTCTAATCATAGGGTTTTGGCCTCCCGGCCCTGGCTGCTTGTGTCCATAGTCGTCGTCGCTATACTGCGCCGCCGCTTGCTTGGCTGTCTAACCTAAGACCTGGAGTTCCCATGTCCGAAGCCCGTTTTGATGTGGTCGGAATCGGCAGTGCGATTGTAGATGTTTTGGCCCACGCCGAAGATGTATTTCTGTCCAAACATGATGCCTCCAAAGGCACCATGCTTATGGTCGATGAGAATCAGTCGGAAGCCTTATACAAGGATATCGGTCCGGCAATCGAGGCCTCTGGTGGGTCTGCAGCCAATACGATGGCCGGTATTGCCTCCTTTGGCGGCAAGCCCGCCTTTATTGGTAAAACCATGGATGACCAACTAGGCGGAATATTTGCCCACGATATTCGTGCCGTCGGCGTTCATTACGATACCGAACCATTGTCCGACGGCTTGGCGACCGCCCGTTGCATTATTCTTGTCACGCCTGATGCCCAGCGCACGATGTTCACCTATCTGGGCGCAAGTGGATCATTATCTGCCGCAGACATGGATGAAGAACTCATCGCGTCTTCCAAAGTTCTGTATATCGAAGGGTATCAGTGGGATTTACCAGAGACGAAAAAGGCTATCATCAGAGCGTGCGAAACAGCGACCAAGTCTGGCGGCAAAGTCGCCCTAACTCTGTCTGACCCGTTTGTAGTAGAGCGTCATCGCAATGACTTGTTTGATTTGGTCAACGAGTACGTCGATATCGTTTTCGCGAATGAACAAGAAATTACGACCCTATTTTTGTCCAACAGTTTCGACGAAGCTGTTGAGGCTGTTGAGGCTGTTGGAGGCCGCGTCGAAGTGGCTGCGTTGACACGTGGGGCCGAGGGAGCTGTGACGGTGACTAAAGAATCCCTCATAAACACACCCGCCATGCCTGCCGGAAAGGTCGTCGATACGACCGGAGCGGGGGACCTATATGCAGCAGGATTTCTCTTCGGGTATACCCGCGGCGACGACCTTAAAACATGCGCTAATCTTGGGGCGCTCGCCGCTGGCGAAGTGATTTGTCATTTGGGTGCGCGACCCGAGGTTTCTTTAAAAGACCTTGATGTAAAGCTCGACTAAAAAACTTATTCAAATACGCACTTAGTTCGGAATTTTCTCATGTCGCTTCGCAACATTGCGATCATAGCTCACGTTGACCACGGCAAGACCACGCTGGTTGACGCTCTTTTCCGGCAGTCGGGAATGGTCCGCGACAATCAGCGCGTCGAAGAACGGGCTATGGATTCTGGTGAGCTTGAGCGCGAACGCGGCATCACAATTCTGGCCAAGTGTACGTCTGTGACGTGGCGCAACACCAAGATCAATATCGTCGATACTCCAGGACACGCTGACTTCGGTGGTGAAGTGGAGCGTATATTGTCGATGGTCGACGGCGCTGTTCTTTTGGTGGATGCTGCCGAAGGCCCGCTACCTCAAACCAAATTCGTTGTGTCCAAAGCTTTGGAATTGGGCTTGCGACCAATTGTGATCATCAACAAAGTCGATCGTGGAGACGCCCGTCCTCAAGACGTGCTCAATGAAGTTTTTGACATGTTTGATGCCTTGGGTGCAGATGAAAACCAACTTGATTTTCCGGTCTTGTACGCGGTCGGTCGGGATGGCTGGGCGGTTGAAGATCTTGAGAAAGATACAGGGGTAAACCTAACGCCTTTGTTTGATCTCATTGTTTCTCATGTGCCGTCGCCAAAACACGACACAGAAGCACCGTTCACCATGTTGGCCACCACGTTGGAAGCAGACCCGTATCTTGGCCGTATTCTGACCGGCCGCATTTCCACCGGTCGTGCAACAGTCAACATGGCGATCAAGGCCCTCGATATAGATGGCAAGAAACTTGAGGACGGGAGGGCGACCAAACTACTCGCGTTTCGTGGGTTGGAGCGGGTTCCTGTCGAAAGCGCTGACGCCGGCGATATCGTTGCAATTGCAGGTCTTTCTGAAGCAACGGTGGCACATACTCTGTGTGCACCAGAGGTGACCGAACCTTTGGAATCTCGGCCTGTCGATCCGCCAACGTTGGCCATGACGTTCTCCGTGAATGACTCACCCCTGGCCGGACGTGAAGGCAAGAAAGTCACCAGTCGTCAAATCGGTGATCGTCTCTTTGCGGAAGCTGAAGGCAATGTCGCGATCAAGATCCGTCAAGCTGAAGGCCGCGATGCATTTGAAGTCGCTGGTCGTGGTGAACTACAGCTGGGCGTTTTGATCGAGATCATGCGTCGTGAAGGGTTTGAGCTTTCAGTGTCGCGCCCACGCGTTCTGTATCGGACAGGTGAAGACGGTAAGCGCGAAGAACCGATTGAAGATGTTGTTATTGACGTCGACGAAGAATTCTCCGGCGCGGTCGTTGAAGCCATGTCAGAGCGCAAGGCAGAAATGCAAGGATTGAAACCCTCGGGCGCCGGCAAAGTGCGCATTAGTTTTCTAGCGCCATCACGGGGTTTAATCGGCTATCACGGCCAGTTTCTCACTGACACCCGCGGCACGGGGATTATGAACCGCCTTTACCATGGCTATGCCCCTTACAAAGGGGCGATCGCGACAAGGCGTGAGGGTGTTTTGATCTCGAACTCAGATGGTGAGTCAGTGGCCTATGCCTTGTTCAACCTTCTGGACCGCGGACCGCAGTTTATTCCGTCCGGAGTCAAAGTGTATCGCGGCATGATCATTGGCGAGCATACGCGGGACAATGATCTCGAAGTGAATCCAATCAAAGGCAAGCAGCTCACAAATATTCGGGCGTCCGGAAAAGACGATGCGATCAAACTTTCGCCGCCGCGAATAATGTCTTTGGAGCAGGCTCTGGCCTATATCCAAGACGATGAATTGGTTGAAGTGACGCCATCAAGCATCCGGCTGCGCAAACGCTACCTTGATCCCAATGATCGCAAGAAGATGGCCAGAAACGCCGACGCAGCGTAATCTGGGCAAATGACAGGCCTGCGTTTAACGGATTGGATAGCTGCAAGTCGCGTTTATTTACAACGCCGCCTGATCATCATTTTTCTCTTAGGCTTCGCCGCCGGCCTTCCGTATCTGTTGATGTTCGGCACGTTGACGGCGTGGTTGTCTCAAGCGGGAATCGACAAAACATCTATTGGCCTTTTTGTGCTGACCGGCACGGCCTTTACCTTGAAATTTCTATGGGCGCCGTTGGTTGACAGATTGCCCATACCGGTTCTCTCCAAAATACTAGGTCAACGCCGAAGCTGGCTCGTTGTGGCCCAGGTCGTCTGCATGTCGAGCTTGGTTGGCATTGCTTTGTCAGACCCTGCCGTGAGTTTGGCAACGACGGTCTGGTGGACAGTGATTTTAGCGTTTGCGTCGGCCACCCAGGATATCGTCATCGATGCCTATCGTATCGAAACCTTAACAGAGAACGAGCAAGGTGCTGGTGCAGCCGTGTATCAATTGGGCTACCGCCTTGCTTTGATTGCAGCGGGCGCGGGTGCGCTTATTTTAGCTGATGTGATGGGTTGGATGATCACTTACATCGCGATGGCAGCACTCATGGGTATTGGGTTGATGACGACACTATTCAGCCCCGAGCCGCGGCACCCCGTTCCACAAGACGACGATCATTTAAACCGCATGGCTCGCTATACCCTATGGCTCAAAGAGTCAGTCGTTGCGCCCTTTGTCGAATTCTTTAGCCGGCCTGGTGCAATTGCCATTCTATTGTTTGTTGTTTTCTACAAATATGCCGATGGCATTTGGGCGGCGATGGCTAATCCGTTCTATTTGGAGCTCGGGTTTACACTCACTGAAATAGGCGTCGTGTCGAAAACCTACGGTGTGGTGATGACAATCATCGGCAGTGTCTTGGGTGGGGTGATGGTGCTGCGGCTGGGCATTTTAAAGTCTGTCCTATTCGGCGCTGTCAGCATGGCGCTAACCAACCTCCTGTATGCTGGGTTGGCCTTAACCGGCCCGTCTGTCCCGGTCCTGATGGCGGTGATCTCGATTGAGAATCTCGCCAATGGAATCGGTGGTACCGCGTTCATCGCTTATCTGTCGAGCCTCTGTAATCTTGCCTATACGGCGACTCAGTACGCCCTGTTGAGTTCGTTTATGAATGTGGCGAGAACATTCTTAGCGTCTGGCGGAGGCTGGCTCGCAGATCAGGTCGATTGGCTTACGTTCTTTGTACTTACCACCGTAGCCGGAATACCTAGTGTGCTGCTGCTGCTATATCTCATCAAACGATTTCCCACCCACACAGAAATGGCACGGAAAACGGAGCCCGGTTAAGCGGCGATTAAGCAGAAGGTTTGATGTGAGATATCTGTTGTTTCGAAGGCGGTGGCACCTTGTGTTTCGTCTTGGACAGGCCCCATCCATCGCCCTGAGAACGAAATCTCAATTCCACTTTTGGCAAAGGGAAATGGATCGAGGGTGTAGGATTCACCTTCGCCTTCAGTAATCGTAATAGTGACATCGTTTCCGGCCACTGTCGGCACGTCTGGGAAGGTTTCCGTGCCCCGTATCCCTGCAGCGTTACTGTGGAAGTATAAAGACAGCATGTCGAAAAACTGCAGTTGCTTATATGCGACCCAGACGAAACCCTCACTGACATAGACAGATGGTTTGAGGCTATCTTGGCGTTGTAATTCGTCAGCCAGAACGCCTTCAGCGAAGACTTTTTTATCACCTTCAAACCGTGCCAAGATTCCCGGCGCCGCGAGCCCATAGCGACCGTTCAACAAACCAGCGGTATACATACTGGAAAGAAGCCCCGCCAACGCATCGTTTGAGATGTGTGCTCAAAAGGTGTTTCTGCCAGGTGATAGGGCAAGCCCGTTTCCGGGTTTATATGAACGACTGGGTCAATTTACTGCCAACCAGAATCATGATTGGCGATAACGTACCGGACGGATGCATTTTCAATGTCAGAAAATGTGCTGTTACCAAATTCATTGGCCAGCTGATCGGCGAAAGCGGTGTGATGCTCCATCGTCATGACAAAGCGTGTGAGCCAGAGTCACTATTCTGGACTATCATTGCAGATCCTCAATTAGTTCTCTCCAGGGGGGTAAAGCCTGCTCACAATAGTGATCGAGCTGAGACTAGGAGCAAAGGCTGTTCAGGGATTGCTCTCGAGATATGGCCAGGCCTTTTAAATACCCCTCTTAATTGCTTGAATACAAAGCGATTCGGACCGTTTTCTGTGCCCTGGGACTGAGGTAATGTATCTCCACTGTGCCTGACGAAACCCATCCCATTTCTGATCCTGAATCCTCTAAGCCTGTGTCAAAAGCAGGTGCCAAAACGTCACGCGCTAAAACGGGCGTAACGCCTATGATGGCGCAATACCTCTCAATCAAAGACGAGTATCCAGAAGCTCTCTTGTTTTATCGTATGGGAGATTTTTACGAGCTGTTCTTTGACGACGCCAAGAACGCCGCCGAGGCACTCGATATTGCGTTGACCAAACGGGGGCAACACAAAGGGCAGGACATCCCTATGTGTGGTGTTCCCGTGCACTCCCATGAAAATTATTTATCGAAGCTCATTCGCAAGGGTTTCAAGGTTGCTGTTTGCGAGCAAATGGAAAACCCCGCAGAAGCCAAGAAACGGGGCTCTAAATCCGTCGTCAAACGCGATGTTGTGCGTCTTATCACCCCTGGCACCATCACCGAAGATGCCCTGTTAGATGCGCGTGCGCACAACGCACTAGCAGCTGTCGCTATTGTCGGTGGAGAACTCGGCTTGGCTTGGGTTGACGTTTCTACAGGTGACTTAGAACTCCAGAAGATAGGTGTGGAGCGGTTGAGCGCCGCCCTGGCCAGACTCGACCCCGGCGAGATACTTGTCTCTGATCACCTAACCGACGATGCAGACATCGGCCCGTTACTCCGTGACTGGGATGAGTGTCTCACGCTGTTGCCATCTGTCCGGTTCGATTCAGACAATGCGCGTCGTCGCATGGAGTCCCTATACGCGGTCAAAAGTCTCGACGCATTTGGGTCTTTTGGTCGAGCTGAGATCGCAGCAGCTGGGGCTTTGGCCGACTATATCGACCTCACGCAAAAGGGGCGGATGCCCAGGCTTAAGGCGCCGCGCCGTCTCAGTGATGGCGCCCTTATGGAGATCGATGCCGCGACACGGCGTAATCTTGAGTTGACACGTACTTTAACTGGTGAGCGAAAGGGCAGCCTTCTCGGTGTGGTTGATATGACACGAACCGGCGCGGGCGCTCGATTGCTCGCGTCTCGGCTCGCGGCTCCCCTCACTGACCCAGCCGAGATAGCAGCACGCCTTGACCAGGTCGACCTATTGGTCGAGGCGCCTACGTGCCGTTTGGCCATTCGAGATGTGCTGAAGTCGACGCCAGACATTGAACGAGCGCTAATTAGGATCACCCTAGACCGAGGCGGCCCCCGCGACCTGGCGGCGATCCGCGATGCCCTCACACAAATACCAGTATTGAAGGAGAAGGTCGGTGAAGCCGTGGCCGGTTCAGCCAACACCGCACGACCCGATCCATTTTCCAGCGGTATTGAAAAACTGGGTGAACACGGTGTCTTGGTTGATCGATTGTCCCGCGCCCTGGATGACGAGATACCGATGCTAGCGCGCGACGGAGGGTTCATCCGAAGCGGCTATGACGAAACTCTCGATGAGCTTCGGAGTCTTCGAGACAACAGCCGTAAAAACATAGCCGGATTGCAAACCCGCTATGTTGAAGAGACAGGCATCCAAACACTCAAGGTTCGCCACAACAATGTGCTGGGTTACTACGTTGAGGTGCCAGCACGGCATGGCGATAGCTTGATGGCAACCGGGCGGACCGCAACAGGTGCTGAAGCGAACGTTGGGCAAACCGCATTTATTCATCGGCAAACCATGGCCAATGCGATTCGGTTTTCGACAGTGGAACTTGGTGACCTGGAAGACCGAATTCGGTCTGCGGCTGATAAGGCGCTTGCCCTAGAACTTGAGGTTTTCAAGACGTTGATCGAAGAAGTGACCAGTCGTATTGATGCCGTAGCAACGACGGCTGAGGCTTTGGCGGAGATTGATGTTGCAGCCGGATTGGCGCAAGTCGCGGTCGATCGCCGCTACACTCGTCCAACTGTAGATTCGGGTACAGCTTTTGCGATTGAGAACGGACGTCACCCTGTTGTCGAAGCCGCTTTATCGCGCTCGTCTGATGCCGCATTCGTGCCTAACGGATGTGACCTGGATGAATCCGGCGTCGATACCGGTGGTAATCTCTGGTTGATCACTGGCCCCAATATGGCAGGCAAGTCGACCTTTCTTCGTCAGAACGCGTTGATCGCTATTCTGGCCCAAATGGGGTCCTTCGTTCCCGCTGGGTCGGCTCATATTGGTGTAGTCGATCGTCTATTCTCGCGGGTCGGCGCCGCTGATGATTTGGCACGCGGCCGCTCAACCTTCATGGTCGAAATGGTTGAAACGGCGGCCATTCTTAATCAAGCAACCGACCGGTCGCTTGTGATCCTCGATGAGATTGGGCGCGGTACAGCAACTTTTGACGGATTGTCTATCGCCTGGGCAACGCTTGAATATCTCCACGATGGCAACCAATGTCGTGCCTTGTTCGCGACCCACTATCACGAGCTTACGGCTCTCACGTCAAAATTGGATCGACTTGCGCCCCACCATATGAAAGTGCGGGATTGGCAGGGGGATATCGTATTCTTACACGAAGTTGACCCAGGAACGGCA
>Ga0222718_10002987_pt1 | contig 14736 bp, 28 predicted proteins | sample C33_27DmetaG_FD_165045 | JGI IMG/M metagenome (GOLD analysis project Ga0222718, IMG submission 165045) | Estuarine water microbial communities from San Francisco Bay, California, United States - C33_27D | ecosystem: Environmental > Aquatic > Marine > Unclassified | place: USA: California... | reverse complement strand
TTTAAATCCAATCTTTAAGTTCTTCACCCATTATTTCTGTAGCTATATTAACTTTAGCTCTCAAAGCTTTTACAATTTTTTCATCAATAGTATCTTCAGCCATTATATCAATATAAGTCATAGGTTTTTCTTGACCTATTCTATCTATTCTTGCTTCAGATTGTTGTCTTTTCTCAAGATCATAACCATTAGAATAATAAATCATAGTAGATGCACCTGTTAATGTAATACCATAACCACCAGTTTGTGGTGTACCTACAATAAATCTAACTTGACTATCGGGATTTTGTATTTCTTTAATTGCTTTTTGTCTATCTTCCGTAGTAGTATCACCAAAGTAAGTAACAGTTGAACCAGGATATTTTTTCTCTAACGCATCAACAATACTTTTAATATCATGTCTATAATGAGCCCATATGACTGCCTTACCTTCTACTTCTTCTACAATATTCATTAACTCATTTAATCTATTACTTTTAACTTCTTGAACAGAATCGTCATCTGCTTTGAAATGACCACAAGTAATTTGATGGAGTCTCATCATTTGAGTAATGACAGTTGCAGTAGTAGTTACTTTGCCATTTAAATGTGCTAATGCCATTTCTTTCATTTGTTTATATAATTTCTTTTGTTCATCAGTTAATTGAATAATTCTTTTCATAAAAGTTTTTTTAGGAAGATCTAAACAATCATCTTTTAAACATCTATATGAAAACGGTTTTAGTTTTTCTGATAACTCACCTAAGTTTCTATACCCTACAACTATTTCAACTTGTCTACCTGATACATTTATTTTTCTACAAATAGCATATCTAGTTCTAAATGAATAATAAGATTGTTGGTCTAATAACCAAGGATCTAAAAACTGACATTGACTAAATAAATCTAAAGGTGATTTAGTTACAGGAGAACCTGTAAGTATTCTTCTATACTTAGCATGCTTAGCTAAATCTAAAATAGCTTTAGTTCTTTTAGCACTAGGGTTTTTTATAGTTGTAGATTCATCAACACCTAATAATGCTCTATGTGAGTTTAAAAATTTCCATGCATATTGTAATCCTTTTTTAGTTGAGAAAGCTTCCACATTCATAATACAAATATGTAAATCTTCATCAGCCTGAAACATTGCTTTCATATCAGGAGCATCTGGTTTAGTTTGCCAGAAACCAACTTTTTTTTCTATATGATTAGGTAAGTGATTTGGAATCTCACCATCAAACCAATTTTTATATACACCTTTTGGTGCAATAATTAATGCACCATTAATTTTACCTTTGTCATAAAGCATAGCAATATTATCAATAAGTACTTTAGATTTACCAGTACCCATCTCCATAAAGTATGCAAATACTTCTTTATCCCAAGACATTTCAAGTGCTTTTAATTGATGATCAAAAGGCTTACTTTTAAATTTATAATTCATAATATTCTCTTCTTTCTATTGAAACTCACTATCATTTAGTATATTAAATGTCAAGAAGTTATGAAAAATAAAGTTTATGTAATCCAGGATGTTCCTGGCACTAGAGAAGGTCGTCCCAAAATAAATATTATTGGTGCAGGTCAATATGGTGAATTAAAAGTTTTACTACCAGAAAATGCACAAATTATTTTAAGTGCAGGTCCTTTAGTTTTTAAATTAAGAAAATTATTAAAAGATTATACACCAGAAGATTATTTACTACTTACAGGTGATCCTGCAATTATTGGTGTTGCGTGTTCAATTGTTTCTGATATAACAAACGGGAAATATAAATTATTAAAATGGGACAAACAGGAAAGGAGATACTATCCAATTGAGTTGGATTTATATCAAAAAGAAACTGCAAGTCCTTGACAAAATAAATTATAGGACTATATTAGAAAGAAATAGAAAGGTTATAAAATGAGCGACATAAAATTTAGAGAAGATAAACAAGATCAAATTAAATCTGTAGCTAATCCAAATGAGTTAGCAGAAAAAGTTCAACAACTAAAAAATTTAGAAGATGAAATTGCAAACGCAGAAGCAGGCGTTAAAAAATTAAAAGAACAAGCAAACGTAATTTCACAATTTGAAATTCCTCAAATGATGGAGGAAATGAATATCAAAAAATTAAAGCTTAAGGATGGCGAGACTGTAGAAGTAGGAAATTTTTATAGTGCATCTATTCTTCCTGAAAAACAGGAAGAGGCTTTTGAATGGCTTCGTAATAACGGTCGAGGTGATATTATTAAAAATGATATCACTGTTACCTTTGGTCGTGGCGAAGATAACAAGGCTATGGCTTATGCTACCCTTGCTAAGGGTCAAGGATTCGAACCTGTCCAGAAAGTGGGCGTACATCCTCAGACCTTAAAAGGAGTAGTCAGGGAGTGTCACGAGTCTGGACTCGAACTTCCTGATTGCTTTAAATCATACGTAGGTAACCGTACAAATATAAAAAGGAGTTAAACATGAACGAAGTAACAACTAAAAAACAGGCGCAAACACCGTCTACTATTTTATTTAGAGACGACGCCGCAAAAGGTTTTGAGAATGTAAGACAAGAATCTCTTGCATTACCTATCTTGAAACTTTTACAGAATGGATCTGGAGAAGCACAGAAACGTAATCAAAATTATGTTGAAGGTGCAGAACCAGGTATGTTCTTAAATATAGTTACCAAAAAACTATATGATGGTGATAAAGGAATAACAGTTATTCCTTGTTACTATAAAATGGAATATCAAGAATGGGCAGAGTTTGGTACTGGATCAGGTCGACCAGAACAAATTTTTCCTGCTGATTCTGATATACTATCTAAGACTACTAAAGATGGTGGTAAGGACAGATTAGAAAACGGTAATTACATTCTAACTGTTCATCAAAACTACGTAATCATTGTAGGGGAAGATGGTAAAGCAGAGACTGCACTTATTTCTATGAGTGCATCACAAGGAAAGATCGCAAGAAAATGGCAATCACTTCAAATGTCACAAACTATGACAGATGAACAAGGATCATTTACTCCTGCATCTTTTTCATATGCATACAGATTAACTTCTGTATTAAATTCAGGTAAAGGCAACCAATGGTATGGCTTTTCAGTAGCCCTAGAGGGACCTGTAGCAGATGCTGCTTTATACAAAAGAGGAAAAGAATTCCACGATAGTATGCACAAGCAAAACAATTAATTGCCACAATTGGGCGCTACTTATGTGGCGCCCAAACTTAAATAAAGGGATACATGTTAGAAAGATTAAAAAATATATTTGCAGGTTTAGAGAGCGCATATGGTGCCACTAAACTTACCAATGAATTAAGAGCTGATGGTAAAAATGAAGTTAAATCTTTTACTATTAAACAACCAGTTACCAATCTATTATGGGAAAAACATTTAAATGGAGATGAGCCTGCTTTAGGTATTGTTCCAATAAATGAAAACAATCAATGTAAATGGGGATGTATAGATATTGATACATATCCTTTCGATCATAAAAAATTAATTACAAAAATTAGAGAAAAGAAGTTTCCTTTAATTGTATTTAGATCAAAGTCAGGCGGGGCACATGTGTTTTTATTTACAAGATTTTTTGTACCGGCATCTTTAATAAGGCAGAAATTACAAATTATGGCTTCAGCATTAGGTTTTGCTAAGGCAGAAATATTTCCAAAACAATCAAATATAAAAGCAGATAGAGGAGATATTGGAAACTTTTTAAATATGCCATATCACGGTGGAGATAAAACTGTTAGATATGGAATAGGAGATGATGGACAATCTTTAACAATAGATAAATTTATAGATGAATATGAAAAGTATGTTCAAAAAGAAGAAGACTTAAGAGATTTATTAGTAACAAAAGCAGATAGTAAAACTGATGAAGCTTTTCCAGATGGTCCACCATGTTTAAATACTATAATTAAAAATGGTCCTATTATAGAAGGTAATGGAGAAGTTGCAGCATCAGGTCGCGATAATGGATTATTTAATATTGGAGTCTATTTAAAAAAAGTAGATCCGATGGGATGGCAAGATAATATTGAAGAATACAATAATGAAAAATACATTAAACCACCATTAAAATCTGATGATGTTATAAGGGTCAAAGCACAAGTTGAAAAGAAAGATTATGATTTTAAATGTAAAGATAAACCTATTTGTAATTTTTGTGATGAAAGACTTTGTTATACAAAAAAATATGGAAAAGGTGATGAGGTTAGAATGCCTGCAATTACAACTATTAGAAAATATCAATCAGATCCGCCTATATTTTTTGTAACTGTTGATGAAGATACTATAGAAGTTGATGCGCCTACCTTACATGACCATGAAAAATTTAGTGTAGTTTGTATGACAGAACTTGGAACACCTTTAATTCCGGTTGGTAAATTAATTTGGAGAAAACAATTAGCAAAATTAATGAAGAATATGGATTATATTAAGGCTCCTGATGATACTAAAGTTGATATTCAATTAAAAGAAATACTAACAGATTTTATTAGTCGTGATGGTAAAGATTGGGATTCTATATTAAAAAGAAAACCATATACAGAGCAAGGTGTTAGTTATTTTAAATTCAAAGATTTCTGGTTATATTTAATTAGAACTAAATCTTGGTCAGAAAAAACTTATCCAAAAAATAAAACAATAAGATTATTAGAAGATTTATTTAAAGCAAGACAAGAAGTTAAAAAGATAACTGAGAAAAGTGTAAAAGTTTGGGCAGTAGAAAAAATATCTGTAGAAAAATATGTACCTGTTAAGAAAGAAAAAGAAAAGGCCCCATTTGAATGAGAACAGTAATAGCGGGACCTCCTGGAACAGGTAAGACACATACATTAATTCATAAACATTTACAGAATGAATTGATTGTAAATAAAACTGATCCTAAAAAAATTTGTTACATTACATTTAGTAATGCAGCAGCAAATGAAGCAAGAGAAAGAATTGAAAAAGAATATCCAACTTTTGAATTTGAATGGATTTGTACCATGCATTCAATGGGAACTAAAATGTTAAACATAGATACGACTACACAATTATTAAAAGATAAAAACTGGAACGCGTTTAAAAATAAATATGGTCATACAGATATGCATTTTGAAACTGTTGAACATGAGAATGGTCATCACGAATATAAAAATCAATATATGAAAATTATAGAGTATTCCAGATCTAGAAAAATAGAATTACAAGATGCAGCAATAGAATTAGATTTAATAGATTTTATTAGTGAGCCTTTATTAGAGCAATTAGATTTAGATATTACATCTTATAAACAAGACTATAACATGTTTGAATTTTCAGACATGATTTCAGATTTTGTTGAGAAAAAACTATGTCCATCCCTTGACTGTGTTTTTCTTGATGAAGCCCAAGATCTAAATCCTCTGCAATGGGATATGTTTTTTTACATTGAATCCCGATGTAAACGTTCTTACATTGCAGGGGACGACGATCAAGCTATCTACGCTTTTCAAGGGGCTGACCCTAAAACATTTATAAACCTTAAAGGGACACCCGATCATCAAACTCAATCTAGAAGAGTGCCACGTGCAGTACATAAACTTGCATTATCTGTTTTAGATAATATTGATGAACGTAGAGATAAGATTTGGTTACCTAGAGATGCGCAAGGTTCTGTTGTAGAGAATTTAGAAATAGAAGATATTGATTTTACCAAAGGTCAATGGATGATTTTAACTAGAACTAATGAACAAATGAAAAAATTAGTACCTTATTTACAAAATACAGGCATTAGATTTGACTGTAAATTCAATGACTTATTACCTTTTGAGGTGGTTAACGCTATTAATGATTGGGATAGATTAAATAAAGGTGCGAATATATCCGGAGAAGAAGCTCAAAATATTTATGAATATTTAAAATATGAAAACGGAGATGTTAAATATGGATTCTCAGGCGGCAAGTCTCTAGCATCGGTAGACTCTGTTGATATAGATGAATTAAGATTAAATCATGGACTCGAAGCTCATGGAGACTGGTCTGTATTAAATTTTAAAGACTATCAAAAAGATTACATCAAGGAGCTAGTGACGAGCGGCGAGGATCTAAGCAAACCTGCGAGAATAAAATTATCTACAATACATTCTGTTAAAGGAGAAGAATCAGAGAATGTAATTCTATTTACAGATTTAGAAAGAATCATATACGAGGCATCATTAAAAAATAAAGATACAGAACATAGATTATTTTTTGTTGGTATTACACGAGCAAAAGAAAATTTATTTATAATGAACCAAGGATATGAATATCAATACAACATAGGAGAAGAAATAATATGACAGATAAAAACATGTTTGACGAAGTGTTTCCACAAGATAAGCAGATAGGCGGGAGTCACTACAAGGACTTTCACATACAGCCGTATGAATTTATTTCCAAGAATGACTTGTCTTTCTTTCAAGGAAATGTAATAAAGTATGTGTGTCGTTATATGAATAAAAATGGCATACAAGATTTAGAAAAAATTATTCACTATTGTGAATTAGAAATTAAAAAGATGAAAGACATGGGTAAAAAGAAATAATGTTAGCTAAAGCAGATTTACTAACTTTTACACTTTGGACAAGTCTATTGTTTTTTAAATGGCAAAAATTAATCTGGAGTATATCATGAGTGACCAAGTAAACTATTTTGACTATTACCCTAAAAATGTACCTATGTGTGAAGAAACACATGGAAAACAAGAACTAGAAACTATTGCAGAGTTGAATAAAATAGTTAACGGTCCTTTAGAAGGTAATTATTGTTTCTTACATAACACAGTTGTGAATGAAAAATCTGAGCCAATAAAAGAGAGATCTTGGAAAAGACAATATTTAAGAGAAGCCGTTGAAGATAGAACATTTGGTTTAGAAATAGGTTTTAATGCAGGTCACAGTTCTACAATTATGTTAACAGCTAATCCTAAAATGAAATTAATATCTTTAGATATATGTAGATATGCATACACCCTACCTTGCGCTGAACATCTATATAAAAAATTCAAAGATAGATTTGGGTTTACAAGAGGTAGTAGTCAGGACATTTTAAAAGGTAAAAAATTAAATGTAGATATAGATTTTATTCATGTTGATGGTGGACATGGTTTAAATGATTTTTATTTTGATATTGATTGGTCAGAAAAAAACTTAAATAAAGGTGGGAGGCTTTTAATTGATGATGCCTACCTACCTGACTATGTTAAATATCTTGCATATAAAATAGATCAAGGTGTTTTTAAACAAATAAATCCTAAAAGAAAATCATCAGGAGAAAACGTACTATTGGAGAAATTATAATGTTTACTGCACAGACTGAATGGACAGTACCCGATACTTTTCCAGATTTATCAAAATATTCTTACGTTGCAATTGACTTAGAGACAAGAGATCCAAATTTAAAATCAAGAGGATCAGGTGCAGTCATAGGTGAAGGAGAAATTATTGGTGTTGCATTAGCTGTAGAAGGTTGGTCTGGTTATTATCCAATAGGACATAGAGAAGGAAATTTAGATAAAAAAATTGTATTAGATTATGTTAAGGATATTTGTAAAGCAACAAATACAAAAATTTTTCACAACGCAATGTATGACGTATGTTGGTTAAGAGCATATGGAATAGAAATTAAAGGACATATTATTGACACAATGGTAATGGCATCTTTAATTGATGAGAATAGATTATTTTATTCTTTGAATAGTGTTGGTTTTGATTATCTAGGTGAAGTTAAAGATGAAAAAGCTTTAACAGAAGCAGCAGCTGCTGCAGGTGTTGATGCTAAATCTGAAATGTATAAACTTCCAGCTATGGATGTCGGAGCTTATGCAGAAAAAGATGCGGCGTTAACTTTAAAATTATTTAAACATTTATCAGGACATATACAAAAACAAAATTTAGAAAAAATATTTGACCTGGAAACACAATTGTTTCCATGTTTAGTCGATATGAAATTTAAAGGTGTTAGAGTAGATGTTGAAACTGCATATAAAACCAAGCAAAAATTAACAGAAGAAGAAAACTCGTTACTTTTGTCAGTAAAAAAAGAAACAGGAGTTGAGCCTCAGATTTGGGCTGCTCGATCAATTGCAAAAGTTTTTGATAAATTGAATTTACCTTACGAAAGAACTTTGAAATCACAAGCACCCTCTTTTACTAAAAATTTTTTGTCTGAACATCCGCATCCAATAGTACAGAAAATTGCAAAAGCAAGAGAAATCAATAAGGCACATACAACTTTTATTGATACAATATTAAAACATGAACATAGGGGTAGAATTCATGCAGATATTAATCCTATTAGATCTGATCAAGGGGGAACAGTAACAGGTAGATTTAGTTATTCTAATCCTAACCTACAACAAATTCCTGCAAGAAATAAAGATTTAGGTCCTATGATACGATCTTTATTTTTACCTGAAAGAGATCATACTTGGGGTTGTTTTGACTATTCACAACAAGAACCAAGATTAGTGGTGCACTATGCAGCAATGACAGATCCAATTAAATATGATGAATCTGTTAATCAAATTGTAAAAAAATTTGAGAGCAATTCTGTAGACTTTCACCAAACAGTTGCAGACATGGCGAATATATCTAGAACACAAGCTAAAACAATTAACTTAGGATTATTCTATGGTATGGGTAAGGCAAAACTTCAAGCTGAATTAGGTCTATCCACTAAATCTGAAGCAGAAAATTTATTTAATCAATATCATAACAACGTACCTTTCGTTAGAGAGTTAATGAATATGACTTCTCAACTGGCTCAAAAATCAGGATCTATTGGTACACTGTTAGGACGTAGATGTAGATTTGATAAATGGGAAATAGCAGAATGGAATAATGGAAAGTTTACTGCACCTATGAGTAAACCAGATGCAGAAGCAGCTTATTTTGAAAAATATCCTAAAGCATCAAAAGCAAATATTAGAAGAGCTATGACTTACAAAGCTTTAAATAAACTTATTCAAGGATCAGCAGCTGATATGACTAAGAAAGCAATGTTAGATTTATATAATGAAGGCATTATACCTCATATACAAATACATGATGAATTGGATATTTCTATTGAATCTGAAGAACAAGCTAAAAAGATAATTGAAATTATGGAAAATGCTGTTACACTAGCTGTCCCAAATAAAGTTGATTATGAATATGGTAAAACATGGGGAGAGATAAATGGATGATGATATAAGGATAAAAGTATGGCCTATCTTAACGCGAATATACCACCGATATATTGTAAAATTAAAACCGAGTATCTTTATGATATGGACATGGATAAAAAAGGCGAGCGTGAATGTGTTGTCTTTGGTCTTTGCTCTATTTCAGGTCGTGCTCTCTTATTTCATGCATTGCTTCCCAACGGTGCAGTCTATTATAGATTGCCTATCTCAGCGTTTTTCCAAAAACGTTTTTCTAGATCCGAAGTGCCGGATATGTCGGTCGACGAATTACAGTTGTGGAACTGTTTTAGTTATTGGCCTAGTGTGCATGTCTTTGATTTTCTTGCTGGTGTAGATGGTAAATATCGTGGAAAGGATAAAAACTTTTATCCAGGAAATTATTTATTCACTGTTGATTGGGCCCATCCTGAACCTAATATTCTTGATGTGGAGCATTCTCAAATACCTCAAGAACATAAGTGTGCGCATATATTGGCTCTTGATAACGGCAATTATGCAGCTCAGCCTAATAATCGTATTCTGTGGCATATTAATAATTACACTACTGAGTCCGATTGGCCTGACTATAAAGTACAAAACACAGTCTGGGATTGTGAAAGTTCGGACTGGATTACGGAAGATACTGACAATATGTTCTATGAGATAGAACCAAAGGGGGATAAATGAGAGATAATAAAAGCATAGAGTCTTTTTTAAAAGAAAAAGATAAACAAAATAAACAAAAAATATTATTTAAAAATTTAAAAAAAGAAGTAGAGATTGGAGCAAACGGTACTCAAAAGTATGTAATTAAACAAGGTATTAATAAGGGAAAAGTTGCAAATAAAAATATAATTCTTGAAGACTCAAAATTAAAAGATATTTAGTTGATCCTACATTAGAATTATTCTAAACAGAGTTTATGAAAATAGATGAAAACACTAGTATTGGATTACCATTGAGAAATTTAATAGGGTTAGTCTCAGCTGTTGTAATTGGTGCATGGTTTGCATTTGGAGTTATTGAGAGACTTAATAAATTAGAAACTAGGAATCAATTATTTGAAAATGATTTACTAGAAGCAAGTACACAAAAACCAATTGACCAAGAACAATTTATGATTTTGGAATGGCAAGCAACTCAAATAGAAAAAATGCAAAAAATGTTAGAAGCAAATGTTCATACAGGTGTAATGTTATCTAGTCACGAAAAAGAAATTGAAAAGTTAAAAAAAGATATAGAGAAATTAAAGGATGCAACAAGAGATATTAAATTTGCAAATGGTAATGGAGCGCATTAATGCCACAATTAGTAATTGCTCTTTGTTTATTCTTAAATGGTGAATTAGTGGAACATCGAATTCAAGAATCTATGGGAACATGCCTTAAAATGAAGAGAGAAGCCACTAGAAACATGAATATGGATAATAAACAATTGATGTGTGGTGAAGTTGAAGCGACCCTTGAAAAAAATATAGATGGTAGTATAAGTATAGGTGAAATTATTAAATCTAAATAATGAATTTATCTAGAAATTTTACTCTTCAAGAACTAATCAAATCGGATACTGCTATTCGATTGAATATTGATAACAATCCTAATGGCGATCAGATTGATAAATTAAAACAACTTTGTGAAAACGTATTGCAGCCAGTACGTGATCAATTTGGTAGAGTGAAGGTTACGTCAGGCTTCAGGTCTCCGGAATTATGTAAAGCAATTGGAAGTAGTGAAAATTCACAGCATGCTAAAGCTGAGGCCGCTGATTTCGAATGTTTAGGAGTTGATAACGCTGAACTAGCAGATTGGATACATAAATATCTTGAAACAGATCAGCTGATTTTAGAATTTTACACGCCTGGAGAACCTAACTCAGGCTGGATTCATGCAAGTTGGATACCTTATCAACCTAGAAGACAATTTATGCATGCTTATAGAGAAGAAAAGAAAGTTAAATATAAACCAATAATAGGAAAGGCAGTAGATTTAGTATGAAAAGTATAAAATTATTTAATAAAATAGATACCGTTCATGGTTTTTGTGAAGAGTGTGAAGAAGATTCTATATTAGTAGCTATTGTTCAAGACTTTTATAGATGCACTAACTGTGGATATGATACGAAACAACATATAAACGGTAGAATTAGATATATGTCATTGACAGAAACTGATGTAAAATTTATAAAAGAACATGGCAAAGAAATTTAAAGATCATATTGTAAGAGAAAAACCTAAAAAACGTGGAGCACGTCAACATAAAAAATCATTAAACAAGGCAGAAAAAAGGCAAAAACGTACAAGGCGTTACAAAGGACAAGGTAAAGCTTAAGCTGGAGCTTCAGGTTCTTTTATTTCATTGCAAAAATAATTCATATAGAGTTTTCTTTCTTCAATACTGTCTTTCATTTCTACTGAAAAATTTTGTATTAATTTACCGCCCGCACCTACACATTCTGACCATGAGTTAAATTCAGTAGGTAGTGTTGCTGTATTATTACAATATCCAGTAATAGCTGAACATATAGAAAATGCTAAAATAAATTTCATTGACTTGACTTTTTAAAATAATATCCTATATTGTAAGTTAAATAATAAAGGAGAATATAAACAATGACTGACTTTAGCAAGTATAAAAACGTTACTGTCGATAATAAAACTTATGAGACAATAACCAGGCTACAGACTAAAATGACACCCGATGTCAAATTAAGTCGTAGTCAAGTAGTAAAAACATTAGTGACAGAGAAAGCGAGAAAAATGAATGGCAAACTCTCATCAAAATAGACTAACACTTTATCATGGCAATGCTTTGTTTGAAGGTGATAACTCACCCTCAGAACAGAGATTATGGAGAGCTGTATTAAATCAAGCTTTAGAAGATGCGTTTGGTGTAAATACAATTCACATTTGCGCTCGTGATAAAGAAGAAGTAGATAATTTCTTTAAGACAAGAACCGCTGAATTTGATAGTTTATGTGACGATGCAGGTTTAGATCCAACTAGACTTTGGAGAAAGGTACAAAGACTTAAAGGAGTTCAATGTGGATTTTTAACACCTCTTAAAAAAGAAAAAGGTACGTTAGAAATATTTGAAACTTTTAAACAAAGAAGAGAAAAGTATAAACAATCTCACTGGAGGAATGCTTATGTTGGGTAAACTTATATGTTCAGACTGTAATGGTAATGGTTATAGAATGATCTGGAAAGATAATGATGAAAAAGAAAAAATTGCAATTGATTGCAATGCTTGTAATAATCAAGGAGAAATAGAAATAGGTGTTGATGATTTACAATTAGATATTACACCAGAAAGGACACAATGATGGATAGAGAAAGATTGGAATCAATTTTAAATAAAACTAACGTTGGTTTAAACACTGAAAGATTAGTTTTAGATTCTAAATTAGTGAAAGAACTCAATGGAATTATTAAAAAACAAAATGATGAAATTGATGCATTAATTAAACAAAAAGTATATCTACAATCTAAACTGAGAGAAAAAAATGACACCGAAACAACAAAGACTAAAGAATCTACATAAAAGTAGAACAATAGTAAAAACTAAAAGAATAGTTTTTGGTACAATTTATTTAACTGTAGCAATACTTGCTATTTATTTCATATTAGGAGCTTTATAGTAATGAGAGATAAAGAAACTATAGGTGATATGTGGGACTATGTTTTAGTATTTATAGTGGGTGCAGGAATTATTAAACTTGTATTATTTTTATTGGAGGCCCTACAGTGATAAAACATTATGCACCAAATCAAAAAGTACTTTCTTATATTGAAAAAATAACTGAAGGTAAAAAAGTTTTAGAATTAGGACCTGGAAATATACCTTTTAAAAATGCAACACATTTTGTTGGTTGGCAGCATGGTGTTCAACCTATAGATAAAACCGATAATCATGTGGTCTGTGATTTTAATCATCACAATTTACCTTTTAAAGATAATGAGTTTGATTTTGTATATTGCCGTCATGTTTTAGAAGATTTGATTTATCCTTTTAGAGCAATGGAAGAAATGAAAAGAGTTGCCAAAGCAGGTTATATTGAAACTCCAAGTCCAATGGCAGAATTAAAGAAAGGTATTGACGGTGGTGATCCGGCCTGGAGAGGATATCATCATCATGTTTGGTATGTTTGGGTTAATAATGATAGATTACAATTTGTAAAAAAATATCCTATCTCAGAATATTTTGGAGGTGTTCAAGAAAATAATTTAAAAACATTTTTAGAAAACAATCCACAAGGTTGGAATACTTATTTCTTATGGAAAGATTCTTTTGACTTTGATTTATATCAACATGGTGCAGATTTTTATTTAACTAAAGATTATAATGAATTTGTATGTAGAAAAGTTATAGGTGAAGCAATGAACTCAACGGACTTATTTTATGCAAAAATCTAAAAAGGAGAAAATATATGAGCGTAATCCATCTACTGGTGTTATTCGTTGGAGATACACAGACGAGCACCCTGATAAATTTGGTTGGCCAAACTATGGGAGGATATTAAATGACAAAAAAACCAAACATAAAAAAAGATGAATATAGCAATCTTTATGATTGCATTCTAACGGACCAAGTGCCACCGGATCAAATAGCATATTGGTTTAGTGATAAGAAATTTTTTAATTGGTATAAAAAACAACGAGATAGAAAGGCATCATGGCAAAAGTAAAAGATATAGTGATTAATGATTATAAAAAATATTGGATCACAGACACCGCTCAAGGCAGTTTAATTACTATCTGTTATGGAAATAAAGATAACGTTATGAATATTGATCTTAGATGGAATAACAGGCAGCGAGATGCGAGCGGCAGGGTGATAAATGACAAAAAATAATCAACTTGATTTATTTGATACAGAAGAATTAAGTATTAATATTAATGGTGTTAGGGCCGTTAACTCCGTTGACTTATATGATCTAGTTCTTCCTTTTGATTCAACACCAGGGGAATATGTTTCTATGAAAGACTATGTTGGTAAAGGAATATATACTTTACATTCATCGGGCGCTTATCATTTTTTTTATAATACTCATGTTACAAAATTAAGATCAGGTAAACTTCCAAAATATTTTAGTGAGCCTGTATTTCCATGGATACAAAGTATTCATAATAAATCAGGAAAGATAAGAGTTCCTAAAGTTCCACAATCAAGAGCGCCTTATCCAGCAATTTCTATTGGAAAAGATAAAAAGAAAATACAGATGCATGTATTGTGTGCTACTGCGTTTTTACCTAAACCAGAAGATTCAAAGTATTGTATTGTTAGTCATAAGAATCATATGAAGTGGGATTACAGTTTAAGAAATTTAGAATGGAATACTCACAAAGGAAATTCAGATGGATTTAAAAAAGAAAGACGTATGAACCCGTTAGAGGTATTTGATAAATGGTGGGATGAATTTGAAAGAGGAGTAGAATATGATGTTAATGATTGGGAGAAAGAGGAGGATCAATTTTAATGTATAAATGTTTTAGTTGCGGCGAAGATTTAATTTGGCAAAACGATTACGATACTGAAGACGTGGGCCATGAAGATTCTGAATATTTAATTGTATCTATGTATCAATGCCCAGATGAAAAATGCA
>Ga0222718_10002982_pt1 | contig 14752 bp, 18 predicted proteins | sample C33_27DmetaG_FD_165045 | JGI IMG/M metagenome (GOLD analysis project Ga0222718, IMG submission 165045) | Estuarine water microbial communities from San Francisco Bay, California, United States - C33_27D | ecosystem: Environmental > Aquatic > Marine > Unclassified | place: USA: California... | reverse complement strand
GAAGATTGCCTTGACAAACTACAAACTTCCGTTCGATCCTAGCAAGTTGAAATCATTTGATAGGTTCCATAAGAAGTTTGGCAAGTATGTCATAACTGCTATGGAGTCTAAATAATGCAAGACTACAGAGATCAAAAGATCGTAGACAAACTAGTGACAGCAAGGATCGCCTTGTTATTGAAACATCCTTTCTTTGGCAACCTCGCAACTAGATTGAAACTAGTGAACGCAGATGATTGGTGTCCCACAGCAGGTACAGATGGTAGACACTTCTTCTACAACACCAAGTTCATAGATTCACTTACCCCAAAAGAGGCAGAGTTCTTGTTTGGTCATGAGGTACTTCACAATGTGTTTGAGCACATGCTGGTGAGGATTGGTGACAGGGATCCACAACTTTGGAACATCGCGGCGGACTATGCCGTTAACCAGATATTGAAAGATTCAAACATTGGTGAGATGCCCAAAGGCAAGAAAGGTGAGAACAAAGGCTTCCAGGACGACAAGTACAAGGACTGGGCAAGTGAAAGAATATATGATGACCTTTACAAGCAGGCCAAGAAGAACGGCAAGAAGATGTTGGAGAAACTTGGCGAGTTGATGGACGATCACCAGGAGTGGGGCAAAGGTGATGGTGCAGGAGACAAGGACGAGAAAGGTAGCAAAAAAGGTGGTAAAGGCAAACCTGTGTATACCAAAGAAGAACTTAAGAAGATCAGAGATGAAGTAAAAGAGGCAATGGTGAGTGCGGCACAGTCAACAGGTGCAAGTAATCTACCAGGTGCATTACAACGACTGGTTAAAGATCTGACAGAGCCAAAGATGGACTGGAGAGAAATACTTCAGCAACAGATAATGAGCACGATGAAAAGTGATTACACTTGGATGAGACCTTCGAGAAAGAGTTGGCACACATCTGCAATACTACCAGGACAAAACAATGATGAGATGATAGATATTGTTCTTGCCTTAGACGCCAGCGGTTCTATCAGCAATGAACAATGTCGTGAATTCCTAACAGAAGTGAAAAACATCATGGACCAATACAAAGATTACAGAATACATCTTTGGAGTTTTGACACAGAAGTTTTCAATCCTGTTGTGTTCACACCTGACAACGCAGACGAGTTGTTAGATTACAAACTGGGTTCAGGCGGTGGTACGGAATTCGAATGTAATTGGAAATACATGAAGGACAATGGAATAGAGCCCAAGAAGTTCGTGATGTTCACAGATGGTTGGCCTTTTGATTCGTGGGGTGACGAGGACTACTGCGACACCATATTCTTGATCAACAATCCATATGAGAGAGACATCGAGGCTCCTTTCGGAATGACGGTACAGTACAATGACTAATGACACAAAGATACTATACATTTCAACTGCAATATTTGTGCTTTGGATTGTGTGGGCAACCATAGGATACTACAATGGATAGACAACTAATATCATTATTATGGGAAACATTCAAGGATTGGTTCTTCAACGAAGTGTCAATATCCATTATGAGTTTTGGATTGTTGACCATAGCACTATGGAGTTACTTGAGATGACAGATGCAATACTACGGGCGGCATTGATAATGATATTAATATTACTAATAATGAACTGGATGTTGTAATGCAGATGTTTCCAAACATAAATCCCTACACAGGCAAACTGGAAAAGGTTAAAAATCTACGTAATTGGATGATAGACGCGGCCACTATATTGTTCGATGACAGCAAGAACGATCTGAGGGCATTGCCAAAGACCGTAAGACTTCAAATACTATTGACATTAAGTTTCCTATGGAGCACCGCATTCACAATCTATTTTTGGGGTATGAGAACCGACATATGGTTAGGTTGGTTCTTTGGACACCTTGCGGTGATATTCGTTGCCTACTTTACTTTCAAACAGTTCCACGGTAAGTCACACACAATGAAAGCCAACAAGGAAGAACCTCCAATGTATGATGACGTCTGGGGTGCATAGTGAAAATCAATCCCAACAACTTCTTCAAACGAGAACTAGACATATTACCACCACACTTCGTGAACACCGTGGTAAAGGCACACGAGGCCGATGTAGAGAAGATGCGTAAATGGATCTACGAGAATTGCACAGGCAGGTACTCAATTACCAAAGATGTCAAGTACGAAGGAGACAACTCTAGATCCTGCACGGTGATCGGTTTTGAAAATCCCGGAGACCTCACACTGTTCGCTTTGAGTGGCGTCACTCAGATAAATCAAAACTAACCGTTGCACTCCATAATTAATTTTAGTATAATATACGTATATTAATACCAATTGCAATTAGGAGAAAAACAAATGGCAACTAAGAAGAAAAACTTGAAAAAGTCAGCCAAGGCACCTAAGGCCACAGCGACGGCTCAACCTCAGGCACAGCCACAGGCACAGGCTCCACAACCGGACCCTACTGCTTTATCAATAGGCGACTTGAAGAATCTTTCTACCATACTTGACGTGGCATCCACAAGGGGTGCATTCAAGGCCAACGAGATGGCGGGTGTAGGATTCTTGTACAACAAACTACAGGCGTTCTTGGCCAAAGTGGCACCAGAACAAAAACCTGAAGAAGCGAAAGCAGAAGCACCAGCGACTGCGGAAGGAAAATAATGGCAACACTAATGAACGTGAACAACCAGGCAATGCCAATGGGTGACAACACCGGACAAGCGGGTGACGGTCAGACTGGTCCAAAAAGACACTTCAAACACATTGGAGAGTTGGCGGATGAGTCTAAAGCCAAAGTTGTAATAATGTACAGAACCGTACCAGGCGAAGCAGACAACTGCTTGGTTGTTGGCACAAAGTTCTTACCTGACCAATACCACAACGCTTTGATGAAGGCCGTTGAATCAGAAGGCGGACAAGAAGCCGACGAATTTGCGGACTTCGCCAACAGGCAGACTTTCCCTGATGGCACAAACATGTTGGCGATGCTTCACAATGACAACTACATTAAAAAGTTCAAAACCAAGGAAATCATGGTAACCTATGGTTCAGGCGAAGATGGCAGAATCTTGTTGAACAAGTTGAACGAGATGATTGCTAAGGAGAAAGGCACTACTGTAAAAGAGATGGCCAAAGATCCCGAAGCGACCACAGAGGCGCCAGCAAAGAAAACTACTAAGAAAGCGGATGCCAAGAAAACAGCCGCCAAAGAATAAGACTTGGGTACAATTAACACAGGACTTTGTTAAGGAATGGCCGGAAGTTTTGGAAGGACTACAGTTCCAGAACATGCCGGTCAAGTACCTACTGTATATCAACATAATTCTTAAAAACAATCTCACCATACGATACGACATAGCCAAAGAGCTCAAGGTAAAGAAGCAAGAAACCATCGCTAAATTCCTTAAACAGACCATAGAGCAGAACTATATCAAGATAAAAAGTGTCGACATGAAATTTGACATACCAGCACTCAAAAGAGATATGGAGTCAAGGACATCGTTATTGATGTCCAAGGCATTCAAAAAATGATTTACAACAAAAAGTTTTTCATCATGACTGCACATCCGGATGACCTAGAAACGGGCTGTGGCGGACTTGTTGCCAAGATTTTAGCAAATGGAGGAGCAGTAACAAACTTGATCATGGTCAAACCATCCGCTGAACAAAATCCCAATAGAGATCAACAGACCGTGTCAACAGAACTAGAGAAAAGCAAACAAACTTTGGGTTTCGAATTGAAAGTGTATGATACCCCATTACACGCCAACGGACGTCCTAATTTGACGCTCGATAACAACTTAATCACATTTGTTGAATCATGCGTTGAAAACCACGACGTGCTTATCACACATTGGCGGGAGGACTATCATCAGGACCACAGGATTTGTTACGAAGCGGGGAGGAGCGTTGCAAGAAAAACATTCAAATCTTTTTGGTGCATGGACCAGCCACCTTACAACCTACACTATGCCAATTTCAATTGCAACCAATACGTCGATATCACTGATTATATTGAAGTCAAAAAGGAAGCATTAGAATCATATGCTTCATATTTTTTACCACAGGACATAGAACACATAATTAATTACAACAAATATCGTGGAGGGTTTCTTGGCAAAAATAAGATTGCTGAAACATTTCATATAATTTATAATAAGGAATAATGAGAATATTAGTTTTAGGTGGCTATGGTTTTATTGGCAGTCACATATGTCAAAAGTTAAAGGCCGAGGGTCATACCATTGGAATAGTTGACTGCTTTCATCAATACTACACTTTCCCTGACTGGGAATATCAACCTGTGCTGTCGCAAAGGAAAAGCATCACTGCGACTGATTACGAATACATAGGAAAAATTGAAAACTTACAGTTCATGGAACAGACCTTCGAACACTTCAAACCAGATCGTGTGGTGCACGTTGCCACATATCCCAATGCAAGGATGGTCAAAAGAAATGTGCTAGATGCAACTAACAACATGGTAACCGCCACAGCGTACATATTAGACCTCTGTGTAAAACACAAAGTTGAGAAGATAGTGTATGCTTCCAGCAGTATGGTTTATGGCGACTTTGACAATAATATTCCAGATGAGACTGTTGTACCAAAACCAAATACACTTTATGGCTCGTACAAAAGACAAGGTGAAATTATGTGCAAAATATGGCACAGGGAACACGGTTTGAATTATGTCATAATGAGGCCTAGTGCCTTGTATGGAGAAAAAGACACAATCACTAGGGTGATAAGTCAACTGACAAAAGCGGCGTTGACAACAGGTAAGATGATAGTGCAAGGTCCAGACAACAGGTTAGATTTCTCTAATGTTTTAGATGTTTCTCACTATTTCGCAATGGCCACTACTAACGAAGTGACAAATGAAACTTTCAATTGTACAAGAGGTAATGGACGCAAGATAATGGAAGCGGCGGAAATAATTAGATCAAAATTAGGCATTGGTGAGATCATCTCTGAACCACACGATTCATTTTATCCAAACAGAGATACACTGAACAGCGACAAGGCAAAGGCTATGCTTAATTTCAGTCCGACAATTGACATCGAAGAAGGCATACCAAACTACATAAATTGGTTCCTCAAACAGCCTTTCTATTTTGATAACTTGAAAATTAATAAAAAGATTCAGTTGGGTACAACGATTTAAATTTGCTTCTGCAAAAATCCCAAGTGTACGTCTGAAGCATTATGTCTTCATCGTAGTTGTTATCTTCAACAAATTTTTTCCCATCATGAGATCCTTTGTGCAACCATTCGTTGTCAGTCGCTAACCATTTGCCTAACCTATACCGTGTTTCCACTGTTGGTTTACGCCTCTGCCAGAAAACCAATTTTGAAACTTCCCTGAATGCGTTCTTCCACGCAGTGTAATTGTCAGGTGCCAGTACAGTTTCGTTTGCTATAACAGGTACCACTTCGTGTGGTTGTGATAAAGTGAAATCTAGTATCAATTCATCTGCCGTTGCCAAACACAACGATCTACTGTACAAGTTTATGTTGAACGTTCCATATGCTATATCTAATTCTCTCAGATATGAATGAAATATCCGATGCCTTTTTGATAGTGCTCTGTCCACTGTATAGTCAAACATAAAGTCTTGTCTCACTTTGCTTTTTGCAAACACGGCGTAGAAATATTCAGTGCTAGACTGTTTGGCCGCTTCCTTGTAGGCCTGTGTCCTGCCGTCTACATTACGTATCCAATGCAATTGATTCTTCAGTCCATGTTTTGTCACATGTGACTCTAACCTGTCATAGTTTTCTTGTTCGAAAGGTTCTCCGTTAGAGATGAACATGATGTCAAAGCAGTCGCTAATCACTGGTGCTTCAACCTCATAGATAAGTCGATAGTCATATATTTGCGTATTCAGTTGTTGCACTGCTTTTCCAGGAATAAAGAAAGTGTTTCCTTTCCTGTAAATTTTGAGATCCTCCCAATACGACGGATACAACAAATCTTCATTGGGCACGTCAGTGTATTTGATGTAACGAGACACTGGTATTTGTGTTTTTGTTATATTGTCAATCACATTTGACAGGTCATACTGTTGCTCGAAGTAATCAAAGTCATAATCAAAATTATGCGTATGATAATTTACATCTTTGTAATCACGTAAAAATCTAATTTCTTGATCAGCAAACTTACTTGGAAACAAGAAAGTGTCTCCTTCTTTTTGTGAATCGTTAGCCCACACGTGTAATTGGGATGATTCATGTTGTTCAGGAATGTAGTCAAAATCAAATCCAGTGTAGTCTACCTTGCTACTCAGCATCCATTGATGCTCAGTCTTTGTTACAGGCAAAAATGCCTTTGCAATCGCAAAATAACTTTCTACGAACGGAACTACAACTGCGTTGGGAAAATAGTTTTTTATTATTGCTAAATTTGATTTACTCCTACTGTTTCCAAAATCTACTGCAACGCAATCAAAGGCCATAATATTCCTTTATCAATTGACACACATATAGCACTTCACTTTTCTTGAGAAACGGATGTATTGGAAGCGAAAGCACATCTTGGCAAAATTTTTCCGCGTTTGGCATTTCCTGTCCGGTGTCAAACATTTTCATATTTGACATGGGTTGCTTATAATGTATTTGCGTCTGCACACCTTTGCTTTCGAGGAATGCTTTGAGTCCGTCCCTGTCGAGTGTTCTAATCACGAACTTGTGGTTGTTAGAAGTTGTGTTTGCACCAGTCTCAATAGAACTGATACCCATGTCATCTAATTTGCTGGTGTACCATTGTCTTACTTTTTTTGATTTGTCTAGAAGTGATTTGTATTTGGATAGCAAGAAGTTCAAGACATTGGCATGGTCATTACTTAGGCAACTGTTGTAACCATAAGACAACTTGCCAGTGCCTACAGCATGATACCTCAGGCTTCTAATCAAGTCGCGTTCACTTTCATTATCTGTGAGCACCATCCCACCATTGCCAAAACAAGGTAGTGGTTTAGTGGGTGCAAAACTCAAAATGCTTACATCTCCCAACTTGCCACTCGGTGTCTTGCCGTAGTAACTTCCTAGGCTCTGCGCCGCGTCTTCAATCAGCGGTATCTTGTACTTGTCACAGTACTGCTTCAATCTGTCATAGTCGGCAAGGTTACCAAAAAGATTCACATATACCAACGCATCGGGCAACACCGGGACAGGTAGTTTGGATATGAGTCCTTTCCTATCCACGTCAACGAAACTGATCGTGGCTCCTGTACGTTTGATTGCTTCTGCGGTGGCAAGGTAACTTACCGCCGGACACAAGACGTTTGATCCTGGGCCTATTCCTTTTGCCTTAAGGGCAAAATAAAGTGCGTCTGTGCCACTACCAACGGCAACTGCGTATTTCCTTTTTGTGAATTTTGCTACTGTTGTTTCGAACTTGTCAAGGAACGATCCTGGATGATGTCTGCTACTGATTACGTTGCCTGTACGCCAAACTTCTTTTGCCCTACGTGTGATCCTCCAACTGTATGCATCGTAGATTCTGTCCAGACCTCCAAACTTTATCATCCCAATACTTTGACACCATACCTGTTGGTAAATGCTTTACCGTCTTCTCGATCATTTACTATTGGCTGTCCTTTTATGTTGAGACTGGTGTTCAAAAGTATAGGACAACCTGTCTGTTTTTTCCATTCTGTGAGCAGTGCGTGGAACCCTGGATTATCCGTCTTACGCACCGTTTGAACCCTACTTGTGTGATCATGATGTATTATGGCAGGAAAGTCTTTACCAGCAGTACACGCCGCTGTATATTGCATATAAGGGGTGTTTTTGACGCCAGTAGGTAGGTCAAAATACTCGTTTACATCCTCCTCTAATATGGCCGGTGCGAACGGTCTGAACTTCTGTCTTTTCTTGATCGAGTTTACCAGATCCTTGATGTCCTCACCCCTCGGATCAGCCAACAGAGATCTATTACCAAGTGCCCGTGGACCAAACTCGGCCCTTCCACTTGCAACTCCCACCATCTTGTTTTCTTTCAATTCTTTGATCAAAGCATCAACCGGATATTCGCCATTTATGTTGTGTCCCAGAAACGGGTGTTCCCAATTCAAGTGTCTTTTCTCGTGTGCGGCTATGCAACCAAGACTTGATCCTGCATCACCGGGATTTGGTATTATCCAGATGTTGTCAAAAAGTCCGAGGTTGGCAAGCACTCTGTTCGCGGCACAATTCAAAGCCACTCCGCCTGCATAGACTAAATTCCTACTGCCATACTTGGATGCCCTCGTCCAAAGATCCGCCAGCAGTTCTTCCGTGACTGCCTGAATGCTGGCCGCTATGTCCATAACATCTGCTTCTGGATGCCAATCGCTTAATCCCCTGTGTAAGTTTTGTTTCAACTTGAAAGGTGATTGTTCAACGAAATCGTTGTATATGTCCTGTTTGTATTTTGGCGTGCCGTAAGCGGCCATGCCCATTAGGATGTATTCCTCTTCCGCAGGCTTCAACCCGCAACGATGTGTGAATGCACTGTAGAGTATTCCTATGCTGTGCGGATACTGTATGGTTTCTTTCCTTTCAATCCAAGTTTTATCTGCCGTTGATATAGACACGGTGTCCCATTCTCCTATTGCATCCACCGTCAATATTGTTGCTCCTGTGTCTTTGAAAGGTGATGTGAAGTAGCCGGCCGCCGCGTGTGAGTCATGATGTTTCACATACTCATCTATCTTAATCCCGAAATGGTCCAAGTGCCATTGTGGCATCTCTGTGTAACTCATCGCAAGTCCATATTGTCCTGCGTACAATTGCCTTGTTTTTTTAAGTAATGGTTTTTCATAGTACACCACTTTGTCAAAAGGACCAAATGTCATCGCTTCGTCCACTATCTTCTGATTTAGATAATGATCGTTTTTGACTTTGCTATATCTCTCACTGTGGGCCGCCCATAGTATTTGTCCAATTCCAGAACTGAAATCAACGACAGCCATTGCGGCGTCGTGGTTCATGCAATTAATTCCCAGTATTCTCATCGTCCTCCTTGTGCCATCCCATGTCTTCTATGTTACCACTGCTACATTTTGGACACACGTACCATTCGTCTGCAGAATCATCTTTGTCCAATTCATTGCCGACCCCTTTCCATTTACAGTCATAGCAAAAAAAGTTCCACCAGCTCATTTAACTTTCAAAAATCCTTTCGCCTTGACCAAAGCAGTTTCCCAATCCTCTAGACTGATGTCATACTCAAAATTCTGCGTGGTTTCATTTACTTGTAATTCTTTGGCTCCGTTTTTGACGTGGAAGTTCCTGGCCATGTCTGTAAGTGGTGATAGTGTGATCAACCTGTTGAGATGATTTGACTTCTTGACCATTTTATAAACTTCGTTGACTATGGCTCGTCCACCGCCTTTCTTCTTGGCCCACACCGTGTATGCTACTGCTATTGATCCTTGGACACCTGCCCTGTGTATTGATTGCAGTGCGGCGTCACAACTCATGGTATCCATCTCTTTTACTGTCTTAGGTACATCGTTTGTGAAAGCGAAACAAATTATCGCTGATATCTCTCCAACTTCATCCTTAAGGCCAAATATTTTCCTACCGTATGATTGTCTGAATGCTAGATCTAGTTCAGGACGCACAGGATCTTCCTGCACATCGATGTATGGCAACTCCACCAATTCATACTTAGATTCCTTTATTTTTTGCTTGGTGTATGATTCGAGAGTTTTATAATTTTTATTCGTGTATGACTGCAACTGTGAAAATTTTTCCATCAGACCTGTTACGGACGGATGTTCCTTCCACCGTTCCAAAGTTTCCTTCAGTTTTTGCCTGTTAAGAATTTCCATTTATTATTTGTATATAAACGGATCTTTCTTCTTAAGTTCTTTCAGTCTCTTCCTATAAGCGATCTCTTGTTTGATCTTGTTTATAAGGTTCCTGATCCAAGTTAACATTATTTTCCTCCTATCAGTTTGTTATTAGTGAGTTAAAGGTTTGTGTCATTAATTTTACAGCATCTTCATGTGCCTGGTCAAGTGGGTGTGTGGTGCCACGGTCATATCCATTCAATGATGCCCATTGATTGAAACCCATCATTCGATCGCCAAAGAAATACCATTTTCCAAAATCAATCTCTGAATGTAGTGCTTGTAAAAAGGGATCTATCTCACTATGGGGTTGAAATTTATTGTAGAACAGGGTGTTATCAGCAAGAGTGAACATGAAAGGAATTTTCTTTCTTACCAAAATGTTTTGTAACCAAGTGATGCTCTTCCAACTGAGATAGGTTTCATGGTACTGATTGGCCGCGTACTTGTATATGGATTCAGCAAAATCCTTAACCCCTGTTTCCTGGAATTTTTCCTTCCTGATCTTCCACTGCTCTCGCTGTGTTTGAGATCCAGCGAGTTTTCTGAACGCTTCCTCGGCACCGGTGTCAGTGTCCCATGGTGATATTGACGCCCAGCGTGTGTCCTCTAGTTCTTTGTGCCTTGGCATGGCCCAATCGTACCTCGAGAGAAAACTCCACATCACAACCACACCACTGACGTCATTTGTCCTTGATACTTTATTGAACACTCTCCTCGCTATACCGGAATTGCCAGAACCTGGATGTGCTGTGCAGATGTAGTCAGCGTTAATTTGATTGGACAACAACGCAGACCAAGTCTTCTTGCTTGGGACCTGTCCATTTTGATCGTCGCTGAGCTCATGTCCAAATGTGAAACTGCAACCTCCTGCTATTATGTTTTTAGTCATATATCTTCAAAATGTTATTTAAAAGCGGAAACACTTCGGAAAAATTTTCTTTCCTGTACTGGTCGGTTTGCAATATCCTAGCCTTGCGCCTCTCACGTATCTCTGGTGTGTCCCTGTCCGCGGCATGCATGAACCTGATGCTTGGCTGGTAGTCAGTCAGCATGTGGTATCTGTCCCTGACTATGTCCTTTACCTGCTTGGGCAGTGTCTGTATGTTGAACACATCTGGATCAAAACATGTGTTCACATAAAAGAACCTAGGCTGGTACTGTGCTACCCACAGTGCTATCTTGGCCCAATTAAAAACGTTGAATATAGATACCGTACTGCATATCTGGAACTCCATGTTAGATGTTTGTCTCTCTTTGAACTTAACAAGATTTGCACTTACTTCTCTCCAGTTCGCAGGATGCCTTTGGTACTCAAAGGCTTGCCCTATGTCATCAATGCTGAATGCTATTTCAACACGTTTGAAATATGACCACAGGTCAAATATTTCCTGTGGAGGCAACTGTGTTCCGTTTGTATTATAATGTATGTCTATGTTTTTGGCATAACCTTTCTCCACACAGTGCATCAATATCTTGTAGTGATCCTTTATCATAAATGGCTCGCCGCCTGTGAATTCAAAGTACTCCACGTGTTTGAGGTCTTCCTGTAACTCCTCGAAGAACTGTGGGTTACGTTTTGGCCAGCCTCCGTCCTTGAGTTGTCTCCTCGCGACAGGATTATCCCCGCCTTTTGCAGTTTCATAGTCTATCTCCTCCTGTGCCCACTTGCTGGAACTCCACGATCCGCATATCCTACATTTGAGATTACACACGTTGCCTAACTTAAAGTCTATAAACTTTAGCGTTGGCTCGCTATTAGGAGTCCAATCTTTAAGGCTATCTTTCATTTTGTAGATAGAATTTTGCCTTTTAGATGTTTTGCCTGCATCTTCTTCTTGCCAACAACTTTGACAACCTGCGGGTCTTTCTCCATTTCGGAACTGTTCTCGCAGTGCTGACATATATTCTGTGTCCTGTATTGATTTCAGGCTTTGTTTGTACACCTTCACATCAGGAACACTACCCTTGTAAAGGCAACAAGGAGATGCACCACCATTGACATCAACTTCTAGATGTGTCCACGGCAATGGACAAACGTTTGATTTTATATACTTGTCCACCATTCCAATGCTTTCTTGTTTTTAGATAATATTTTTGTTATATCTGTACCTCTGATCCTATCTAATCTTTCAATTTCTTCTTTGCCGTCTTTTTGTCCTTTTTGGTATTCTTCAGGACTGTACACCAATTCGTTGTTCCTTTTTTGTCTCTGCATCTCGTCTAACTGTCTAAAAAAGTTGTTCAAGTTTTTATTTTGATACTTTATTGTTTTGTTTCTCACGTCATCGATCATTTCGCTCATTATATCATAAGGCATGAACAATGGCGCCATTGCATTATCATTTGAGAAATTGAATACTTGCTTGGTCAACAATTCTATGTTGAGCTCGTTGCTTAGGTGTACCATGTTCTCTAGATCAAAGAGTCCAGGCAACGTGATTGTAAGGTCCAACTGCATTCGTTGTTGTTTACCGTTGATAGTGTTGAGTCCGTACTTGATATTCTTCAGCCACTCGTCGTATTTTAGTCCAGTCCTTATGTATTCGCCTATCTCACCTGTGCCATCTATTGATGCACATATCTGCCATTTGGGGAAGTGTGATAATATGTCATCAAAAAGGTTCTCCCCATAATAATTTATCCTGCTCATGTTTGAATTGTATCTGGCTAATACTTTGTCAGCGTATCCTAGTTCCACAACCCTCTTCATTGCTGTCCAGTGTATTTTCCACATCAATGGCTCACCACCGCACCAATAAAATTCTGTAACCCGTTTTTCTTCCACTGCTTTCTGGAATTCTTTGACTATCTCTTGATCATGGAACTTCTCTAATTGTGCTTTAATATCTTTCCTGTCCCAGATCCTGTAGTTTTCATAATCTCCCTTGCCGTGTTTTTTGTTCTCTGTCTCCCATGATGAACTCAACATATCGCCACACATCCTACAACTGAAGTTGCACAAGTTTGAGAACCTGTAGTCGAAACTTTCAACTTCCATGGTTGTCGCACCTGTTTCGTCTGTGCTTTCAAACACTTGATCCATCTTGTCTCTGTAATACCAGTTGAAATGTTGCCTGTAAACCTGTTCGTTGAGCAGTTTGTCATTGCACACGGCACACTGTGGTATCTTCTCACCTGCTAACAACTTCAATCTTACACTTTTCATGTAATCTGAATTCCAATGCTCTTCCAGTGTTGAAAGATTTATCTTTTCATTTTGTCCTTTTGTATCTATTGTGTCTATGTACTGTTTGAAGTTCTCTGATGACTCTCTCGAACTACAACACAATCTTCTTTCCATTTGAGGGGAAAGATACGTGTGCGTCCACGGTGCCATGCAGAAGGTTTTGTTGCCTTCGCTAGGTTTAATTCTTTTCATATTTGTCGAATAATTCTTTCCACTCTGGGAACACATCCAGGGTGTTCTCGTTCCTTATTTTGTCATATTTCCTGGTGTTGGCAAAAAAGAGATCAAGGTGTTTTTGGTTGTCCTTAGAATTCATCCATTCCAACGACGACTCATAACCCTTTGTAGCACGTGTCAACGGATCCTGTTTCGTAAGCCATTCGATTTGATCTTTGTATTTCTGTTCAACTTGTTCTTTGTATTCCTTGGGCAGTATGTCCATCCTTTGCCATACAGGATGTTGTAGTAAATTAAAGTTAAAATCTTGAGGCTTGATCAGTCCCTGTTCAACCCAACTCTTATGGAAGTCTGGGACATGTAGACTGTTTATCAATCCCACTGTTGCACTGATGTAGAAGTCCACTTTCGGACACACCTCCATCATACGTTTCCTGTTCGCGATTGTTTCTTTCCATACTGTGCCCTTACGCATCAGTTCTGCCCTGGCACCTTCCGCGTCGAGGCTGGCACCTATGGACACGGAGTCAAATTTATTCCATAGGTCAAAAACATCTATGTCTTTAAAGGTAGTTCTACTGAAGTTTGTGTTGTATATCAATCTGACGTGGTACATCTTACGCTTGTCTAACTCTTTTAAAATCCTGTAGTGTTCTTCCATTATTATTGGTTCACCGCCTGCAAAATAGAATTGCTCTGTATGATCAAACTGCTCAAGCATCTGCTCCCACATGTCATTTGTGGTCCTGCCCACTTTCATGACTTTTGCATGTGGGGGAGGACTGCCTGTAAGTTTTTTATGATCTTCATACCAATTACTACTAAACCACGTGCCACAACTTCTACAAGCCATATTACAAAGGTTAGAAAACCTGATATCCCAATACTTCATAACGAAGTCTGCTTTCCCGTTAGGAAGTGTGTTGTGCACCAAAGGAATGTTGTGTCCGAAATGTTTGTTGGAACTTAATCGTAGACTGAAAAATCCTGACTTTTCTTGATCATAACATTTCATACATTCTCGTGATTTTTGATTGTTCAACATCCTTAAACGCATCTCTTTCATTTTATCGCCGTTGAACACTTCTTCCATGCTGTCCTTGTTAAGATCTCCAACCGGATAGGGGTCAAACGCAAAACAGCAAGGATACGCCCTGCCGTCTGGATAGGCATGTAAATGCATCCACGGTAACATACAGAAAGTGTCACTTTCTATCAGCAACTCCTTCTCCTTAGGAGTCATATCTTTAATTTTCAGTTTCTCAGGCTCTTTCGCCCCGTACTCATATGCCACGGTACCATTCTCCTATTATTGGGAAAGTTTTTTCAAAGTCCTTGCCAGTCCTTTTGTCGTATTGGCTGTAGAATGTTTTAAAATCTTTCTGAAGTTTGCTTTGTTCTGCCGCACCCGCATGCGGTGTTTTGACAACATCCAAATAGTCTATAAGCCGTTGTGTTTGATTTACTTCCATTTGTTCCAAGTGTTTTTCGTTGGTATTTAAAAACTTCTCCAGGCCCAGTTTAAATTTATTTCTTAGGTCATTTGGTAGCACCAATGGTGATTGTAAACTAGGAAACCG
>Ga0222718_10002978_pt1 | contig 14765 bp, 15 predicted proteins | sample C33_27DmetaG_FD_165045 | JGI IMG/M metagenome (GOLD analysis project Ga0222718, IMG submission 165045) | Estuarine water microbial communities from San Francisco Bay, California, United States - C33_27D | ecosystem: Environmental > Aquatic > Marine > Unclassified | place: USA: California... | reverse complement strand
GTCGACTACTCCAGCAATGATTCCAGTATATTTAAAACTGCCATAGCATTTACTGAAGAGGTATACACAGGATTTCTAAAAGAATCCTCAACAAAACTCTGAGCTGCTAAATTATAAAACTCTGATGGCTTATGCTGCTTAATAATTTTTTGAATTGTTAAGCTTTCTTCAAGATCTGCATAGGTGATCTCAATCTTATCTCTAATCCCCAAGACATCCAATCTTAGTAGATTGTTTACAGAGGAACGTCTAGCAATTCCTATAATCTCATAGCCTTTTTCTAATAGATGATTGGCGAGATATGCGCCATCTTGTCCACCAATGCCAGTAATAATAGCTTTATTATTCATAATGTTATTCCAAGAGTTGTTTGTATATTTTTAAATGTTCTTCTGCAACTATTTTAGCAGAGTATCTTTCGCTATTCCTAAACCCATCTTTGATTATTGCTGCCCTATAATTACAGTCTTTGATAAAGGAAGTAACTGCTTGGCTAATTTCCTTTACAGAATGAGGATCAATTAAGCAGGCTGCATTTCCTGCTACCTCAATCATCGGTGAAATATTCGAAGTTATGACTGGTGTACCAGCCAATTGAGATTCAATGATGGGTAAACCAAATCCCTCATGAAATGAGGGAAATGTAGTTAAATCTGCTTCTTGATATAACGCAATAATTTCTTGATCTGAAATATTTATATAATTTTGAAAATCTATTTTATGTTTCTTAAGTAACTCATAGTCATTTGGCAATATATTTCCAACAATTCGAAGTGCGCAATTTATTCCCTGCAAACTCAGAATAACATTTGTAAGGTTTTTATTTTTTGTTGTGCCGACATGGAGAATTGTAAATTTTTTATTATTTTTTATATTTTTTTTTGGTTCAATATTCAACCCAGTGCATATAGGAACATGCAAAACTTTATTTCTTGTTAATGAAAGAAAACTCTGAACTCTAGACTGGGTTATTTTTGAGGATGTAAATATTAGGTTAGAAAATAAAAGTGGAAATATAATCCAATATAGCTTGTACATAGCTTTCTTAAACCCATTTAATTCAAAATATCTCCCAACATCATGAATAGTTAAAATGACTTTTTTTGTCGGTAAGAATGTTGCTAAATAGTTCACATCTCCAGAAATATGAAAAATATCTGCATTAATTTTACTAAGATTAATTATGTCTCTTACAGGGAAAAATGACTTAGAGTCAATCTTGTATATGCTTGCGCTAATTCCAATGATTTTTAACTGATCGCATATCTTTTGATAAACCAATTCTATGCTATGCCCATTGGTAGCTCGCCGCAAAACTATCACAACATTCATGATGGGTTTGATTTATTTTTAGCTTCTTCAAGTGATTGCTGGTAAAGATTTAAGTGACTTTCAGCATTTTTTTTAATTGAATATTTTTTAGCATTCTTTAGCCCATTTTCTATCATTTCATGTTGTGCTTTTGGATGATCAATAACATTAATAACCGCATCTCTAATTTCGCTTACTGAATTTGGATCAACTAAATGAGCAGCGCTACCCGCAACTTCTTTCATGGGAGAAATTCTTGATGTTATAAGAGGGGTTCCAGCTAGCTGTGCTTCCAAAATTGGCATACCAAAACCTTCATAGAAAGAAGGAAATGAAACCAAGTTTGCTTTTTCATATAGAGAGCTAATTTCTTCATCAGAGATACGAATATAATTTTGAATATTAATTTTATATTTCTTAATCAACTGCAAGTCGTTTGGCCCGATAGGCCCTACAATTTGAAGGAGGCAGCTTATTCCTCGTATAGCTAAAATAAGGCTTGTAAGATTCTTGTTTCTTTTCGTGCCAATATGCAGAATAGTGAACGCACTATTATTTTTGATAGGCATATATTCGATATTTATACCTATAAAATGTGGGATGATAATAATCTTATGGTTCTTTGAAGGAAATAATTCAAGCAATTTTACCTTCGTTTGATTTGACGGAACAGCAATAAATTTAGAGGTAAAGACTGGGAATGTAATCCAGTAAAGTTTGTATATAAATTTTTTAAGCCCAGAAAGTTCTGAATATCTGCCAATATCGTGGATTGTATTAATGGTATTTTTCCATGGCAAAAATGTTGATAAATAATTAATATCACCAGTTATATGAAATACATCAGCATCAATTTTATTAAGTTTGATAATATCTCTAAATGGGAAGTGTGAGGTAGATTGTAATTTATATATGCTAGCCGAGACTCCTCTTTCGATAAGATGTTCACAAAGTTTTGAATAAATTTGTTCCATGCTAAAGCCGGTGGTGGTTGGCCGCATAACAAACAAAAGCTTCATGCTAAGCTTGGACTATTTTTTTAGACTTCTTAAATTTGCCTCGAGTATCAATGATCATTTTTGAGTGTCTTTGGATAAGCTCATAGTCAAAATTATCGTGGTCTGTGGTTAAAAGAATGCAATCGCAGCTCTGTAGCAGCTTGGGTGAAATAACTTTACTTTTTAACGGTTTGTTTAAACCAGCAAGTTCTGTAATTTGTTCGACATATTCATCAGAATAACTTATGTTTGCATTTAAGGAGATAAGTTTTTCAATAATCCTGATGCTTGGAGATTCTCTAATATCACTTACATTTTTTTTATAAGCAACACCTAAAATTAGTATTTTACTGTTTGAAACAGATATTTTTTTATTATTAAGAGCTTCTATAGTTTTGTTTATTACCCAATTTGGCATATTTAAATTTATTTCACCAGCTAGCTCGATGAATCTGGTATTTAAGCCATATTCTTTAGCTTTCCATGATAAGTAAAATGGATCAATTGGAATGCAGTGACCACCTAGCCCGGGACCAGGCCTGTATGGAACAAACCCAAAAGGTTTTGTAGATGCAGCAGAAATGACTTCATTAATATCAATGCCCATTGAATCTGAGATTATCTTCATTTCATTAACTAATCCTATATTCACTGATCTATGAATATTTTCTAAAAGTTTAGTCATTTCAGCTACTCTTGTTGAGGAGACAGGAATAACAGAATTAACAATTTTAGAGTAAAGGTCTAATCCAGCTTTTAAGCAATTCTTAGTCATTCCTCCAACTACCTTTGGAATGGATTGAAGAGAAAAATCTTTGTTTCCAGGGTCTTCTCTTTCAGGAGAGTAAATTAGATGAATGTCTTCTCCAATAACAAATTTTCTTGTTTCAATCATAGGAGCAATGATCTCATCAGTTGTTCCAGGATAAGTAGTACTTTCTAGTGATATGGCTTGCCCTCTTCGTATATATGGCAGTATTTCATTCATTGCGCTGATTACAAATGATAGGTCTGGTTCTCGGTGATTATTTAAGGGCGTTGGAAGGCACAAAACAATAAAATCGCATTCTGCAATTTTCTTATAATCATTGGTTGCCTGAAGACCGCTCTTTATGGCTGTTTTTATATCTTGGTGAGAAATATGGCTAATATAGCTTTTGCCACTATTTATCATAGAAATGTATTTATGATTGGCTTCAAACCCAATAACACTTGAACTTACTTTAGAAAAATTTAATGCTAGCGGCAGACCCACATACCCAAGGCCAATAATACCAACGGTCAGACTACCCTGATCGAGTTTCAATTTTATATTTTTATTCAATTAATTTTATTAAAATAGTTAATTGTTTTTAACAAGCCCTCTTCTATATCAATAGTGGGAGACCAATTAAAATCGTTTGCGGCTTTTGAAATATCTGGTTTTCTTCTTATAGGATCATCGCTGGGGAGTGGTAAATAAATAATTTTAGAGTCAGAAGATGTTAGTTTGATAATTTTTTCAGCCAGCTCTTTAACAGTAAATTCAGAAGGATTGCCCAGATTATAAGGACCATGTAGGGAGCTATTTGTATTCATCAGTCTTATGAAACCATCTATCAAATCTGTAACGTAACAAAAAGACCTTGTTTGAGTTCCATCTCCATATATGGTTATATCATTATTTTTTAAAGCCTGAACTATAAAGTTTGACACCACCCTCCCATCTTGTACATCCATATTGGGTCCATATGTATTAAAGATTCTTGCAACTTTAATGTCTACATTATTTTCTCTATGGAAATCAAAGAATAGTGTTTCGGCAACTCTTTTTCCCTCATCATAGCAAGAACGAATACCAATAGAGTTTACATTTCCCCAATATTTTTCAACCTGAGGATGTTCTTGAGGATCCCCATATATTTCACTGGTAGAGGCTTGAAAAACTGGTACATTGTGCCTTCCTGCAAGTTCTAAAACATTTAATGCGCCATTAAAATTAATTTTTAAGGTATAAATTGGATTCTTTTGATAATGAAACGGGGATGCTGGACAAGCTAGATTATATATAGATTCTAATTCAAGGTCTGTCGTCCATTTTTCTGTAATATCATGATTAAAATATAGAAAATTCTTATTATCTTGAAATGGCTCTATGTTTTTAAGATTGCCTGTATATAAATTATCGATACAAATAACTTTTTTTTCACTATTTAATAAAGAGTTGCAGAGATTAGATCCAAGAAATCCCGCACCACCAAATACTACTACCCATTTATTACTCATCAAGCTCTGCCCATGCTATGTAATTCATATTTATTTTTTTTCATTTTCTTTTGACTAACAATATTTCTACTATCAAAAACAATTTTTTGGGACATAGCAGAATTTACTTTAAAGGCATCGTTTTTAAACTCGTCCCACTCCGTCATAATTGCTAAAGCATCTGCATCTCTAATACATTCATGTCTATTTTTAAAATATGAGATACTGGGGGTATCTCCAATGATATTTTGAAAATTTTTTGAAGCCTTTGGATCATATATTCGGATAAACGAACCAGCAGCCAAAAGATGCTCCACTAGTGTGATTGCTGGAGACTCTCTTACATCATCAGTATTTGCTTTAAATGCAACCCCCCAAATTGAAATTTTCTTTCCCTTTAATTTCCCATTAAAGCGTTTGTATATTTTTTTATAAACTACCTCCTTTTGCAAATCATTCACCGTATCTGTTGCTGTCAATATCTTGGGGTCATATTTAAAATCTTGAGAAGCGTTGATCAAAGCTTGAACATCCTTTGGAAAACATGAACCACCGTATCCTGGCCCAGGGTTAATAAATGCATTACCTATCCTTCTGTCTGAGCCAATTCCTTTCTTTATGGACTCAATATCTCCACCCATCAATTCAGAAATGTTTGATATCTCATTGATAAAGCTAATTTTGGTAGCAAGCATTGCATTAGACGCATATTTGGTTAGCTCAGCAGAAACTGTATCCATGTATATTATTTTATTACTTAGGTGCTTATATAAATTTTTGAATTTTTTCTTAAAATTAGGAAGTTGGGTTCCAACAACTATACGATCAGGTTCTTGAAAATCATTTACCGCAGACCCTTCACGCAGGAACTCTGGATTTGATGCAACAAAAATATTGGATTCAATACTCTTGTTTTCAGAAATATAATTGTCTATCTTTTTCGAGGTTCCTGGAGGGACTGTAGACTTAATAACCAAAAATGCACTTTGAAATTTATCATGTTTCAATATTTCGTCAACAAGAGCAAATACATAACTTAGATTAGCTGAACCATCCTTATTCTCTGGAGTGCCAACACATACATATCGAAAATTAGAAAACTTCAAGCCTTTTCCAATATCTGATGAAAAAGAAAGGTTATTAGACTGGATATTTTTTCTAACTAGATTTGTTAATCCAGGCTCATAAATGTCGACGTTGCCTTTTTTTAAACCTTTAATTTTTTCATTATTAATATCACAGCAAACAACCTTATGTCCCATTTCTGCAAAACAAGTTGCGGTTACAAGGCCAACGTATCCTGAGCCAAAAATAGATAGTTTCATAGCAAGTCTTTAATTTTTTCTTTTTAAATTTAAATTAAGGGTTTTAATGTTCATTCGATCTGTCAAAAGAGCTAACATCAATCCTAAAATGACGCCTATTATAGCTCCATTAAACATCATAAATGACTTCCTGGGCCTATCTTTTTCAAATGGGATAAATGGAGATTGTATGGTTTGAAATGCAAATCCAGTACCCGCTTCAGACAGGATAAGTATTTGTAATTCTCTTTCAGCTAACTTGCCAAGAACATTTCTTACATCATTACTAGCTGTCAATGAAATCTTGTTTTCAATATAATTAAGGGCCCTTCTTGATTCCTCGGTAGCAGACTTTCGCGTGTAATCATCTATCTCATCCAATATGATTTTATTCATTAGGTAGGCAAGTTTTGGATTTTCACTTTCTACATGAAGATAAATGAACCCAGACTTTCTGTCTTTAAAAATATCAAAGTGCTTTTTATAGAAGGTTTTATATGCTTGAGATATGGTTGGTTTTACAATCCATTTATTATCTTTATAAATTTTTGTGTCGTATGATAATTGTAAAGTATTTAAATTAATATCTTCAACGGCAAACAGATATTTCAAAAAATCTTCATTCTCATAAAGTTGTTCAAAAAAATCATAAGATTGAATAGTTTTAATGGCAATTGAGTCTGAGCTAACTTGCCCTTCAGAATCTAGCCCAGCTAGGGCTGCTAAGCCGCCCAATGATGATTGAACACCTGAAAAATTACTACTATATTTTGAATTACTTGGGGCAAGAATTGCAGTAGATTTATAAATATTAGGTGTTGTAATGGCAACAAAAAATGTAATGATTATCGAAAACAGCACGACACCTATAAAAATGAAGGCCTGGTCCTTGATTGGCTGAAGCTTAGTAAAGAAGTCTTGTATTGAATTATGTTTCTGCATGATTAGTATAATTTATGAGTTTAGGCTGAGTTAGGTATGGAGGCTGAAGCCGGAATCGAACCGGCGTAAACGGCTTTGCAGGCCGCTGCATAACCACTCTGCCATCCAGCCGTGTTTAGCATTATTTTTTTTCATCAAAATAATAAAGTCTTTCGATATCCTCTTCATTTGTTTTTAATCCGTATTGTATTTCAATAATATGGCAGGGTACATCGTATGGGTTAGTTATTTGATGCCAGTTTTTGGTTTCAACTATGAGATGATCATGGGTATTTAATATAATTTCTCTGGTATTTTCAGGTTTGTCTTTACTAAAGTTTATAAGGCATTTGCCTTTTGAAACAAGCCAAATCTCACTTCTATAAAAATGTCTCTGGAAACTCATTCCTTTGCCAGGTAAAACTACTAACTCTTTAACTTTTACATTTTTATCTTGATGTAGATTAAAAAATTTACCCCAAACTCTAGTTTCTGATTCTAAATTCCATTCTTTTAGTATCCAACTGCTTGAATTTTTTTTATTATCGCCACCTACTGAAAAAAGAAAATTTATTCCAGCAAGGCTCATTTCTGGTATATTTCCATCATTTCTATCACCACCATTGCAAAAAATTATTTCATCTTCAGGATATTTTTTTTGAATAGCAAGCAGTCCATTAATGGCGCTTCCCAAGTCATCATCTTGAAACCCTATAACCTCATCAACACCAACTAAATTTTCAAGAATTAATTTTCTTTCCTTAAAAGGAAGAAAATATTTACCTTTTTTATTTTCTAGCCAAGTATCACTATTAAGGCATATAATAAGCTTTTGTCCTTCTTGTGCAGCAGATTGTATATAAGCAATATGCCCGCTATGCAATGGATCGAAACCGCCACTAATTACTGATATTTTCATACAAAATTATTACTTTGATAAAACATATAGATATGTAATTAAAATCTTCTAAAAGTATTAACAGTATACTCTAGACCAGTTTTAAGTGTAATGATGAGAGCTGCAAATAGGACAAAGTTACCAATAAATAATAAGATCTCATTTCCTAAGTATAGGCCCATTAAATATATGGCGAATGTAAGAAACTGCATAAAAGTTTTGGCCTTTGCTAGAAAGCTAACTTTTGTTGCTTCCGTATTATTGTTTCTTGAATTAATATCTCTTAATGCCGCAACCCAAAATTCTCTAATGAGAATTATCCCACCAGCAAATGCAATATATGCACTTTCCATTTGCAATGAAAAAGAAAGTATTAAAAAAGTAAGTAAAATTTTATCTGCAATTGGATCTAGGATGCTGCCTAAAATTGATTCTAGATTATATTTTCTAGCCAAATATCCATCCCAGTAGTCTGAAGAGCTTGCCAAGAAAAACAATAATAAAGCCCATCCATACAAATTAGATATGACTAGTAAAAAGATTAGAGGAGAAGAAAATATTCTGAAATATGTGAGGAATTGAATAAGATAATTCATATTTTATAAAATAAATGTATTTTTTTAGCTAGTTTAATACTTATTCCTGAAACCTTACATAGCTCTTCAATAGAAGCGGTCTTGATTGACTGAATGGATCTAAAATAATGCATTAAATTCTTTCTTTTTTGTGGCCCCAGACCTTTTATACCATCAAGAGATGATTTCTTTATGGACTTACTTTTTTTCTTTCTATTGCTCTTAATAGCAAATCTATGGGACTCATCACGAACTTGCTGAAGAAGTAAAAATCCTGAGCTATCTTTTGGCATTTCAATAACCCCATCCTTAGAAAGGATAGTTTCTGTAGATCTAACTCTTTTTGATCCCTTAACAATACTTAGCACCATTGGTGAGTTTTTAGCTAAAATAGAAAAAGCACTCAAAGCAGCCTCCAGCTGAAGCTTGCCTCCGTCAATTAAAATGATATCTGGCAATGGGTTAATGCCTTTTTTTTTAATTCTTCTTTCAAGAACATGTCGCATTGAGCCTGTATCATTTCCAGAAAACTCCTTGGGTATATTAAAAAGCCGATAATTCTTTTTTTCTGGTCCATGAGATGAAAACCTCACAGCTGAAGCCACAGCGTCCTGGCCACTATGATGGCTTATATCAAAACCTTCTATTGTTAGGCTCTTTTTACTTAAACCTAAGTTTAAAAGAAGATCCTTGATTGCAAACGAATATTTGTCCGCCTGATTAACCCTATTTTCAATAGCTTGATAAGCATTTAATCTAGCTAATTTAGAAACTTTTCTCATATTTGAATTAATGCTTGCAGAAATTGAGATTTGTTTCCCAAATTTAAGTTTTACTGCTGCTTTGATAAGAGGCATGTTATTGGGCTTAATAGTTAAAATAATTCTCTTAGGCAAAGAGAAGGTATTTTGATAATAAGAAAATATTAAGCTTTGAAACAGGTTATCAATATCATGCAATTGATTGCCTTTTAAATAATGAGTCTTAGTCCCTCTTATTTTTCCATCTCTCACTGACAATATACATATTCCCGTTCTGCCGAGCTTAGAAACACATGCAAAAAAATCAACACTGATTAAAGAGCTATGAAATGACTGCTCTTGATGAAGTAAATCCAAGCTTTTAATCCTTTTTTTTATCTCTTGCGCTCTTTCAAACTCTTGGTTTTCAGCAAGTTTATGCATCTGAGCTGTCATTAATGATTTAGTTTTTTTTCCAGAAGATGATAGGTAGTGTTGAGAAGATACGATGTCATCTTGATAACTGACCTCAGAAATCAAATTAACGCATGGAGCAGAACATCGTTGCATTTGATGCTCAATACATGGTCTAGACCTGTTATTAAATGTTGTATCGCTACAATTTCTAATCTGATAAATCTTCTGCAAATCTTTTATTGTTGCCTTAACATATTGAGCACTTATAAAGGGACCAAAAAAGTTTTTTGAAACAACGTGTTTTGATCTTTTCATGCTTATGCTTGGGTATTTATGATCCATAGAAAAATGTACATATGGATATGTCTTATCATCCCGCAAAAGGATATTAAATCGAGGCAAATTTTCTTTAATTAAAGATTGCTCTAACAATAAAGCTTCGGCCTCAGTAATGGTTGAAAAAGTTTCTATTTTATCTGTCAGAATTTTAATTTGTTGTGTTTTTCTATCCTTAAAAGATTTACCAAAATATGAAGATACTCTTTTTCTTAAATCCTTCGCTTTGCCAATATAGATAATTTTATTTTTAGAAAAAAATTTATATATTCCAGGAGTATTGGGAACTTGTTTTAAATCCAATGCCATTAACTAAGAAATTTCTTTGCAATAAGTTTACCGGCAGCAACTCCATATTGATCAAAAGGATTAATTTGAAGCATGCATGCATTAATAAAAACTCTATGCTCCCAGGTTGCTAATAAAAAACCGAGCCCTTCAAGCGACAGATTATTTAAATGGAAAAGGTTAACTGAGGAGTTACTATTTGTTTTTTCAAGTAAATTTGCAGAACCTTTAAACTCTGATGATAATAAAGCAGCCTGCCCTTTTGCTTGGGCGCCTGATAATGGGCTATTGGTTGAGGTTGAGTAAATTATATCAGTACAAAATTCTGCAGTACCCTGATGCAATAATTGAAAATATGAGTGTTGAGCAGTAGATCCAAAACCACCAAAGATTGACTGGCCCGTTTCGTTAAATATAGATTTAGGATTTGGCTTCTTTCCAAGTGACTCCATCTCAAGTTGTTGAATATAACTTTGCAGAGATCGCAATTTCCAATTGTAAGAGAGAACTACTCTATTCTTTTTATTTAAAAAGTTGCTAAACCATAAATCTGAAAATGCCAATATTTTAATAAATTTTTGATATTGCAGATCTATTTTTGTACTTCCTAGAAGCATTTTATCTGCAGAAAAGCCACCCTTTAAAAATTTAGAAAAATTATTTTCTAATGCGGCACTGAGTGAAATAGGTGACCAAATTGAATATCTGCCTCCAACTGTTTCTGGAAATGGGACAATACAATTTACATTAAAACCCAGAGTTTTTGCTTTTTCTGAGTTGGCCGTAATTACTATTGAATTAGTTGAATTTCTTTTTGCGCCCAGCCATCTTAAGCATGAAAGAGTCTCATCTGTTGACAGTGATTTAGATGAAAAGATATAAAAATTCTTTTGATCGCTTAATGGTTTTAATATTGAATTAAACTCATCCTTATCAGGCCCAGATATAAAATAATAATTAAATTTAGACGATCCCTTGTTTGTAAACTCTTGAAGCAATTTTGGGCCTTCATAGGAACCACCTATTCCAAAAGTAATAATATTCTTAAACCCATCTTTTTTAATCCTTTTAATAAAAGGTTCTGTAATTTTTTTAAAATCAAATTCTGAAGCTGTTTGATTATTGCGATATTGATGATGTAAGGCTTGTCTATTTTCTGTCTTGTTTACAATCTCTCCACTAAAGAGATCATTAATGGAGTCTTGAAGATTCAATTTATGTGCAAGTTCTTCAAATAATTTATAGTGCTGAGAAGAGAAGTTCTTTAGATGGGAGTGATAATCTAAAAGCTCAGATTGAAACTTAAAGGATAGTTTTTTGTAGTTATTTTGAGACTTTGAAAGTTTTTTCAGATCAAGAAAAATACTTTTAGTAGATCTATTTTTCATAAATGGAATTATTAAAATTCTGTAAAGTTTGAGAAATATCTTCTGCTTCGGTAATTGGTCTGCCAATAACTAAAAATGTAGAGCCCCTCTCAATCGCTTCTTTTGCGCTCATAGTTCTTGCTTGATCATCTTCTACTTTCATATCCCTTATACCTGGTGTAATTTTTATTGAATGAGATCCTAAAATTGTATTTGCTATTTTTAGCTCATGGGGTGAACAAACAATTCCATCTATATTTACTTTAACTGCAATTTTAAATAAATTGCTGATTTGATACTTAAGCTTGTTGCCAAATAAAGCTAATGAATCTTTCTCTTCTAAGCTTGTAAGCATAGAGACTCCTATAACTTTGGTATTGATAGATTTACCTGCAAGCATAGCTTTCCTAAGCATCTCTTCGCCGCCTGCTAAATGAACTGTTAGCATATCTATTTTGCAGTCATTGAAGCCTATAATTGTCTCATGAACAGTATTTGGAATATCGTGCAATTTTAAATCTAAGAAAATTTTAAATCCTTGGGAAGAGGCATGCTTAAGAAATGATTTTCCAAGGGCGTTAAAAACAACGCTTCCGATTTTAACCAGACAAAGATCTGGATTTAGTTGTTCTAAAATCGCATTAGCCTTTTCAATATCAAATGTGTCAATAGCTACAATTATTCTTGGATCAGTCATGGGCATGCAGGAGCTTCTTGGATGCCTTGAAATGCATAATTGAGGTTTCACCTAAATAAGACTCTTCTTTTGTCTTAGGATTAAGATATTTTCTTGGTCTGATAGTTTTTTTCGAGAATGAGCCAAAGCCTCTTATCTCAACTCTATTATCTAATGCAACAGTATTAATTATTTCCTGCAGTATTAAATCAATTCCCTCAATAATTGTTTCATCATTCAAAGATGAGAATTTTCTTGAAAGGTGAATCGCTAGATCTGATTTATTGAAATTTTGTATCTGTTTCTTCATTTTTAGTTCAAGAAATACTTAGCTTTTGAAGTTGGGCTAAAGCGAACTTTATTTTGAGATGGGATCTTGAAATTTTCCATGCTCTTAGGATTTCTTCCAATTCTTTCTTTTGTTACAAATATTTCAAAAGAGCCAAATCCAGACAGCTTAATATTTTTTTGAGATCTAAGAGTTATTTTTATCGCTTGAAAAAATTCATCGACTAGTGAATCAGAGATATCAACTGAAAGCTTCAATTCTTTTTTTAATATTGCGCTTAAGTCCTTTTTGGTCACATTCATGACCTTATTTTAGCATTCAATCTTTTTTCTAAAAGCTTCAATATATTTTGCATTGAGCTATTAATTTCAGTCTCTAATAAAGATTTAGTATTGCTTTGAAAGGTAAATCTTAGCGTCATGCTGACAGAGTCCCTGGGAATATTTTTTCCTTCAAAAGTATTTATAAGATTGAAGGAGACTAGGTGCTTGATTGCTGCTTGAGAAATCAAACTCTCAACCTCTTTATAAGCAACAGATTTATCTATGACAATATTTATGTCTCGAGTGGAAAGAGGAAATTTGCTAGTCTTGACGATTTTTGGATTTGTATAAGATAATGCAATTTTTTCGGGATAAATTACAAACCCATGAGCTTGTTTCTTGACCAGTTTTTCTGTAACGGAGAGGTCTATTTCACCCAGCACTCCAATCTTTTGTTTGCCAATAATTATATCTAATACATTTTCATTGAATGGCGGAAGTAAACTCGCTTTTTGAAGTTCAATATTTTGCATGCCTAAGGTTTGTAATAATCTAGAAATTTCTGCCTTCAACGAAAAAAAATCATATGTTAATTCTTTCTGACTCCAGGTTTGTTGTGGTTCATGATGATAGATAATTCCGGATAAATGTAACGATTGAGCAAAGCCACTTTTTTCTTTTTTAAAGACATTGCCTGCTTCAAATACTTTTATAGATGTATGCCCTTTTTTTACATTACTGCTTACTGCAGCAAATAGAGGTCTGAAAAGACTTCCTCTAAGCAACGGCTCGTTTTCACTTATTGGATTTTGTAATTCAGCAGGCTTCCAGTTATTAGAATTTAATTGATGAAATGAGTCTCTTGAAACAAATGGCATATGCATAAGTTCTTTAAAGCCAGAATGAACAAGGCCAAGTCTAAGATTACCTAATACATTATTCTGTTTATTATTGGTAATGGGCCCTGCCTTTGGTTTTGTTGTAGGTATATTGTCATACCCGTAAGATCTTAATAACTCCTCATATAAATCCTCTTCTAAGGAAATATCAAATCTGTGGCTAGGAATTTTGAATGTGACATTCTGTTCACTCCGAGCATGCACCTTAAAACCAAGGTTTTTCAATATAAGAATTGCTTTACTTGCCTTTAAGCTTAAGCCAGAAAATTTATTAAATCTTGCTACATCCAATTTAACATTTTTCTTTTTAGTCTTGCTGGAATAAGAATAATAAAGCTCAACTGAGTCATACTCTGCTACTTGGTCTAATAAAAATAAATATCTTTCTAATGCTAGTTGCTGTAATTCAGGATCCACCCCTCGCTCAAAGCGATGAGAGGCATCAGTAGCCAGCCCATACTTTCTAGCTTGATTAACAATAACCTCGGGTCTAAAAAATGCAGCTTCAACAGCTATGCTAGAAGTGCTCGATGATACAGAAGATGCCTCACCACCAATAATGCCCGCAATCGCTTGGATCCCAGATTGGTCCTGAATGGTTAATGAAGAAGACTGAATATCTTTAACATCACCTCCAATAACTGTTAATGCATGATTCTTATCTTGAGGAAACAGAACATTAATTGGCAAAGATAACTTAGCAAAATCAAATACATGCATAGGCGTACCAAGCTCTAACATCACATAATTACCTAAATCAACCAAAGGGCTTATTAATGGAATACCAGCAGATTCTATGAAGCTCCGCTTTTTTGTGTCAAGATTTTCTATTTTTTTCAAACCTTTAACCATCATTAAGTAATAATTTCCACAACCAGATCCATCTATTTGGTTAATAATTTTCTTATCTTGGATTGGTTTTAATGATGAGGTCTCAATTTTTTGGCTAGGTTTTTTTGATTGATATGCATAGAATTCTCTTTCCAAACCTCTGAGTGAAAGCGCATCTCCTCGATTTGGAGTGATGTCAAATTCTATTAGACCTCCCTCTATCTCGCACTCAAAACCAACTTGCGTGAATACATCACTAAGTTTTTTTTGGCTAAGGCTTGTATTAAGAAAATTCTTTAAATATGAATATTGAATTTTCATGATGGAAATTGATTTAAAAAATCTAAATTCGATGAGTAAAATTCCCTAATATCTGTTACTCCATAATAAAGCATAGCTAAACGCTCA
>Ga0222718_10002976_pt1 | contig 14772 bp, 26 predicted proteins | sample C33_27DmetaG_FD_165045 | JGI IMG/M metagenome (GOLD analysis project Ga0222718, IMG submission 165045) | Estuarine water microbial communities from San Francisco Bay, California, United States - C33_27D | ecosystem: Environmental > Aquatic > Marine > Unclassified | place: USA: California... | reverse complement strand
TTCAGATACGTCAACAGCGAAGGTAACACTGTGATAGAAGATACGAAGGGAATTGAAACGCCTATGTTTAGACTGAAGAAAAAACTAGTAGAGGCGTTATACCCAGACACAGAAATACTTGTAATAAAAAAACCGAAAGCTTAGTAACTTCCTCATTCTTTCTCAACCTTCTTAACTGTTCCATCAAACTTATTTTTTATCCCATCTATAGCTTTGATAAATCCTATTGGATCGCCTGTGTTAAATACTTCTATAAGTTCTTTGCTGGAGTAATAGTTCTTTCCTCTACAGTTTGAGTTCTCTTCTACGTTATAGAATTGAACATCACCCTTTTGATATAAAACTTTATCATCATCTACTTCCATAACATGAGCATCAATTAACTCTGGTATGTAGTTGTGATTCTTACATCCCATGGTTTGTCTTTTCTCTGGTATATGCTTTTCGTGCTTCTTACAAAACCAGGCTCCGTTAGATTTTTCTAAATCAACTTTGGCAAACCTGCATGATCTACAATGTATATTCTCTGGCAATGTCCTACCCAAGTAAGCAGACTGTTGTGCTGGAGACATAAAGCTTCTGATACGGTAATCCGTTTCCGGGATGTAATTATCAGGTGGAGCTTCTGCCAGTAAAATATTCTTTGCTTTTTCCATCAAAGAATCGAAGGCGATTTTATCAAACTCAATTATCTCTGTATATAAGTCTGAGTTATTTTTGTTATAAACAATAGCAATACAGTGTTTAAAATTAAATAAGCCCATGTAAAGATGCACTTGAGCAGCATACTCTTCGGACCACTCGCAATAACTACCAAGATCTTTTAAGTTTTTAAATCTGTTATCGTTAGCTGTTTTGAATTCTAATAAGTATGGGTGCTTCTTATCTAGGCCTGGCAAGTTCCTAGCCACACCGTCAATGTGTCCTTTGACATGGCCACCCAATGCTTTGGTTTCAAACTGCCTACCCCTTTCATCAACATCAAAGATCCCGGCGTTAGGTATTTGTCTAAGCTTGGCTATCAAATGATCTTCAACCACATTACCTAGATCAAGCAAGCGCAATACTCTTGGCTCCATATCATCTGGCATTAACCATCTCCAGCGCATCCACAATAAACGCTTATTAGGATTTCCTATCTGACTGATCCCTAAATAAAAACGCTGATGCCTTTCTTGGTTTCTTTCTACATCGTCTAGTAAATGGTTGATGTCGTTCATAATAATATTTCCTTATCTTCTTTTGTTTTAATTCCTATGACGTTCTCATACTTGCCTTGTTTTTGCACAAGTATTTCAGAGACTGTATCAAATGCTCCGTTGTTGATTAGTTCTGCTGCCATCCATGGTTGCGTAGGTGATCCCCATTTAGTAGTAATCTTTTTCCATTTATTAACTGCCATGTTATGTGCTTTGGGATGACCAAACATCAATGGCATTTTCTTTGGAAAGAATTCATCTTTAACTGTAAAAATAACTTGACAATACTCATTGCCATTCTGTGACTTAGATACTGTAGCGTAGATATCAGTGACTTGTTTGTTCTTTGGCATAGCTGCCATTCTTTCGTCAGATAACACAGCTTGTCTATCTGCTTTGATTCGCTTGGCTGCTTCCTTTTCTTTCTTAGTCCATAAAGCTTTGAATTGTGTAGCTTCAAATACTTGACCGCATTCAATACATGCTTTAGCAGATCGTGAATTAATACTGTTACAGTTAGAGCAGATCTTTGGTTTGTATCTTCCGGGAAGCTCCTCGCCAGGTTGTACTTCATCTAGACAGCCATGACGAGCAATGTTCTCACCGTAATCTAGGAGCAAACAATTTTCTTTGTCATCATGAAGTCTCATGCCACGGCCGCACATTTGCACGTAGAGTCCAATGCTTTGTGTTGGGCGGAGTAATGCTATACAATCTGTCCTCGGTGCGTCCCAGCCTTCAGTGAGTACACCCACATTACAGATTGCGTGTAGCTTGCCTGACTCAAAGTCGGCAAGTATTTGATCTCGCTGTTGGCTGGGCGTTTCCCCAGTGACACAAGCAGCACTGATATTGTACTGTTTCAAATACTGAGTCATCTTTTCAGCATGCAACACAGATACACAGAAAAACACAGTAGCTGTTCTTCCTTTAGTATACGCATTATCTATCCAATCGTTAAGCACTTCTATAATAGTAGTGTCAACCATTGCAACTTCTTCTAATTCTTTCTCCCTGAAATCACCACCTTTAAACTTAACACTTACAGAACTTGCATCAATAATGGCATCATCATTCACAGCAAACGCAGATAATCTACAAAGATACCCAGCTTGGATCAGCTCCGGGATAGTTGCACTGTAAGCTATGTCTTTAAAGAAATGATCTTTCCTATTGCCATATATGTATCCCTGCCCCATACGATACGGTGTTGCAGTACAACCCATAACTTTCATAGGCTTTCTTTCTTGCAAGGTATCAATGATCTTCTTGTATCTGGTAAAAGAACTAGGAGGTACGTTGTGAGCTTCGTCTACAATCATGTAATCAAATGCTCCAACTTTTTCTAAGCGTTTAGCTGAGGCGATCGTATCACGGCTAGCGATAAGTATCTGAGCATTATGCTGAAACCTTTTCATGCCAGCAGCTAACACCCCGGTAGGAGCTTCAGGCCATACTGTCTTGAGTTTCTTTTCTGCTTGAGATACTAATTCTTTTCTATGAGCCATGACCAAGAACCTAGCGGTTGGATCTTTGGCTAATACTTCTTTGATGAAATGAGAAAAGACAATCGTCTTTCCTGCTGCAGTAGGCAGTACTATTAATGCATGGTCTTCTATTGGCCTGGTTTCAAACCAATGGTGAAGAGCATCAATAGCGTTGCGTTGGTAATATCTTAGCTTCAATGAACTGTAGTCTTTTGTACATCACTGTGCGACAAAAGCCTAGCCAACTCATCTGATTCAAAAGATTCTAAGTTATCGTAGACTACCGTTGTAAGCAACTGCATCGCATCGTGTGGCGTATGTGAATATTTAAATGCTAAATCAACAGCGAACCTAGTAAGAGTTACGACTGCTGCACGTGTATCCAAATCCCTTCTGGACCAATCATCTATACAATACTGCATGTCTTCCATGACAGTTTCACAGGTTGTTTTATCTAAAAAGTTTAGGGAATTTTCTTTGTCTTTCATCGGTTATATCTACGTTTAATAAAGTTAGTTTAGCATCTTTTACTGTCTTATCGACTGCTGTAGGCAAACTATCAAAACTAGTTGCTAACGAATCAAGCAAAGACTCCATTACATTGATGAGGGCTTTCGCCTCTCTTTTATCTATTGACATATCTTTTCTCCAAAAAATGCCAGAGGTGTTACAGCATAGGCTTTCAATGAGGGGTGAAAAAGAACACCTCTGGGCTTGTCATGTTATATAATTATCTAAGTTATAAGTTTTTGAATTACCTTGGGCTTTCAAATAACCTATAACATAATCTTTTACAAAGCGAGGAGTAGCCAAAGCGTATCCCAGGCCACGCATTTTACTGGCTACTCGCTCGGAAAGTTCATCAACAGAATTAAACTGATTTTTATTTTCTTCTGTTAATCTCTCTAACTCTGCGATGAACATTAGTTTTCCTCTCTCCCTGAAATGATTTCTGTTATTTCAGTTCTAAGGTTATCTGCCATCCTATCAATGATATCTACGATACCTTGCTTAATAGTTTGGTGGATCTCAAGACAAACAATTTCACCTTTAATATCACCCTGCAATCTAGAGATTGTTTTATCAAGGTGTTGGTAGTTGTATTGTTCAGCTTGCATTATTTATCCCAATCAAAAGGATCATCGTCAGATGATGAAGCTGTAGATGGGGAAGGGGAAGACGCTGCAGACACACTACCGCCAGCTAAAAACTTAGCGATAACGTTCTTGTCCTCCCACTTCGTACCATCGCCCTTATCTCTGCCTTCCTCAACTCTGAGGTTAGCATTGAAGGGCACATTCATCATGCTTTCAAGATCCTCTAAACCGAAAGCTTCTAAGTCCGGGTTCATGCCCATGGCCTTTCTCCAGTTTCTCAGCTTTCCTTTAGAGACATTTAGACCATTGCCTTCAAGCATAAAGTTCTCCCAAACTTTTCTACCTGCATACTTTGGTCCAACAACTTCGTAAGTGACACTTAGCATTTTGTGTCCTGTTGTTTTAGAGTTTTTAGATTCCCATCCAGAGGCAACCATTTCATAGTCACCGGCTGGCATAGGTCCATAATCGGAATCGTTTTCTTCGACTTCCGTTAAATTCAGATTAAATAAATCATCAGACATTATCTTTCTCCTTTAGTTTAGATTTAATAGATTCTTTGAAAGCAGTCATGAATGCATTCCAGTCAAGTTCCAAAGGCGCATTGCCTAAGTCAACTCGGCTCTTTGCATCAAAAGCTGCACTGAATTTATGAAACAACTTACGCTTGCCATAAGACACACCTCTAGTTGTTTCATTAAAACCCTGTCCACTAGTACGAGTTGATACCTCGTAGTTCGCAAACAAGTTAAAGTCTACCCATTCTTTTATCATGGATGATATCTTCTTGTGTAGACTCATCTCCCAACGATCGTAGGGCTCACGCTCTGGATCATTAAAAGTTCGTATAGCAACATGAGATAGCAAGATCACATTGATCTTCTTCTCGTTTAGCAAATCAAATATTTGTAGCAGTCTATGAAATAACTCAGCTGATTCTGTGTAGCCTTTACCAAATCCTAAAGCTTCTATAGATTTAATAGAGTGTATTTCACATACTTTCTTTTGAACTAATTTCTCTGCCCAATCTGTGGTGTCCAAGACTACAGTTTTGTAATCGTGTTTCTCCTGGCACAAAGCTTGCAACTGTTTAACAATGTCATCGTAGCTTTTACACAATGGTAAAGAGTTAGTATCAATAAAGTTTGTACCCTCTTCTGTCTTTATAAAGATAGGCTTAGGTGCATTAGATGCAAAAGTAGATTTACCTATGCCATCAGTCCCGGCAATATTAAGTTTTAATGCTGGAACTTTTATTCCTGTTGTTACTGATTCCAATATGCTCACTCCTCTTCTCCTGTTTTGAGTGGATCAATAAAAGATATGTAAGGTCTTTCATTAATCTTAGTTACCAATCCTCTTTCAATAACTTCCCATGTATTTGGATCGTTATCTTTTAATTTCTTTGAGGCTCTTGTGTCTTCAACAAACGTTGACTTGAATGGAAAGTTTCCAATGTCATCTCTAATACCTTTTAAATATTCCTGATCCCAAGTTCTGGTAACTTTATATTGGACTCTAATATCTTTTGGTATCAATCCGTTTAGTTGTATTCTTTTTGATCCACCGCTATTAGATAGTAGCTGAACTTGTTCAACGATATCTGGATGGTTGCTGATTGCAAAGTCAATAGTCTTTGCTTTCTCTCTTAGTTCTTCTTGTTCTTTAAGATTACTTCTTTTTAATTTAAGAAGATCCTCTAAAGGCCAGGATGAATAGTTTGTTTTGTCTTCCATAAATAGTTCCTTTTAAAAACACACAATATGAATTCTAATCATTCCAAAAACTTTGTCAACAATTTTCTTTACTTTTTGTATTATGTAATTTAGTATTGCTTTTGATGTGCTCTGTGCGCTGTTTCTTTATCAGCGTCCTCCTTACTTCGCAGGGCACATCACTTAAAGGAGAGACATGGAATTAAAAGATTATATAAACAAGCGAGGTGAGGAGAACCTTGCTAAAGATTTAAAAGTATCGGTTGCAACTATTAGATCTTGGAAGTACAACACCCGGCAACCCTCAGTCAATCAAGCAAAGAAATTAATTCAGATGACCAACCATGCATTGGATTGGGAAAGTATCTATGGACCAGTAGAGAAATAGATGGGCATAGAATTTAACGCTGATAGAACTGGAGCAGATATACAAGACAATCTTCGCAAGGAGATGTTGGTTTCTTTTTATGAGCATAACTTTCATCTCATACCTTGTGGTGCTAAGACAGATAACATTCCAGATTATTTTAGAAACAGACACAGTGGTGAGACCGAAGAAGTTTTAGCCAAGCGTTGGTCTAAGACTCCAAGAGTAAAGTGGGCTGACTATATAACTAAACAACCAACCCTTGCAGAGATCAAAGAGTGGTACAAAAGATTTCCTAATTGTAATTGGGCAGCTATCACTGGCATTAACTTTGTAGTACTAGATGCAGACACTCAAGAAGCTTGTGACTTTGTAGAATCTGGACAAGTCACTAGAACATTTTTAAAACAACGAACACCTCGTGGTGGCTATCATTATTTTTATAGCATCAATCCAAAATTAAAAGTCCGAAACACCACAGGTAGATTAGATGTGAGAGGCGATGGCGGTTATGTCATGGTCTCTCCGTCTGATCGTTATCAGTTTGAAATCGTGGATGGCGTTCTTGTTGATGATATACACGACCTTCCCTCCTTAGAAAGTAAAGACTTGAATGCTATCTACGATTTCAATAACTCAGCACGCACAGACTCTGAAAGAAAAACACCGCTAACAACAGATGGTGTAGAGAGTGGCATGCGTAACGATACGCTAGCAAGACTGGTAGGCAAATGGATACTAGAAGGTTGGGGTATGCGTGAAGTCATACTCAAGTCATTGGATTGGAACCAAGACAACACTCCTCCTATGAGTGTGCAAGAAGTATTGCAAACCGTAAACAGTATTTGCACTGGGCACTTGAAGAGAAATCCAGAAGACGAAGCAGGGATATTAAATTGGAAGACAAGTCAATGGCAGATACAACTCGCTGATGAACTGAAAGAGATTAACGAAGATGCTCCACAAGAAAGAGTAAGCACAGTTGAAAGAGATCCACTTGGACTCAAAAGTTTTGCAGATCCTTTTTGGGATGGCATGGATTCATCTCGCATCGAACAGTTTTGGGGAGATGCATTTGTCTTTCAACAATCAAGAGTGTTGCTCTTGGGTAAACCAAAGATTGGTAAGTCTCATTGGCTCGGAGCGTTCGCTGCTAGTGCAACTACAGGCACAGAGTTTATGAACAAACAATTCAGTAGGCCATTAAAAGTCATGTGGCTACAAGCAGAGATCATTCATGAATTCTTAAAGCAAAGGATTGATATGTATTATCAACCGTTCATGCACGACAGAGAGTTGATGGAGATAGGCAAGGCAAACTTGATTGCTTCTGGGAGGTTACGCAAGAACCTCATGAAAGACAAAGACATAGATGCTATTGCAGAAAGTATTGATTATCACAGACCTGACATTGTTATGATCGACCCTATCATTAACTTCTTTGATGGAGAGGAGAACTCTAACTCAGAGATACATCAAATGCTTTCTCGTGTAGATAAACTAATAGAACTATTTAATGTAGCTGTCATCATTGCTCACCATACAGGTAAAGAAAGAGCAGACGACTTGTCGTTTATGTCAGCTCGTGGCGGTTCTGCTTTTGCAGGATGGATGGACTCAGGTGTCAAGCTTTCAGGTAAGAAACCTAACATTAATATTTTCTATGAAGCAAGGAACGCAAGAGAACCTGATCAACATCTAGCATACTTTGATTACGAGAAAGGATTCTTCAGAGTGGTAGATGCACAAGAAGGTCCGGATGAAGTAGAGATAGCGCGAGTAGTAGCAGCTGCAATGAACAAACATAAGTTCTATACTAGACAAGAACTAGAACTGCTAGCTCGTAAAGCTCTCAGAGAATCTGACATGGCTTCAGGGGAGAGAGCCGCTAGGTACGCAGTGTCTTACATACAAAAGTATTTAGGAGAGAGAGTGAAGAATCATAACGTACCAGGAAAGAACACATGGTATTACTTGGCCGATAATGAAATGAAGAGACCATGGCATGAATGATTTATTGGAGCCATTAGCGAAAGTCATGTTTGCTGAGATAGACAAGAGAAGAAAGATATTGCTGGATGCAATACGCAGACTCAAAGAACATGCACATAGAACACAAGACAAAAATGATTTTCATAAAAAATATTTTGGTGTATTGCATGAGATGCACGAAGATATTGTTGGAGAGTTAGAAAGAGAATGGATAGAAACCCGTACAAAATCGAAGGACCAGCCTTAATTAGTTTTAGCGGTGGGAGAACTTCAGCATTCATGCTGTGGAATATCTTGCAGGCACACGGTGGTAAGTTGCCTGACGATGTGCATGTGACGTTTGCTAACACAGGCAAGGAAGCTCCAGAGACATTGGACTTTGTGCATGAGATAGAACAGAAGTGGGATGTCAAGATACATTGGTTGGAGCTGTACTTTGGTGAAGAGCGGCCAGTATATAGAACCAAGATTGTGGATTACGAAACAGCTTCTCGCAATGGTGAGCCCTTTGAAGCGTTATTGGATCGGAGACAATACTTACCCAACCCGGTCACAAGATTTTGCACAAGCGAGCTGAAGATTAAAGTCATGTCAAGGTTCATGAGAAAGCTCAAAGGTTATAAAAATTGGTACAACGTTATTGGTCTACGCTATGACGAACCAAGAAGAGTAGCTAGTGCACTCAGACAATACGAAGCTTGGACGAACATCACGCCTATGCACGATGCCAAGCATACTGTAGAAGATGTCAGCGAATTCTGGAAGAAACAAAATTTTGATTTGAATTTAACTAATGCTAATGGTAAGACGCCTGCTGGTAATTGTGATCTATGTTTTCTTAAAGGTATGGATACTACGGTATCAATATTAAAAGAAAGACCTGAGATGGCCGATTGGTGGATCAAACAAGAACAAAAGTTTGGTGACGGTGCAGGTGCAACATTCAGAAAAGACAGACCCAATTACATAAAGCTGCTGGATATCAGCAAGACGCAACAAGATTTATTCGGAGACGATGATCAGATGACATGCTTCTGCCATGATTAATTATAAGTTTAAAGAAGACATAACTCTTGATGAGTTAAAAAAATATATTGATCAAACTTATGATCAGCACTATGCCAATGGTAAGTATCAAGCAACTGACATGATCATTGACTCCGGACATGGAGAAGGTTTTTGTCTTGGCAACATCATGAAGTATGCCATGCGGTATGGTAAGAAAGATGGCAGGCAACGATCTGATTTATTAAAGATCATTCATTACGCAATTATTGCTTTATATGTTAATGGTGAATGAGATGCATAAGTTAGACAAAGCAGCAATGAAAGAAGCAGTGGTGGATACGCTTACCGGGACTTTGATTAACTTGCCGTTGGTGTGGCTGGTATTGTTTCTGTTATTAATGGTAACGCATAACAGCTTCCTCATATCTTTGGCGCAGGCATCTGTGCTAACCGTGGTAGCTATTGTTAGAAAGTATTACATAAGAGTGTGGTTTAAAAAGAATGGCAAAGATTAGGATATTAGATTTATGTTCTGGGATTGGTGGATTCAGTCTCGGATTGGAAGCAACAGGTGGCTTTGAAACCGTAGCATTTTGTGAGGTGGAAGAGTTTTGTTGCAAGGTATTAAACAAGCATTGGCCAGGTGTGCCAATCTATAATGACTTAAAGGAGTTAGGAAATGACCCAAAAAGAATTGTTCAAGAATTCGACCTCATCTGCGGAGGCATCCCCTGCCAACCGTTCAGTGTTGCAGGCAAACAAAAAGGAAAGGAAGATGATCGACACCTCTGGCCGTACATGTTTGAAATTGTTAAACACAAAAAACCCACTTGGGTCATTGTCGAAAACGTTGGTGGCTTCGTCAATGTGGCACTCGATGATGTGTGTCTTAACTTGGAAGCCGAAGGTTACGCCACGCAATCGTTTATTATTCCAGCTTGCGGTGTCGAAGCGCCCCACCGAAGAGACAGAATCTGGATCATCGGAAAGAACTTGGAGAACCCCGGACGCTCACTGCGACAGGGGTCCGTCAAGCGAGAAGCGCATGAAGATGAAGTTGGAAAAGGGAATGCCGATCAGCTTGAACGATCAGGTAGCACATCCGGATCTCATGTGGCCAACACCGAACAGCTCGCCGAACACAATCTCACAGACAGTGGAAGCGACACTGAGCTTAAGGGAGAGAGAAAGGAAACAGGGACAGCTCATGGAAGCGGTAGTGGATCAGATGTATCCAACACCGAGAGCATCGGCAGCGATGGCAGAGGAGATAGAGAACATTCAGAAGCGAGGCAGGGACAAAGGCAATCTGGAGGAGAGGATAGCCAAGATGTACCCAACACCAGCAGCGAGGGATCACAAGGACGTGGGAGAGAACACGGACTATCAGAAGCTAGCGGACAAGAGCAAGCTAGCAGGCGTGGTGATGGTGCAGGAGATGGAGAACAACATGTGGCTGACGCCAAGCGCAACGAACATATCAGAGAGATCGGAGGAAGCTCTGGAAAAGAGGGAGAAGATGCGCAACGAGAGCGGCAGGAAGACAGTACCTCCGGGCTCACTAGCGGAGCAAGTGAAGTACGGTTATCCGATAACGGACATGCGACAGGAAAAGATGTGGCCGACACCGAACGCCTCGGACAACAGGGACAGGGGGAACTTAAGCGACCCAGCCATCCAGAGAAGAATAGCGCTGGGCAAGCAAGTGAACTTGTCGATGGCAGTCAAGGACGAACCCAAGAAGGGCACACTGAACCCGGAGTGGGTGGAATGGCTGATGGGCTATCCTCCCGGCTGGACGGACATTACGGATTCGAGCGAGAGCCTAGCATCCCAAGAGTAGCGCATGGTATCCCAGACAGGGTGCATCGACTCAAAGCATTAGGCAATGCAATCGTACCTCAAATAATCAGGAACATTGGACTAGCAATATTGGAGGATGAAAAGAAAACAAATGTCTAGAAATGAGTATGACACTTTTAATTGGAGCATGGTAAAGAGCATGGTAAATGGTATGACACTAAATCATAAAGCATGTAGTAAGTATGTATGTAAACGGCTGTGCAATGAGAAAATCGCAAATTGCACATGCCTCGTGCAAGTTATTGATATACGGTACTTTGTTGGTATGTGCGGTTGTGCAGCTGCACATGCCTGCACATGCGCACATACGGCTCTGAAACCCTTGATTTTACTGGTACGTGCAGCTGTGCGCATGTGCATCTCTATAGAGAACTATAGAGAGAGGTGTATAAATACACTCTCTTTCTTTAGAGATAGGTCACTCTATAGAAGAATTTTGATAGGATATTGATATGAGTATTGATAAAAAATTAACAAAAAAACAGGAGGCATTTGTCGACTTAATGGTGTATCAGGATTACAACCAAACCAAGTGTGCGCATTTGGCTGGGTATGAAAATCCCGGCGTAGCTGCTACGAGGTTGTTAAGTGATCAGCAATATGTGCATGTGCAAGAAAAGATTAGGCAGTTGAAGGCCATTCAGCGCAAGAAGAACGAGATTACTTTTGAAGGGATTGCTACCAAGCTTGGAGAAATCCGGGACGTTGCCTTGGCAGATGGCTCGTATGGACCTGCGGTCACGGCTGAGATTGCCAGAGCGAAATTAGCTGGGCTTATGGTGGATAAGAAGGAGCTGAAGATACATAAGATTGATAGCATGAGCAGAGAACAGCTCGAGGCCAGGTTGCAGGAGCTGTTAGCGGAGAGTCAGATTATCACCGGGCATGCGGAGGTGATAGAGGATAATGCTAGTCAAGAAATGAAAGGTCTGGAGGATCTGACGGATCAGGAGTCTGAGGCTGACTTTGAGGAGATTGATCCGGATGAGGAGGAGTAGTGCCAGTGATGCTTGCTACTTTGGCTTCGGCTTCTGTGAGTTTCTTCTTGCAATAGTCAAGGATCTTTTGGCCTTTCTCAAACTTATCAATGGCGTCTTCAAGACTATTCTCATTAGACTCAAGGTCATTGACTATTTTTTCTAGCTCGGCTATGCCTTTCTCAAAGCTCACGGCAATTGTTCCTGGTCGAACCAACCCCAAGGATAACTAATCATAGACTTTCTTTGCTCCTTTTATTGGACTTATAATTTCAATGTAAATGTCATTGCTTTCGATTGCTTTTATGGCTAGCTCTTTTAATTCTGCATAGCTTTTATTCATAACATCTGGAACTTTAAAAACAATCTTTGCGTGTTCTGGTTTTAATTTACTCATCGTCATGGCAGTCAATAAGAAATGCACCCAGTCCGAGTAAGGCCGCTGCTATTACGGTGAGTAAGATTGACATCAAGCAATCCTCCATACACGGTACTTGCCGTTGTCTTCTTTCTTGAAGCTAAACTTGCGATCTGCAAAGTATGGGGTATAGAAGTTAGGGCGGTATTTGTAGATGTCTTTCTTGGTAAGATTGCCGAAGCTATCGCCTACTTCTAATTGATCTAAGGCTTCACAAAAAGGTGAGTTAAATTTGCGTACTGGTACGTCTTTTTCTATTTTAAATTTCATGGTTTCTCCTAGTGTTTTTTATCTGATTTGAAATTAATTTTTACGACATTGATATCTACTACTTTGTTGGAAGTATCTGGAACAAAGTCAATGTCATCATACATATTTGAGCTGGGTAGCACTGCGTTCAATGGGATTATCTCTGCCATGACTGGCTCTCCCATGTAATATTGATCGATAAATCTGACTGCGTCCTCGTACATCTTGAACGGTCCGAAGCCAATCGACAATGGAATGTGCGATGTTGGATCCCCGGTTCGAATGATGATGACATAATCGCTTGCGTATTCTTGGTTGTATTCCATTTACTTTCCCGAGGCCGCTAAGAATAATCTGCGTTGGAAGTCATGCTCTGCGCATTCCATTAGATAAAGAAGCTCTTCATCCGTGTGCGGACTTTCAATGATTTTGTTTTTCTTTTTGGATCGTAGATATTCGATAAGCTCTGAGTCATCATTGTAAACAGTCTTATGTTCAATGACTCCTCCGGGAGTTTTACTTTCTGAAAGAATATATTTAACTCCCTTGCGCCATTCCTCTAACTTCAATAGCTTTCTTTGATGTGCGACCTTGTCTGCGTGTTGCGTCATAATTTCTCCTCTCTATAGACAATTAATATACATTAAATTAAACGTGCGTTCAATCATTAGATTTTTGTTTTAATTTTAATAACTCAAATAAAACTTCAGATTTTTTTAGATTACTTGTTTCAACTAAATTAATAACATCTGAATTATTTTGTAGCCAATATTCAATAGCTAGATTAATCATTTTGTATTTAGGTATGCCTAATGTTTTTTTTAATCTAGATAATTTATTTGTTGTTTCAGTATCAATTCTGACAACATGACCTATTTTTTCTATATCGCTCATTCTGCGTCCTCCCTTTCAGATTTTTGCGTAACAATATCTATGAAATTATTTCCATGTTCTGGATCTTCGTCTTCTTGCAAGCACAAAATTTCTTTGGTTTTGCCAGTGTCAGAGCAATGAATAGATACCTTTGCGTGCGGATTAAAATCTTCTAGTAATAGTATTAGATCTAAGACTGTCATTCTGCGTCCTCCTTTTCTTGAACAAAATAATCTGCGTTCGTGCTGGGCACATTCTCATATTTGTCTGGAACTTGATCTTCATCATGAAGCTTTGGCGGTTCCTGGCCGTGTAAAATGTATTCAAGTAAATCAACAATATTCATATTTCCTCCTAATGTTTTTTGTATGAAATGTTTTTTATGTTGGTATCCCAACATGCTCTACAATCTTGGCACTTGCCATCTTGTAAACTGGACGGACATGCAAAGCCAATGGCCTTTTTATCCTTGTGCACGGTTGATGTATGCATAGCATTAGATGGTGGATTACCATCCACTTTAGTTGCGCTTATGCGTACGATTAAATTATCTGGAATTGTGTTCCCATCTTTCACAAAGTCATTAACAATTTTGTGTTCTCTTGTAGGTATCCAATGCAAAATATGCGGTGTCTTCTTGGCAACATCGCATATGTTTTTAAAATGGTTCTTCGATTGAATGTCCCCGGCATCGTGCCATCTAAAGTAACTATTCTTTTCTCTTTCAATAATACTAACCATGGCATCCACCCATCCAGCATTAAAGAGTGCGTCCAATCTTTTGTATTGTCCTTGCTTGATAGCTGGAAATCTTTGGTAGTTTCCTTTCATGGCATAACAGTCATAACATACTGTGCCTTTAACTTTGGCAAGCTTGGATCCGGTTTTACATTCCCATGCAGGCAAATTAAAACTTTTGCATGGCATCTTGGAGGTGGTTGTTAAACCACCCCCTAAAATATTAATGGCTTCAATCTTGTTCATGCTGTAGCCACTAATTGAAATCTTTTTTCCATAAAAGATAGTAAAGCTTCAGTTGATAAAAGTTTTATCATGTCCGCTAAATGTCCGCTTTTAAATTTTCCCGTATCTAAATTGAGATATACAAAGCCTTTCAATTCCGCACAGTGAATTAATATAGCTTTATCTTCTGGAAATTTTGCTTCGTCCATATAGTTATTGATGTGATCAAAAACTAGGGCTCTTAATTTATTTATAGTTTTATCTGTCATACGTCCTCCTAAGACTTATACATTAATTATACATGAACTAACACAATGCACAAGATAATTGTTGATAAAAAAAAGTTTTGATTTTGTCTGATTATTGAGAATAAGAACCCTCCCACCCCTAGCCCCCATATTTTCACCCCCTTTTGCGTTCTTTTGCGTCCTTGTGCGTACACCTGGTTTTATTTTTGCGTTCTTGTGCGTGTTTCTGCGTGCGTGTGCGTGCGTTTTGGATCTGATCCCCCCGGCTACTTGCGGCCGGGACTGTTCCGAGGTTCTTCCGGGCATAAAAAAACCC
>Ga0222718_10002974_pt1 | contig 14777 bp, 21 predicted proteins | sample C33_27DmetaG_FD_165045 | JGI IMG/M metagenome (GOLD analysis project Ga0222718, IMG submission 165045) | Estuarine water microbial communities from San Francisco Bay, California, United States - C33_27D | ecosystem: Environmental > Aquatic > Marine > Unclassified | place: USA: California... | reverse complement strand
CCAATTTTACCGCCTTTGTTTTTCATAGTTGTTTTCTTTTTCATAGAACCACCATAACTAAAGTCTGCTCCAAACTTAGGAGTTTTAGATGTATTGTATTTTCCAGACTCAAGTTCTTTCTTTGTAATTTTTCCGTATGGTCCTTTTCTTTTTACATCATCAGGAATTGTAATTTGCTGGCCTACTTTAATTTGATTTGCATTTTTAATACCACTTGCTTTCATAATGGCACGAACCGTAGTTCCATTCTTCTTGGCAATCTGAGATAGAGTATCACCAGACTTTACTTTATATTTTGATGCTGCTCTTTTAGCAGGCTCAAGAACTTCACGACCTTTGCTTGCTTGACGCATTGCGTCTGTAGGAGACTGACCTGCTCTAGGTTTAACAGCTTGTTGTTCAGCCTTTTTAGCCACAGCAGTTTGTCTTGCCTTATCTGCTCTGCGTCTAGCAGGAATTTTAGAAGCTTCATTTGCAATTTCAGCGCCAGTTAAAGCAAGCCCTACACCTGGTGCTGCTCTACCTAAAACACGAGAGGCAAACCTTTTTAGTACTGATGGTTTAGACTTTGGAGTAGGCTTTGGAGTAGCTTTTGGAGTAGCTTTTGGAGTAGGTTTTGGAGCAGATTTTGGAGTAGTCTTCCCACTAACAACAGGTTTAGTTTTTCCCTTAACAACAGGTTTAGACTTTCCACTAACAGTAGGTTTAGTTTTTCCCTTAACAACAGGTTTAGACTTCCCACTAACAGTAGGTTTAGTTTTTCCCTTAACAATAGGTTTAGTTTTTCTTCTGCTTCCTGGTTTTCCTCTAGGTGGCATTTTAGTTTCCTCCGCTAATTGTGTTATCACCGCCAGCAGGAGAAGCATTCATCTCCATGTCGTCACGGCGTGTTCTACGTGATTGGTTACGCAGTCCTTCAACTGCATTTTGATATTGTTGTTCGTAAACTGGTGTTACGCTAAAGTTCTTCATAAAGTTGGTAGCTTCAATCATGCAGCCATAAAACAAGGCATCATAACAAAAGTCTGAGTAGTAATTATTTTGATTGGTGCTGGTCAAAGCAGATGGCTTAACGACATAGACAAGCTCACCACTGTAAGTAGCGCTTGCAGTAGGAGCAAAAACAATGTTGGTATTTGTTTTTCTTGCATAGTACTTTGGTGTTCCTGTGCTGGCGCTTACAGGCCAGTAGTCGTTAATAAATTCATCTGTTCTTTGTAGTAATCCAATCTTACTTCCCGATTCTTTAATGTGAATATTTTTTATAACACGTGTGTTATCAGGAAGGGTAAATGTATTTGTATCCGATGTAAGGGTAATAGACGTAGCAGTAACTAAGCCATAATCATCCAAAGCTTTAGTTAGTCGTTCTTCAACACGATTAACCATCTGTGGAATATAAGCTATAAACTCAGAACCATCGTTCTCAGTTGCACCTATAATATCATTTACAAGATATGTATAATTAGCCATAATAAATTGTTACCGTTGATGCAGTTGTAGGACACTCGACAACTACTGGGCCGCCCATGCGAACACCTGTGTCTGTAAGGTATGCTTCCGTTACATCTGAATTAGTTGTATTTGTGAATTTAATAATACCACCATTAGAGTTTCCAAAAGCATCTACAGATGTTCCAGTGATAATAAACTCACCTACACCCTGTGCATGTACCCCTCTAATTCTAGTATCGGTTAGCGTAACGCCGCTTACAGTGTCTACTGCTGTATTGACTAGCGTAGTATTGCAGGTAACGTATGCTACTCTAAGATTTGCCGACATGTTGTTTGCTCCTATGTAAAAACTATAATAGCTATATTATACTAAAAAAGGGCGCAGGATACAACTCCCACGCCCTTCTATTTTTAGTCTATAGCTAAACTAATGCTTATGCACCAGCGTTACCATAGAAACCTCTCCAGTCTGACCAACCAAAGCTATAACGCTCACGAGCTTTAAAGCGAAGGTTACCAGTGTCGAAGTCTGGTTCCATCTTAGTCTGAAGCGGCGAACGTACGAACATTTTCGCACCATTCGGGCAATCAGTCTTAATGAAGAAAGCATTCGTATCGGTGAAGCGGCGGTTTACATAGAAGCCACCAGGTACTAGACCTTGGTTACGGATGCTGTTGATGTCATTCACGTTTGTTACACCTGAATCAGAAACGATTGTGGTGGACAAAGCAGAGTTCAGAATCTGGTCTGCAGTGAATGCGAGGTCTGATGGAATGTGCAGGCTTTCGGCTTGCGCACCAATCAGGATACCACGGTCATCTTTTGTTTTAGAAATTGCAATCAATGCAGTTTCCAGTGAGGCTTCCGAAAGGTCGGCAGCGGAAAGCAGGTTGCTTTGGTCGCCATCGCCAATCGTAGCGTGTGATGCAGAGAACAACGGGTCACCGTCACCACCAGCGTAAGAAGCGTTAAAGCCGTTATTGAAAACGTCAGCAGCTTTTACCTGTTTGGTGTTTGCCATCGCACGGGCCAGACCTTTGGCACGTAGTTTAGCAAATGTGTCATACAGATTGTCTTCCATAGCTTCTTCTGTGATGGCGAAGCCAAGAGCAACAGTCTCGTGTGTGTAACGAGCAGTGTAGCTTTCTTGAGCGTCATCATAAGACACAGCAGCGCCTTCACCTTTAACAGGTGCAGTGCCGAAGCCAGTGAAAAGAACTTCTTCTTCAAATGCACGGTCTGAGTTTTCAACGTCAAACAACGGTGCATGTTCGTCAGATACTTCTCCATACTCAACGCCGAATACAGCGTTAAGACCTGGGAGAAGCTCTTTGGAAATACTTCCTCTATTAATAGCCATTTTTAATTATCTCCCTTAGTTGGTTACCGTAACAGGTGTTTCAACCAGTACGTTTACGAAGTTCTGTTGGTTAGTGGCGTTCATTTGAACTTCCATACGAGTGTATGGGTCACCAACAGCATTGCCAGGTTCATCTACAATGCCGACAACACGGAACAGGCCAGCAGCCGATGTACCCACGCTACCTGCAGTAGTCAAGGCGGTGATTGTTGAACGACCAGTGAACGTAGAACCAGCAGCAATGTTGGATGCGGCTACGTTTTTGCCAACAATACCAGCAGCAACAGTAGTGTCTGAGCTAATGATATATGTTTGGTCTGTGTCGTCATTTACATACCCGACAGCATCTGTTGCTGATACGCCAGAATAATAAGGTTTAAAGTACTGCTCCCCGTCAGCTACATAACTGCAGCCTTGGAAAATACCGATTGGCATTTCAGTAGAGGTAACAAGCGGAACAAGTGAACCACCTGACAAGCGCACAGGAGTACCTGTGTACATTGCACTTGCGCCTGAAGCAATTGGGTACGAAGTTGCACCAGAGCTTTGAGGCGAGTTACCACGAACACGAGAAGGAGTCAAACCAGTAATTTGCTTAGTAGTCATATTATAAGTCTCCTTAAGTTGTGAAAAATGTGTACCAAGGCTGCAGTTCTATTAATTAATTTCTAATCAAAAGATGGTGTGCGACCTTTGGTTACGTTTGATTTACTTTGATTTCTTACAGGCATCTTGCGGTCTGAAGCATTCTCAAGTTGAGAGTTAACTGCGTCAACCATTTCAGCGGATGCGTTTTCAAAGTGACGTTGCCGTGATTCTGCACGTCTTGTGGGCATTTTGGCAAGGGCCAAGTCCCCACGGCAAACAGTACCAGAATAACGACCATCTTCTTTAACCATTGATGTATGTCCTAGTTCAGGTACTTCGTCCAGAGAAACAAATTCCCAGCCTTCGGCTAGTCTTTTCCCGACATTTGTGTAATCATCCTTGCCCTTAAGGGAGATTCGTATCCAACGTAATTTCATTCCTTGGTCACTAAATCTTTCTGTAACAAAGTTTGGAATATCTAAAAGGCTTGGTTCGACATAAACGTCATCGTTTTCTCTTGTATCCAGTTCACGACTCTGGGTTTCACGTGTTGTATTTCGTGCCATAAGTATATGTATCCTTTCGCAGCTATCGGTTGATTGTTGTATATTCGCCATCACCAGCTGATTCTACTTTCAGCTTTTCGGCAGCATACTGTTCAAGTGTAATTCCCCACTTTTGTGCGAGTCGTACGTCTTCTTGCGAGAGTTTAACTTTCTTATTAGACGGGGATGCTGCAGTGTGCGAAGCTCCAGCTACTACTTGAGAAGGCTGTGACGTAGCCTTCGTACGGGGTTTTTCGGCAGCAACCTCTTGGGTGTTGCCAAACTTTTGTGGAAAATTATCAGCCAGTCGCTTATCAATTTCCACATAAAAATCATCTTCTTCTGGGTCAAAACCTTCTTCTTTAAGTTGCGCATCAAGAACCAATGCAGCATTTGTAAGAATTATGTCTTGGTTAAACCAGTCATTACTAGCGGCCCACTGATATGCTTTAAGTCCATATCCATTATAGGTTTCGCCTGTTGGCTGTTGTTCTACAGGTTCTTCTTGAGCCTGCGGTACATACGCCTCATATTGTCTTTTAGCTTCTTCAAGACGAACAATGTCTTGCTGTGCATTATTTAAATACTCTTGTGCCTGTAAAATAATATCTGAGTCACCACTATCGATTGCTCTTTTATAAGAGTCTCTAGCAATAGCAAGCTTCTCATTGACTTGGGCCTCAGAACTTTGAAGGTTTGTTCCTACTGCATCAAGGTATTCTTTTTTCTGTTGTTGAAGCTCAAGCTGCATTTGCTTGTTTTGCTCAAGAAGTTTTTCAATCTCAGCTTCACGTTCTTTCTTTTGACCGACAAGCTGTCTAATTCTTTTCTGAGCGCCAGACGTTTCAATACCTTTTTCTTCTGGTACTTCTTCTTCTGTCTTAGCTTCTTCTACAATTTCATCAGTAGCCTGTTGCTCGACTTCTTCAACCTCAACTTCTGGTTGTTCTGTTTCTTCTACAACTTCTACTTTAGCTTCGGGTTCAGGGGCGGCTGCTTCAACAACTTCTTCTTCACCTTCAATCTCAAATTCAACTTTTTCTTGGGGGTCACCTTTATTAGGTGTAATAGTAGACCATTCAGTCTCTGCCATTTATATTCTCCTTGTTTAACGTCCACAGCGAATAAGACGAGTAACGCTGTTATGTGATATATTATATAGTATAAATTGTTGTGTCACAATAGCAACACATAAAATTATTTAACCTAAGTTAAATGTAGGGTCTAAGTCTTTTGCATTTTCAACTACCATTTTAATAGCATCGTCAAAGATAAGTAAGAACTGGATACCTTTATACAAAAACTTATCGCCTGTATGCTTGCCGTAGCACACATAGTCCCCCTCCTTGCACCAAGCCTTACCATCGAACTTGTCGTCCTTGTAAGCTAGGTTACCTACTTTTACTACACGGCCCACTGTTGTAAGATAAGCCATGTCCTGTTTGGTTGAGTCAGGAAGAAGAATACCGCCCTTGGTTGTTTGCTTAACAGAGACAGGACGCACAAGAATGTGGTATCCTGGAATCTCTGGTAATACTTTTGGGTCAGCAACTTCTTCATTTGTAATCCATTCATCGTTCTTTAGTGAACTGGGTGCTGCTTGCATTTTTAGTCCTCTTCTATATACTTGTTGAGATAGTCTTTAATAAGACCTATTGATTTCTCAATCCCTGCTATCGTTCCAACTGTCTCACGATAACTAGCATAATCCGAAGCGGTCCCATACGCAAGCGAATTTTTTATTACTTCTATTTCTTTTTGTAGTTCTTTAACTAATTCTTCGTAAAGCATTAAGTAGCGCTACCTGTTTTTAGTAAGTCCATCAAAAGATTTGCGGTGGCTTTTGATTCTTCAAGCTCGTTTGCATCTTGAGCTTTCAGCAAGTCACCCAATAATTTCATTGCTTCAATAGCACGTTTGTTGCTGCGGTCCTCATCCTTCTGCATAGCAGTCATCTGAGCTTCGACACCTGCTTCCTGTGCATCAATAAAGATTTTTTGTTCTTTAAGGTCAAGGTCACGAGATTTAAGTTGTGCATCAACTTGTGCTTTAGCCATTTGAGCTTGGTTTTTCTCTTGTTCAACCTGAATGCGCTGTGCTTCCATCTGAACCATTTGTTGTTCTGGTGAAGCCATACCACCTTGTGCAATCTGTTGTTGCATTTGTAGTAACTTCTGAGCAGCTTCTGCTTGAACCATTGCTTCTGGTTCTGGTACGGAGGCCAGCTGTTGTTGTATTTGTTGTGCCATTGCTGGGTTCTGAGCAATCTGTTGTCCAGCTTGTTGCGACAAACCAGCTAACTGTTCTTCATAACGAATCAAAGTGTGTTCAGAAATATTAGCTTGAAGGGCAGCAGAAATACGAGGCATTGCAGGGTTTTGTTTATTTGATGGGTCTTGTAAGAAAGCCATCTTAACTGCAATGTGTGCATCGTGGTTCTGACCCCTGAATGCTTTAATTGGTTTACCTTTACCTGCAGTCATAATGTCAGCCATTGGGTCTTGTGGTTGTACCTCATCTTTAATTGGCATCAACTTATCGACATCAGGTACATTGGCTGTCGTAAGAAGCATTCTATTAATGGCTTCCATATCAAACATACCAGGTTCTGATTGTTGTGCAATCTGCTGAACCATTTGAATCAACATCATACGCTGTGCGTTAGATGGAATGTTAGGGTCAGACACTGGAATAATATCTACTTTACCATCAAAGTCCATCTTAAAAATCTTTTCAGAAATTCCTGGAAGGTCGTATGGATATTCTTCATCCAGATACTCGTAGTCAATACGAGCTAGAATTTTAAATTCATCGCCTTGTGCTTTATGTAGGCGCTTGTGAATGGCAGAGAAAAACTTACTTGAAGCTTCTAGTAATGCCATGGTTGTACCTACTGGCCCATAGCCCCCGCTGTCTGCAATTACTTGTTCGGTGCTGTCGGCAAACTTTTGACCTGCTCCTGTAACATAACGTAACATTTCAAACAAAGTACCCGATGGTTCTTTGAATGGTAGTGGGATAATAGACTTGGACAAGTCCATGCCTGTTGCTTCTACTTCTTTAAACTCACCAGGCGCAATGGGGTCATTGTCACCCACCATGCGAACTCCTTTAGCTTTGAAGCCACCAGGAAGGTTAGCAAACTGACCTGCGTCAAGAAGACTCCGCATAGCTGCAGTGGCCGACATTGTGAGGTTGCCCAAGAAATGAATAAGCCCCAGACCATAAAAGCCAAAACCAGGAACGTATCTGTAATGTGTGAAGTGCATCTTTTTAACATACTTGTCATCGTCCTCTGCCCAGTTACGTCTAATAGATAATACTTGTCCTGACTGTTGTTCTACAGTTACAATGTAAGGACAGGCTGCTCTGCCTTTGTGCATCTTATCTTCTTCAAGTTCAAGATAACAATGTTGTTCCAGCAGCACATACTGCGGGTCATTATCTGATGCAGGAGACAAACCAAGAACACTGTCCATCTTTTCGGCCATGCCTGATAGATTAGGAATGCTGGCTTTAGGTAGCTCAACGTCTGCATACATGCCTGCTTCCATTTGACGAGCCATGTCTACAGGGCTACGATAAATAACATGTGTATATCTATCGGCTCTGCGTAGGTCTGTTGCGTAGTAAGACACATAGAACTGGTCAATAGGAACAAACTCAGACACTGGACGGTCAAGGCTTGCATCATAATATACCTTCTTAATGGCTGAACCAATAAGTGGTAGGTGGAAAAGCATACGTTCAAACTCATCGAAGTATTCAGGCATCTGTGTTGTTACCTGATAGTTCATAAAGTTTTGTACACGGTTTGCTTGTTGTTGTTTCTCAATCGTTGCGTCACCAAGTACCTGCGCCTTTACTGGCCCTTTAGCAGGGAACAATTCAGTAGAGGCTTTGGATTGGAACTTAACTGCAGACTCAATCAACAGTGGGTGTACTGCTGTGGCTGCTCCCTCAAACGGCTCTGTTGTATCTTCAAGCTTAAGACCAAGTAGGTCGAAGCCACGTTCAAACATTGATTCCCACTCATCACGAGAATCTTTGTCAGCTTCAAACTTGTCAATAACAGTTGCGCCAATTTCATCTAGTTTATCTTCATCAAGGATGTCTACAAGGTTATCGTAAAAACCTGAGTCACCTACTTCAACCTCTAGCTCTAGCTCACTGGCTGTGCCTGAAAGGTCTACTTCAATCTCACCTGTCTCTGGGTCAATGGTAATGTTAGCATCAGCAGTAGAGACATCATCCATCTCAAGCTCAAGCTTCGGTGCAGACCTGTCGTTATTCATTTCGTATGGGTTACGTTCAGTTGCCATTTACTTTTTCTTTCCTGTAAGAGCTTTACCATATCCACGTTGAGCAACGCCGACACCACGTGGCTTTTTAGTTGTTCTAGTTTTTTTCTTAGAAACCTTGCCACCTTTTTTTAATTTCATTCCCTGTGGGACACCTGCCTTTTGTTTTTTCTTAGCCTCAGTTACTGTAAGTGCTTTTGCTGCATTACCTGCCGTTGGCATTCTACCAGTATACGTCCCTTGTGTTCCTCTGCTTTCCATTATGTGGTCGGCCAAATCTTCCCAGTATTGACGAAACGCTTGCGACAATGTAAGTTTTTTTGCAGGTCCCTTTGGAGTCTCTGTTTTATCACCAGGTCCGTAAATGGATTCTTTTTTAGCCATGTTGCGTGTCCTTTACTTTTTCTTTCCCGTGAGAGCTTTGCCATATCCACGTTGAGCAACGCCGACACCACGTGGCTTTTTAGTTTTCTTCTTAGAAACCTTGCCTCCCTTTTTTAATTTCATTCCTTGTGGGACACCTACAGCTTGTTTTTTCTGAGCTTCAGTTAATGCAGCTGCTTTTCCTGCGGCTCCTGACGTTGGCATTTTTCCAGTAAAAGTACCCTGTGAACCTCCTATCAGACCTTCTGCTACTTCTATAATTTTTTCCTTTAAGTACTTTGGGTTTCCAAAGAAACTTTTGTTAGTTGCTGCAGCTTTTGGAGCCTGTGTTTTATCACCAGGTCCATAGACGGATTTCTTTTTAGCCATGTTGAATATCCTTGATTAATTACTGTTGCCTATATTATACACTTAAGTACGCCAATATCCAACCCTCTTTGTTCGTCTTGGGTTATAATCATCTTCCCAGTTAGGGTCTTCATTGTGAGACACGTGCCAGCTGTCCCGCATATAGTGAATAGCCATAGTCATTGCGTCTACTTGGTCATCGTGTGCGCCGTTGGGAAAGGCTAGTGATTCATCGTATAAGTCCTTTGCCCACTCCTTACCCTTCGGAATGTAGACACGACCTGATTCCATCAAAGGCGTTGCAGCATAGACACGAGACACCTTGTCCCTGTCGGGCAGATAGTCCAGCACTGGCAGTCCAGCAAGACGCATGTCCTGCAACAGCGATTGACCCGAAGCCTTCTTCTCAATAATACATACGTCAGGTTTGTGCTTCTGGTATAAGTGCTGCGCCGTACGTCTCAGGTCAGGGTATTCAAACCTTTCCTTTACATTGCCCAGTAGTATTAGGTTAGGCACTACGTATTCATTGCCATACTCATCCCTCTCTCCCTGGTGGAAGATGCCCCACGTCTGAATGACGCTGTAGTCAGCAGTCTTCTTTGTGGAGAAAGCAGTATCGTATGTCTGGATAATAAACTCGCAGTGCGGCGGGTCTTCGTATTCCCACCACTGGAACCACTTCTTTTTAATAATCCCGCCTTCGTCTGGCGATGGGTTCTGCATATATAGTGCATCCCAGTATCTGCTACCATTGCTTGAACGTATCTCTTGTTCGTCTAGTTTCAGTACTTCATCTGGCTTCCACTCAGGAAAGTAGCTGCTACCTTCTGGAAGTCCCAGCAAGTTTGCTGCTGTTTCGTCTAACCACGCAGGGATGCTAATGACTTCCCATGGTAGACCAGAGATGTCTGACTCCTGCTTCAGCAACCAGCCGCACAGGTCATCGTAGTGATAGCGGGTGTTAATGATAATGATGGCCCCGTTAGGCATAAGACGGGTACGCAGACCTGACGGCCACCAATCCTTAATGTATCTGCGTCCTGCTTCGGAGAATGAGTCTTCTTCAGACATCACATCGTCCAGCAGGGCTAGATGCGCACCACGTCCAGCAATCTGTGACCTGACACCAGCAGCATAGTATGAGCCATTGTGGTTTGTCTTCCACTTACCAGCGGCCTTAACGTCTGAGCGTAGCTGGACACCCTTAAATGTTTTCTGGAACTCCTCAGTATTTACAATGTCACGGACACTACGGCCAAAGTCACTAGCCAACTGGTCACTGTGGGAGACAGACATAATCTCATGGTTAGGTTCACGACCAATATACCACGCTGGGAATATCTTACTGGTAATAAGACTCTTAGAGCTACGAGGGGGCAGGAAGACCATAAGCCTTTTAAGCTCACCATCGGCAACCTTCTGCAGTCTGTCGCATAATAACTCAATATGCCTACCCATCTTGAAGTCTGTCACCAGTGTTGGTGCAGTTCTTCGTACAAATGTAAGCAGGTCTTCTTCTGACTTAACCTTTGCGTACTCATCGAGGGAAGACAACAAGTCTCCATACGTGTTAAACTCTACCTGCTCTTGAAGGATGTTGCTATTATCTTCTAATTGTTCTGTTGTCATGTAATGTTACAGCCTGTAATAATTCGTGATGTGTTAATATCTAGATTGCGTATTGTATGTCGCTCGAATCCGTGCTAAAATATCTTTACTTTAAAGTTCGGAGGTACAATGTATAACCTCCACAGCCCCGCCTCGTGTATTAACTCCCGACCACTGTATAATTATACTTCCTACCTTCTTATTATACAACTACATTATACACAATCTCGGACGCCCCGCCCTGAAAATAAAATATATGACAAACCTGGTAAAAATTATAAATTTTATCGGGGGTGTTTTGCTGTCTTTATTGCCTAGATTTGGGGTAGGGGTGGTATATGATAAACCTTCTCAAAATTCTAATTATATGTCATGCCCCTTTTATATATATATACACACGGGAGTTTTTTGGGGTGGGGGTTTGTTCACGTTCTGTTCACGTTTTGTGCGGATTTATGAGAACAAAGCAGATATTCACCGGCTTTGTGTCTTATTTGCCTGTTTATTGTGCAATCATGGTTTAATCTGCCTAATTCTTGGGCAATAGCTAAAGCCTTGTAATACCTGCCTATTTATTGTGCAAGCATACCCGCCCCCTGCCTATTATTTAGGCAATCGCCAGCTTATCGGTCTCATTGTCTTTATTATATATACACGCTGAAACATGAAGTTTTTTAGAACGATTCTAAACATTACCATGAATCACAAGATGTAACATTTTGTAACATTTCGTGAATAGACTTCTTTGGCTGGTCATGCTCATATGTTCATAAGGCAAAAGCAACCGCCAAGCGCAACCGCCAAGCCCTAGGGAATAACCCGAAATGTTATAGGTGCTATAACCCCATGATAAGGCGCAAGCCTTTAGGAAAGCGCAAAGCCTAAAACAAGCGGACGAAAACCCGATAAGACAAAAGGCAAGTCATGGCCTAAACAATGGCAAAAGGCAAAAAGGCCATGCGGCATAAAGGCAAGGCAAAAAAGAATTGACAAGTGAAACCGATTCGGTCTAACCTTGTCTTAAATCAACCGCCAAGCGTGTAAACGCTGGTATATTAGAAAGCGAGGACTAGTTATGGCTAGGCTTGGAAAGCGAGAACGTGCGGAAAAACGTGCGAGAATCGCAAGAATCGAACGGGTGGACTATACCTATAAGATTAGGTGTTCGCATGATAATTTTGAGTCGTCAAATCACGTTGCACGTGTATGTCAGACGCCAATGAAAACTGAGAAGCCTATGCGTGTCTATACTCGACACTATAGGGACTTAGAAAGCGGCAAGGCAAAGCAAAAAAGTTTTGGCTAAGTCAAAAAAAGATTTGACAAGCTAAACCGAATTGGTCTAAGCTAATAGCAAGAATAGGGCAAACCTATCAAACCATAAAGCTAACGTGTTGAAACAATGGTGTTTCATGTAAACCGATTAGTATAATCTAAAAACATGGCACAAGTGTGTCTATGTATAAAGAAAGAGAAGGTCTGTTATGTATAAAACCCATAACAAGCGTATAAATACCTATGCGCTCAAATCACCAGAAAACATGGCCAATGTTGTGTTGATGGTGTCTCAATCTATCCAGCAAGTATGGGCTGGTGTAGGTAAACAGTTAGCAGATATTGAGGCCAATGGTCTAGATTCTGCCTTCTTACGCAATAAGACTAAGCGTAAACTATATATCGAATTGCATGAACGCAAGCGTGAATTATGGCTTGCCCTGCATGAATACAAAAAAGGTCGAATTGACCTGCCCGAATTGCTTTGCACGTTTCAATCGTTGCATGGCTTGGGCTTTGTCAAGGCTGGCTTTGTCATTCAGCTATGCGTGGGTGACGTTGGTTGTCTCGATATTCACAATCTACGCATGTATGGCGTCAAAGCAACCGATTTTCTAGTCGGGGCTTCTGCCACCGATGCGACCAGACGCCGCAAGGCCGAATTGTATATCGCTACATGTGAGAAACTTGGCGGGTCTGAGTCCCTATGGGATACATGGTGTGCCGCATTGTCTGACAATGAGCGTTGCGGTCACCTATATACCAGCAAACACCATGTGTCACGCCTACATTGTGACTTCATAGGGGCGTAGTATGACTAGAAATATCATAGGCTTCGGCCTAGTATCAATCGGCATAGTGTCGGCTATCCTTGCGATAGTGTCGGTAATCCATATGCCAAGTAATCCGCCAATGCTTGATGTGTTGGTCGGTGTAAAGCTCGCAGGGCTGTCACTCGTTGCCTGTCTTGTCGGGTTAATCTTAACGCACAACTAGTGAGGTATTATGCGTAAATTATATGTAAAAAGTCTAAACGATGGCACACAAGGTTTCCGCTTTCGTGTGTTCGGTCTTAAGGGTCTGACTCGCAAGCGTCAAAGCATCAAGCGTTGGGGCGTGTCGCACGGGTCATCCATGACTGCCTATCACATGGGCAAGCGTAGCTTATATGTGGAAGGCGGTATGCGTCAGCGTCAGCTTGGTGAAACCTTCGCAGGGTAATCCTGTAACACCTAGGCAGGTGTTCAAAAACTGCCTACTTTTTAATCAAGTGCCTAATTTTTAGGCAGAAATGAGGTATAAAATGTCTAGTATTTATCGTGTGAAAAATGTATGTGAAGAATATGGCGGCTCACCTGCCTATGCAATCGAGCATGTCTATGAAGGCGTGGTGTCTGTCTGGGATAGCTTCGAGTTTGCCCAGCTTGTCGCCGAAGATTTAGAATTAGATGCCGCCTATGGTGTAACATCTTGTAACATACTGTAACAATTCGTGAAGGATATACTATGAATAGCAATGTGAGAATGAAACTGAGCGACTGCTACGAGTTTTCTATCAGCCAAGAGGGTCTCAGCCCGTCACTTGTAGAAGTAGCTTTGCTAGAAACCCTTGACGGGATGCCTGACTACAAGACATTCGTGCCGACTATTGACTGGGCGGCGAATTGGGTAGCAGACCCGACAGATGCAGATGATGTTGTGCGCTTTGTAAATGCACATGATGTTAAAGATTTGTTGGACAGTGCAAAAGAATTTGTATACCAACAGAAACGAGGTTAGACATGAGCTACGATAGCAGGTATGAGCCAACATACGATGAAGAATTGGCAAAAGAAGAAGAATCTATCAAGGTTTTCAATGCCTTGGTTGTCCTTACAGACTATGACGGCTTTGCTCAAAAGGGCATGGAAGTATACTATGGCGATGACTATGAATACATGGTCACTGACTTAATGTATGACGAGATAAGCGATGCGACACACCTACCAGTGTGGGCAGTGCGTGACTATGCCCTTGATGCTTGTGAAGTTATGCACATGCACGGCAAGTGGCACAGCAAAATCAATGGCATGTGGAAGGAATGGGATTATGCTTAAGTTTGAAGTAGTAGATGGTGTTGTTCGTGGCTATGCCACAGCAGTGGTCGAGTTGTCTTTTGAGATGCCTGTGTATGACTTGAGTGAGTCTTACGAAGGCGAAGCGGAAACGGCAGAAGAATTTCTGGACTTGATTCGTGAAGATATTCACAGGGACATGTCTCAACACATTGAGATTGCGCTTGACAACCTTGGATATAGATGCGATGATGGCGTGAACTTGGACAGTAGCCAAACACCTGACATAAACCAGATGGAATTACATTTAGATGTAGAGGAAGTAGAAGATGACGAAGTTTAAGATTGTTGATGGCGTGGCATCAGGATATGGACACGCTGGCGTTGAGTTTCTTTTCGAGATTGCATTAACAGATATGCAAATACCTAAAAGCAAAAACGAATATGTAGATGTAAGCGAATACATGGAAGAAGCCCTCGACCAAGCCATCAGAAAAGCCAAGAGGTATCTCTCCGACAGCTTAAAGGAATTTGGATATTATGGAAAAGACGAGGTGTCTATTGTAGAAACTAATTCAATAGACATCGGGGAAATTAACCTAAGTGAAATTGAAATAGAGGAAGTGTAAGATGACGAAAACGAATAAACAAATGGTGATGGTGTCTTGCGAGGCACTCACCGACCTACACCTTGCCGCATACAGTGGCATTGAATACGAGAAATATCCCAGTGTTTCCAATGACATAATGAAAGCACAGGAAGAAGCACGACAGGCTCTGTTTGCCTGTGGCTGGTGGCAACAAGGAGACGAGGAATAATGCCTAATCATTGCATGAATAACTTGACTATCAAAT
>Ga0222718_10002972_pt1 | contig 14788 bp, 14 predicted proteins | sample C33_27DmetaG_FD_165045 | JGI IMG/M metagenome (GOLD analysis project Ga0222718, IMG submission 165045) | Estuarine water microbial communities from San Francisco Bay, California, United States - C33_27D | ecosystem: Environmental > Aquatic > Marine > Unclassified | place: USA: California... | reverse complement strand
GATAGTCATAAACCCACCATATTATCGAAGAGATCCAAAGAATATGGCCGAGCGTGCATGGTTTGCAGGTGAAAATCTGGAGTATTTCAAGCGGCTATTTAAAGAGATTCCGACTTTTATTGAACCTGAAAGTAAGGTATATATGTGTGCTTCAGAGGATGTGGATTTGGACTCAATTCAGACACTTGCATCCAATTATAAAATTCAATTTAAATTGATGTTGAAGAAGAAAATTCTATTCGAGGAGAATTATGTGTACCAACTCATTATTTCTTTTTAGGTTTAATAAACATTAATATGGCGGAAGTTTCAGAAGCAATAAAAGTATCGAAAGAAGAGTGGGCTATTATTGAATCGCTTATCTATTTCGGTGTATTCGATTACCCTCTAAAGCCGTCAGAAATTAGCCGCTTTGTCCCCATTCAATTAAGTCCCTTACACGTGGTTCCATGCCTTAATTATCTGGAGAATCATGGTCTAATTGAGCAGCACGAAGGTTATTTTGGAATTCGCAGCAATGAAGAGCTGGTTAAACGAAGAATTGAAGGAAATCTAGCGGCTGAAAAAATGAGGCGTAAGGCGAGGAAATACGCTTCACTCATTGCTGGTTTTCCTTACGTGAGAGGAGTTTACATATCTGGTAGTTTGTCTAAAGGTTACTTATCTGAAGATGGTGATATAGATTATTTCATCATCACAAAAGCAAAGCGGCTTTGGATTGCTAGAACCTTGCTCATCTTGTTTAAGAAAATCTTTCTACTTAATAATCGTAAATACTTCTGCGTCAATTACTTCATTGATACTGACAACCTTGAAGTTCCTGATAAAAACATTTTTACCGCTACTGAAATCAAGACATTGATACCGATGTACAATCATGATTTGTATCAGAAATTTATAGAAGCTAACGGTTGGAGTGGGGAAGTGCTTCCGATGATGAAACCTGCTGAATTTGAAGGCGTGAATACTGGAGTTTTTGGAGTATTTAAACCCTTGGTTGAAGCGATTCTTAATCTTAAGATTGGTAACGCAATTGATCGCTTTTTTATGAATAGAACACTAAAAAGATGGGAGTCACACTTTGATCATTTCACAGCCTCAGAGTTTGAACAAGCCATGCGTACGCGCACCTATGTATCTAAACACCACCCACAAAACTTTCAAGCACAGGTGCTAGATAAAATGCAAAATATCCGCGAAGAGTTCAAGGCTCAGCATAACATCGTGATCGCATCATAGGATGGCTCGTGTGCTATTCACTCATAGCTATTTTTTACGGTTCGATCCAAAGCAATGGAGAGCTCAGCGACCCTATGCTCCGCTTGCAACACTATTCGCAGCGAGCTACCTACGCGAGCATGGTCATGAAGTACGTTTACATGATGTCATGTTTGCAAAGTCAGCACAGGAGGTGACGCCCGTCCTTGAAGAGTTTAAACCAGATTTCATGGTGATTTATGATGATGGGTTTAATTACTTGACTAAAATGTGCTTGACCAACATGCGCGATGCTGCATGTGAAATGATTGGCATGGCAAAGGTCAGCGGAGCAAGGGTTTTAGTTTCGAGCAGTGATTCAACCGATCGATCAGAGATTTACCTAGATGCGGGCGCGTATGCAATTATAGTTGGAGAAGCAGAAGACACGCTATTAGAAGCCGTAGAGGCATTATTCGTTGAAACGTCAGAAATTCAAGATATTGATGGATTGAGATACTATGCGGAGGGATCAATTCACAACAACCGCCCGAGGAAGAATGAAACAGATATCGATAAATTTCCGTTGCCCGCTTGGGATTTGATAGACATCGAAGCATATCGTTCGCGATGGATGAAAAGTACGGGCTATTTTTCCATAAACCAGGTAACTACAAGAGGATGTCCTTTTAAGTGCAATTGGTGTGCTAAACCAATTTATGGCAACCGCTACAACAGCCGATCGCCCGAAAATGTAGTGGAGGAGCTGGTGTATCTGCGCGATGCCTATGGATTTGATCACGTGTGGTTTTGTGATGACATTTTTGGACTCAAACCAGGATGGGTGAAACGTTTTTCTGAACTCGTACGAGAACATAAGCTCTCCTTTAAATTCAATATTCAATCACGGGCCGATTTATTGGTTAAAGAGAATACGGTGGCGGAGCTTGCTACAGCAGGAGCCAGCGAAGTTTGGATTGGCGCTGAAAGTGGTTCGCAAAAAGTGCTGGACGCTATGGATAAGGGCACCTCAATAGAGCAAATTGAGCAGTCTACTGAACTGATGAAAAAAGTAGGAATCAAACCTTGCTTCTTTTTACAATTTGGCTATCCAGGAGAGGAACAGGACGATATTAAGGCTACGCTTGATATGGTATTTCGATTGATGCCGCATGATATCGGAGTTTCGGTTTCATATCCGTTGCCGGGAACGAAGTTCTACGAGAACGTTAAGAGTCAAATGTCTGATAAACAAAACTGGACGGATAGTGATGAACTTCTGGTCATGTTTGAAGGCGCATATTCCTCTGAGTTTTACAAAAAACTACAACGCTATGTCCATCATGAATTTCGAAAGCGCAAAGCACTTGAAGCGGTAAAGAATGGTGACCCTTCTAGGATTGTGGAATGGGCGTTTCGAATTCCACAAGCCTTAATTTCTAAATCTAGAATCGCTCAATATGCCTGAAGCAGCATTTGACGCAGCGGCAAAAGCTTACGATCAGAATTTTACCTACAGTAAGATTGGTCGGGCTCAACGAGCATTGGTATGGAAACAGCTAGAGCAAGACTTAGATCAACAACAAACCAAGAGTATTCTTGAAATTAATTGTGGTACAGGAGAGGACGCTCTCCAACTGCACAACCTGGGCTATCAGGTTACCGCTACTGATATTAGCCCAGAAATGGTCGCGGTGTCCAAGCAAAAGGTCGATTCTGGAGTTGATTTCAAAGTTTTAGGATTCAGCGAGTTGCGGAATGCTTTCTCTCCTCAATCATTCGATTTAATCTTCAGCAACTTTGCGGGTTTGAATTGTGTCAGTGCAGATGAGTTAGCGAAGCTCAGTGAAGATTTCTACGCATTACTCAAGCCAAATGGAGTTTTCATCGGAGTGTATCTTGGCAAGTACTGTTGGATTGAACGACTGTATTTTTCAATGAAAGGAAGTAGGTATAAAGCAAAACGAAGGCAATCAAAGTCACTCGCCAATATTGATGGAGTAGGCGAGCAGTTGACTTTTTGTTATTCTGTGGCTGAACTTAAAACCATTTTCAGGGAATTTGCTTTCAAACGCTCCCGACCTATTGGGTTCTTCATTCCACCGAGCTACTTCGAGACTTCAATTGGCAAACGAATGTGGTTGATGACAATACTCGGCTTATTAGAAAGCTGCGTGGGTTGGATGTCTTGGTTTAGCGATAGCGCAGACCACGTGTATGTAAAATTTGAGAAAGCATGAACGTACTCCTGACCCATGGTTACTTCATACAGGACGACCCCAAGGAGCAAAAGATTATGCGTCCTTACCCTCCTTTGGGGTTGCTTTATGTTTCTGCATGGCTAGAAAAGCATAGCTATTACAATGAGGTGTTTGATTCAACATTTTCAAGTTTCGATACACTGAAGGGGCGATTACTTCAATCTCCACCAGATGTGCTGGCTATCTACACGAACCTCATGACCAAACTCAATGTGCTTAAAATTATTGAGTTGGTTCGTTCAAACGAGGTTTTAAAAAGCACCAAGATTGTCTTGGGTGGCCCCGAAGTACGCAACCACAAGGAGAATTTCTTAAGAAGCGGTGCTGATGTGCTTGTGCTGGGAGAAGGAGAGGAGACAATGCTTGAGTTGGTAAAGTGTTACGATCAAAACAAAGGCATAGAAGGGGTGCAAAGCATCGCCTATCTCAAAGGTGATGGAGTAGTGGAAACTCCTGAACGTATGCTGATTAAAGACCTAGATGAATTGCCACTGCCCAATCGCGCCAAGATTGATATGCAGGCCTATTTCTCGGCATGGAAAAACAAACATGGTGAAAGTGCCATATCTATAAATACCATGCGTGGTTGTCCCTATACCTGTAAATGGTGCAGTCGAGCTGTGTACGGATTAAGCTATCGCAGACGCAGCCCGAAGCATGTCGTTGATGAGATTGAAGCCATACAGCGAGATTATGAGGTGGACTCGGCTTGGTTTGTTGATGACGTATTCACCGTGAGTCATAAATGGCTTCAAGGCTTTGTAGAAGAGCTCGAAAGTAAAAACGTGATGCTCCCCTTTGAGTGCATTACCAGGGCAGATCGTATGAATGAAGAAGTAATTCAACTGCTCAAACGTGCCGGTTGTTTCCGTGTTTGGATTGGCGCGGAAAGCGGTTCACAGCGCATCATTGATAAAATGGATCGAAGAGTAGATGTGCAAAAGGTTCGAGAGATGATCATCAAGGCACAAGAAGCTGGTATTCAAGCCGGAACCTTTATCATGCTAGGGTACCCAGGTGAAACGGAAGAGGATATTGAAGAAACCGTCAATCACCTTAAAACGTCCAACCCTGATTATTTTACCATCACAGTGGCCTACCCAATCAAAGGCACAGACCTCTATACTGAGGTAGAGGCCGATTTTACGCAAACCCTGGACTGGTCTGAATCTACCGATCGCGATATCGACTTCAAACGCACCTACTCACGCAGGTACTACGATTTTGCAGTGCGCTACATCGTAAATGAGGTCAACTCACAAAAAGCTTCCCTAAAAGGCGACTATTTGTGGCAATTAAAGTCCAAGGCCAAAGCATCGGCAGCCAAGCTCGCAATGAATATTTATCGATAGTCCAGCGATCGGTTACATCTTCACTACCGAAAAGCTCTTCGCAGCATTTCCATTGGAAACTTCCATTTGATAAACCCCTGGCTTGATCAGGCTCAAGTTGATTTCAGTTCGGGTTGAATTTAGCATACCAGAGCGAACCTTTCGCCCCTGCATATCTATTATGTTAAACCTGGATTCGGCTCCTAATTTATCGAGTTCGATGGTTAAGATATCCCCAGTAGGGTTGGGATAGATGGAGATACTATTCTCAATTACATCTTTCACTCCTAATGTTTTATCGATTTCAACATCCGTGCAATATGGCTGGCTGCTACCGTATTGATTGCTGGCAGTCAGGCATACGTTATACGTGGCGTTGGCATTTGGATAGGTAAAGGTTGGGTTTTGTACGGATGAAGTTTCACCGTTATAGTCAAAGTCCCACGACCATTGAATAGGCGAGAATCCAGATAAATCAGTGAATACTACCGTTGAATCAGTTATCACAAATGTATAGAGCGCAATAGGTGCGCGGTTTTCAACAGATACTGATTTGCACGTGTCATCACTTCCAAAGGCATTGCTTACAGTAAGGCACACCTGATAGGTGCCCGTATCTCCATAGGTATGTACAGGATTAGCAATGATATCGCCATTACCATCGCCAAAATCCCAAGCCCAGCTTGTGGGTAGGTTGCTCGAGGCATCAAAGAAGTCAATTTCTGGATCATTGTTCGGATCGAAATTGAAATTGGCTATAGGGGCACCCACATTTACTATTACCGTTTTGCATATAGAATCTTCGCCTGCTGTATTTGAGGCCTTTAGGCAGGCCGAATAGTTGCCCGGTGCAGCATAGGTGTGCGAAGGGTTTTGATCAAAACTCGTGTTTCCATCGCCAAAGTCCCATTCCCACGCTGTTGGGAAGTTTGCCGTTTCATCAGTGAAATCAATGGTCGGATCATTCGTGCCATCCCAAGAAAAGTCGGCTATAGGTGCTGCTGTATCTGTAATTATGCGGAACTGGTAATAGTCTGGAGTCGATGTCCATGTAGTTCCATTATAGCGCATGACACGATCTCCACCTGCTACCGTAGTGTCCGTTACTGTCACCCATACGTTGCTGTCTGTGGCAATAAAGCCAATGTGTACATCTCCAGATAAACTATCGAGCTGTGCAGCATATGGTCGTAAATCAATGCGTGTGATTAAATAGGGTGTTTGCAAGTTTGCTGCTGGATACACCATTATTGGAGTTATAAGGTCTGCGCCTGGTTCGCCATTGTTATCGGCCCAAACGTGAAACTCCATACTATCATTAGGGTTGTTTATGTCTGTATAGTTGCCGATGAGCGCAGTGGTAATGGTTGTAGGATCTTCAATAGTCATGCGCATTGCCGCACCTGTATAGAATCCTGTATTGCTGAAATTTTGAATAAAATCGATTACACCTTCTTCATACTTGAGGTAATTGCCAGAAACGTATTTGAATGTTTCTGACGTGATGGTGTTTGATTGGGCAGATGAATCAACCGCAAGTATGAAGTAGTCGATATATGCACCTGCTTCCTGAGGTGGTATTTCATACGTGTATTCATTGCCTACGGTATCACTCGCTGTTAAAACAGAAAAAACTCCACCATCAACGTTGTAATAAAGCTCAGCAGTTTCCACTCCTGATATGTCTGTGATGGTGAATACTTTTTCATTTACACCGAAAGTTCCTTCATAGTGATCTAATGCGTCATGCAAAATCAATGGGGGTGAATTATCGACTGAATCTGAAACAATTCTTAAGCTGTCAATATAGATACCATCACTTTGATAAGCTTGATCAGTAAACATCCTCCAACGAACCTTAACTTGAGTGTTTCCAACAAAGCCGCCAATATTTACTGTAACGGGTATCCAATTCGAGAGGTTGTTTTCACCGTTGATGGTGTAGGTTGTTGTCCATGTGCTTCCATTGTTTGCGCTGACGTCCACATAACAATAGTCAAAACCATTCTCGATATCATATTTCATTTGGAAATAGATATTAGCGTCCAAGGCGTTCGATAGGTCAAAACTCTGGTTGATAGAAGCCGTGGTCGTTTGATTGTTTAGATAGAGGCCGCTAGGACTGTCGGTAAGTGAATTAGCTCCATTAAATGCTTGAGTTGTGGTAGTGGCCCACTCTCCGGTAAATGTCCATGCTGCGGTACCAGCGTCAAAATCTTCCGTGAATATGGTTGTTTGCGCGGCAAGAGACAGACTGAAGAAAGCACAGCTAATAGCGTAAAGTATGTTTCGCATTATTGTTAGGTTTAGCTCGAAATTACACATCATTAGACCATATGGGTGAATTTGGGATAGCCGACTTCAAAGATTTCAGAGGATTAGATATTAGAGTTGGTGAAATTATTTCAGCAAACAACTTGGAGAATGCAAGAAATCCCGCTTACGTTCTTCAAATCGATTTTGGTGCGGAGATCGGAGTACTGAAATCCTCGGCTCAAATCACTAGTTTATATAAGAAGAGTGAAGTCGTTGGTAAACAAGTTGTTGCAGTGGCTGCTTTTGAACCAAAGCAGATTGGGTCAGTAATGAGTGAATGTTTGGTATTGGGTGCTATGCAAGAGCATGGGGTGGTATTATTGACGCCAGACCAAAGGGTAGAAAAAGGATCAAAAATTGGATAAAGCGATGGAGAAAAGAATTTGGAAAAAGGAATGGTTTAAGAATGTTATGTTTCTCGCAATATTGGGTGTGTTGTTTTTCACTCCAGTTGGGAAATGGATCAGAGTTCAAATTCAAAGTGTGTTCTTGTTCTCCCCATCCAATGAAATAGAAGAAGAGAGTGCGGATAAGAATGTTCTTGATTTTCATTTTCAATTGATGGATGCAGATGGAAATGATTTCCTACTGAGTGAAATGGAGGGAAAGCCCATTTTCATCAATTTCTACGCAAGTTGGTGTGGGCCATGCCTTGCTGAGTTCAGATCTATGCAAGCAATGCAGGACGCACTGCCACATATTCAGTTTTTGTTTATCACAAGGGAAGCCGAGCGCGAATACTATAAGTTCATTGAATCAACAAAGTATGACTATCCGTTTTACATGCAAAAATCACGCAACCCGACCGAGTTCGAACACGAGTCCATACCCGCATCATTTATGCTTAATGTACAGGGCAAGCTGGTCTATAAGCACATTGGGGCGGCCAATTGGAGTGATGAGGATATAATTGAGGAATTGGATGCCTTGAGTCGGTCTTAAATTCAATCTTTGCCATAACACATACGGAGATGAAAAAATCAAAAGTTGCAATTATTGGTTCGGGCAATATTGGCACTGATCTCATGATCAAGATATTGCGCACCTCTGATGCCCTAGAAATGGGCGTGATGGTGGGCATCGATCCAAATTCGGATGGACTCGCACGTGCTCAGCGTATGGGCGTAGCCACCACGCATGAAGGCGTAGATGGATTAATCGCAATGCCAGATTTCAATGATATTGACCTCGTATTTGACGCCACCTCCGCCAAGGCACACGCTTACAATTACGAAAAGCTTAAGCCTTTTGGAAAACGAATGGTAGACCTTACACCTGCTGCTATCGGTCCTTATTTGATTCCACCTGTAAACGCGGAGGAGCATTTGGAGTTGGACAACGTAAATATGGTTACATGCGGTGGACAGGCTACTATTCCAATGGTAGCTGCCGTTTCAAGAGTGGCTAAGGTGCACTACGGTGAGATTGTGGCATCAATTTCGAGCAAAAGTGCAGGACCAGGTACGCGAGCAAATATTGATGAGTTTACGGACACCACAGCTCAGGCCATAGAGGCGGTGGGCGGTGCGAAGAAAGGCAAGGCAATCATCATATTAAACCCTGCAGAGCCACCGCTCGTGATGCGAGATACGGTTTTTACACTCAGCGAGAAAGCAGACGAGGTGGCCGTCAAAGAAAGTATTCACAAAATGGTGGCAGAGGTACAGAAATATGTGCCGGGATATGAGTTGCACCAAGAGGTACAGTTTGAAGAAATTCCACCATCGAGCCCAGTGTTTATTGAAGGGATCGGTCATGTACATGGGCTAAAGACTACCGTATTGCTAAAGGTGGTTGGCGCGGGTCATTATTTACCCGAATATGCTGGCAACCTTGATATTATGACAAGCGCAGCCATGGCTACTGGAGAGCGCATGATTAAGAAGGAGGTGATCAATGGATAAGAAACTTTACATTCAGGATGTAACACTCAGAGATGGAATGCATGCCATTAGGCATCAATACACCAAGGATCAGGTGCACGATATCGCTGTGGCATTGGATAGAGCTGGTGTTGACGCCATTGAAGTAGCACACGGTGACGGGCTTTCTGGTTCAAGTTTTAATTATGGGTTTGGTGCTCACACCGACTGGGATTGGCTCAATGGACTGAGAGAAAAGCTAAAGCATGCTCGTCTCACGACTTTACTATTACCTGGTATAGGCACCATTGAAGACTTGAAAAAGGCGCACGCATTAGGTGTAGAATCGGTTCGTATCGCTACACACTGCACCGAGGCGGATATTGGCGCACAGCATATAGCCGCTGCCAAAGATCTAGGCATGGATGTGGGAGGATTCTTAATGATGGCCCATATGAATGAACCGACCAAATTGGCGGAACAGGCCTTGCTTATGGAAAGCTATGGGGCAGACTGTGTATATGTAACCGACTCTGCCGGAGCGCTTTTAATGGATGATGTTGAAGATAGAATGAAGGCGTTTAAAGATGTGTTGAAGCCAACCACGGAAATCGGTATCCATTGTCACCACAACTTGGGTTTGGGTGTGGCAAATACGATTGTAGCCATGAAACACGGTGCTGCCCGTCTTGATGCCTCTTTGGCGGGCATGGGAGCAGGAGCAGGAAATTGTCCACTCGAAGTACTTATTGCTGTTTTAAATCGCATGAATGCTGACCACGGCAGTGATTTCAAGCAACTCATGAATATTGCCGATGATGTGATTAGGCCACTTCAGCACCGTCCGGTTCGTGTAGACCGAGAGACATTATCCCTCGGTTACGCTGGCGTTTATTCAAGCTTTTTGCTGCATGCCGAAAAGGCCTCGGATCGCTATGGGATCGATACTGCAGATATACTGGAGGAACTGGGCAAACGTAAAATGGTGGGCGGTCAAGAAGACATGATTGTAGATGTCGCCTTAGACATGTTAAATAATAAAGAGAAATGACTTTACTAGAACTTGCGAAACGACTGGATCGGGCGGCTGCCGATGCTAGGCCTGTTGCTCAATTGAGCAATGACCATCAGTTTACATTGGATGAAGCATATGAAATTCAGCGGTTGGCCATAGCCGAACGACTGAATCGCGGAGAGCAAATGATCGGGCTGAAAATGGGTTTTACATCCGAGGCCAAGATGAAGCAAATGGGCGTGCACGATATGATTTGGGGGCGACTCACACACACAATGCTGATCGATAACGATGGAGAAACACCTTTGGGCAAATACATTCATCCAAGAGCCGAACCTGAGATATGCTTTAGAATATCGAAGGATATAGAAGGTGAAGTGGCGTTGAACGATTTGGATGATTATGTGGATGGCATTGCGGCAGCAGCTGAAATCATTGATTCGCGATATGAAAATTTCAAGTTTAGCTTAGAAGATGTGGTGGCGGATAATTGTTCATCCATTGGTTTGGCCGTAGGCGAGTGGCAAACACCTACACGAGATATTGCTAACCTAAAAATGACGCAATCCTTTAACGGTGAGGTTGTTGCCGCTGGTTCATCCAATGCTATTTTGGGTGACCCATGGAAATCGTTGCAAGCCGCCACAAGGTTGGCTGAGCAGTATAACGAGCCAATTAAGGCTGGATATGTTGTAATGGCTGGAGCGGCTACGGCTGCCGAGTTTCTTAAACCAGATACAGATGTACAAGTAGAGGTGGAAAAGCTCGGACGGGTAAGATTTCAGGTTGTTTGATCGAACATTTGATTACTTGACTCGGTTCTGAAAGGAATAGCGAGCGAATACTTCAATAAAATATTATGAAAGCAATTTGGAATGGAAAGGTAATCGCAGAGAGCGATAACACTACGGTAATTGAAGGCAATCATTATTTCCCTCATGATTCTATCAAGAAGGAGTTTTTTAAGCCGTCCGATACAAAAACTACGTGCCATTGGAAAGGCGAAGCATCCTATTATTCGGTAGAAGTAGACGGTTCAGTTAATGAAGACGCTGCATGGTTTTATCCAGAGACAAGCAGCATGGCCAAGAGCATTGAAAATGCGGTGGCCTTCTGGAAAGGCGTGGAAGTCACTTCCTAGAATGACTTTTCTGCGCTAAGCGTCTTCCGATAATGCTTTCTGTTTCTTGAATGACTTCATGCATTTCTTCCAGAAAGCGAAAAAGGATCGGTAGTTTCCCGTGACATCAAACATCCAATCTCTGGGTTCTTCAACTCCTCTATAGTGCTTGTTTGTGGGATGTTCTTTATAAATCAACGCTTGATTTGATTGACTTGCAAGGGCTTCAAAAGAACCCGTGAAAATTTGGATATCACTAATGTTTTCCGATAGTTTCAAGCAAAAGTCGAGTACATGTTGGGTTACAGGATATTGCTCGAAAAAGCTGGGTTCAAGGAGTAAAACTCGATTGTAGTTTTCCCCAGCATGCCATCGCGGGTCCAAATTGTAATAGTTGTAGACCAAGGTTTCTACGTTGGGGTCGAGGTTTAGCTCAGGTGTATTATCGGGTAGTGCGGTGTGCAGCTGAAATTTGCTTGTTTGCTCCAATTCGCACGGTATGGGCTGCGTTGGTATTTGTTCATACGAAAGATCAAGATAGGATCCACGTTGATTCGAGCTGAAATACTTGTTGATGTTTTCTTGGTTGGCATAGTACTTCTTATTTGCGTTTGAGCCCGCCACCCATTGCCAACTCAGCGCATTGCTCGCCCAGTCTCCATCAAGCAAATGAGCATACATCCAATGAGCAGGATTCAGCCAGTGGGATTGAGCTATGTTGCAGGCCAAACTCGCCACATACATACGCATGTGATTATGCATATACCCTGACTCGTAAAATTCTTCTATTGCCTCGTCTATGGCTTGTATCCCAGTGGTTGCTTGCACAATAGAATCACTGATTTCGTGATTGGCAATAGGCTCCTGCGGATGCCTTAGATCGGTGTTTATTTCCTCACCCACATGAATCCACACTTGTTGCCAATAATCTCTCCAGGCAAGTTCTTGAACTAACTTTTCAATCGAGTTCCAAGGTCGCTTTAATGAAAGTATATGATCAAACACATCTTTGGTTGATATCACACCCCTTGATATATAAGGACTTAAGCGAGTGACAGCACCATCCTTGAAATTTCGAGTACGAGCATATTCCGAAGGGTTAATCTGTTCTATGCGCTCGAACACGCTGGTAAAATCCGTGGGGAAACTCACCGTTTTGAAATTTTATTGTTTGAAATATGGCGTTGCCGTGTGCACTTGAAGCGGTCTATATCTGGGTTTCGCTTTGAGGCATGCTTTGTACTCACACCACTATTTACTCGCTTACGCCAGAGTCGGAAAGAGGATGACTTCAATTCAGAACGCATTATCTTGATGACCTCAGACTCTGAAATGCCAAATTGAAACTTAATAGCTTCGAAAGGTGTTCGATCTTCCCAGGCCATTTCAATGATGCGATCGATGTCTCGATCAGTAAACTGTGTATGCAACGTCCCCACTATTCAGTATCTCTCGGATTTTCCTTGCTGTATTATTTATCCATGTCTGAATACCAATATCCGTCATCAAACTTCTCTTTCGGAGCAATTCCGTTTTTCAATATTTGATGTACCTTACAAACTAGGAGTACATTGCCCAGAATGAACATGAAAAGCACCGAATCGTAGCTCGCGTCTAGGTGCGGCATGGCGGCATAGATGGCAAGGAATATGGTGACACCTACGATGAGGTTTTTAATTGGTTTCATGTTAGGATTAACAACCACTCACATGAAACGTTCATTTCAACTGCGAAATCCCATGCGATGAAATCATTAGGGTCATCTTTTTGATGAATTTAAGGCAGTAATTTCAGTTCAAACAAAACTGTACTATGTTATGGAAAACGCTTATTTGGAGTGGAACAATCGTAATCATTTTGTTGGTTGTGTTTTTCGTTTGACTGAATAGTCTAACTAAAATGGAAACTGTGGAAGCATATCAGATTTATTGTATTACGAAATTCAATATCAATAGTTACACATTCATCTGAACGTATTATAATGATTGCTTTGATTTGCACCCTAATTTGAAAATTAATATTGCATGAGTTCGGTCAATCCACGAGCACTTTCAATTGAAGATTTTACTTATGATTTGCCTAAACAGCGCATTGCCAAATACCCACTCGAAGCCCGTGATCAGAGTAAACTGCTGGTCTATAAGAATGGACAAATTCAGCATCGGATATTCAATGAACTGAGCCAGGAACTTGAATCTAGTGATTGCCTATTTTTCAATGATACCAGGGTAATTCATGCTCGTTTATTCTTTCAGAAACCTACAGGAGCCCATATCGAGGTGTTTTGTCTAGAGCCACTGAGCCCAAAAGAAATCACACAAGCATTTGATCAAAAAGGTTCGGTGGTTTGGAAAACAATGGTCGGCAATGCCAAACGATTCAAAGTAGGAGAGGATCTTACTCAAACGATCTCAGCCGATGGTCAATCGTATGAACTCACAGTGGAAATGTTGGGAAGAACGCAAGATTCCTTTGAAGTGAAGTTCAGCTGGAACCGAGACTGTACGTTTGCTGAAGTACTTGAGGATGCGGGAACTCTTCCTATACCGCCTTACCTCAATAGAGATGCTGAGGTGGAGGATGAAGAGCGCTATCAGACCATGTACGCTCAAGCTAATGGGTCGGTAGCTGCGCCTACGGCAGGCTTGCATTTTACACAGCGGGTTTTAGATGATTTGAAATCACAGTCCATCAGTTCGATTTTCGTTACGCTTCATGTGGGCGCGGGCACATTCAAGCCTGTAAAATCCGATACCATGCAAGAACATGAAATGCATCAGGAGCAAATTGACGTGTCATTGCATGCCCTGCAACAAATGCGAAACGCAGTAAAAACTAACCGTATAGTAGCAGTTGGTACTACTTCGCTTCGAACTATCGAAAGCATCTATTGGTTTGGAGTTAAATTACAAGAAAACCAAGGCCTTGAGTCATTCACTTTAGGCCAGTGGGACCCGTATGAGTTGAGCGAACAGAGCGTGTCTGCTGAAGATGCTTTGGACAATGTTTTGGCTTGGATGCACAGAAAAGAATTGGGTCGTTTACGTGGCAATACACAATTGATTATTGCCCTAGGATATACTATACGATTGGCAGACGCACTCATTACAAACTTTCATCAACCCAAAAGCACGCTGCTTCTTTTGGTTGCATCGTTCATTGGTGATGACTGGCGCAAGGTGTACGAGTATGCCTTAAAAAACGACTTTAGGTTTTTAAGCTTTGGGGATAGTTCCATTCTTTTTAGAAATCCATGACTCTCTAACTGCTCTATGGCGCTCAAATCCAGCATTAAAAAACCTTGGCCCACCAAAGCGGTAATGCAGCAGATCTATGAGAAACATTTATGGGGTGGAACCAAGCATGATTTCTATTCTGGCATCGGTTCACATAACAAATCGCTTGTTGACCCATACATAGATGTCCTGCGCTCATTTCTCACTTCTTTTTCACAGCCAATTCGGGTATGTGATTTGGGCTGTGGTGATTTTAATGTCGGTAGGCAACTACATGACCTAACGAGCCAATATGATGGAGTCGATATCGTGAATGAATTGATTACACGGAACAAACTCGAGTATGCCTTTCAGGGCCTAGACTTTGTTTGTCTTGATATCAGTGAGGATCAATTGCCAAACGCTGATTGTGTAATACTTCGACAAGTGCTGCAGCATTTGTCGAACGCA
>Ga0222718_10002971_pt1 | contig 14788 bp, 18 predicted proteins | sample C33_27DmetaG_FD_165045 | JGI IMG/M metagenome (GOLD analysis project Ga0222718, IMG submission 165045) | Estuarine water microbial communities from San Francisco Bay, California, United States - C33_27D | ecosystem: Environmental > Aquatic > Marine > Unclassified | place: USA: California... | reverse complement strand
GGCATGACGAGACCCAAGAAATTATTGAGCGTGTATCCGAAAAGTCGCCAAAGTTGATAGAGGAATTAGTGCCCAACAAACTGAGTGCAACTGTCATCATGCAAGTGCTGAAAAATTTACTTACAGAGACTATTCCGATTAGAGATTTAGGGACTATATTCGATGCTCTGTTAACCGAAAGCGCGAGAACGCAATCTGCTGACGATCTTACTGAAGCCATAAGACCAAGAATTTCACGACAAATTCTACAAAATCTAGTCGATCACTCTGAGAGACTAGACGTATTGACATTAGATCCATCCTTAGAACAAATGCTAGGGGCAGCACTAGCTAAAGCCTCTGAGCCAGGTCAAATAATGCTCGACCCAGCCGTTCTTGAAAATATACTTAGCTCGATATCCCAAGCGAAGGAGGAAATAGAAAACCAAGGCAAGCCAGCTATACTAATTACTGCACCAAAAATCCGACCATGGCTTTCTCGAATTGTAAACATGAGAATGCAAAATTTCACCGTTCTGTCTTACACTGAGATTCCTGAGGATCAAGATATAGCTGTTGTTTCTAAGATAACAACTACCCAAAATAGTACGGGGGATGCCGCATAATGTTCATCGAAATATTTGAATCAAACTCATTGAGCGCCGTCCATAAATTAGCGAGAGATAAATACGGTGAAGACCTTTTTGTCGTAAGATGCTTTCAAGAAAAAGAAAGATTTAAAATATTAATAGCTTGCAACGGACGCCCTGAAAAATTAAGAAGGGTTAACTTAAGTAATTCTCAGATAAGTGAAGATGCTATTTCAAAAGACGAGGGCCAAGAAAATATCGACAGTCATACCAAGCCTAATTTCAATCAAGATGAGGTGAGCATAAAACTATCTATACTAAAAATGATCCCAAAAGAGAAAAATATAAATTTTAGAGAAAAACGAATTATTTTCTTTGAAAATGAGACACAGCGGCTTGGTTTCAGCAAAGCCCTTCATAAAAGTGCCTCAGGCTTCGATTTTGTTCATTTATTCGGTCAGAAAAGCAAAGAAATCATAAGACTCAGCGCGGCAAACCCTCGCGATTATTCCATCGACTCAATGAATGGCTTGTTAAAGTATATCAATAGTCAATCACGAGAATCAGTCGTTATAGGGACTGCGTTAGTAAATGAATTATCCAATGTTGTAGATACGGTCCACTCAGTAGATGTAAATATCGCAGTCGCTATTTCGGAGTCTTCCGTAAATCATTTTTACTTAAGTAATGAATGCAAAAACGTTGACGAGATATTCATTACGGATTTAGATGAAGATACTGACTATCTGAACATTGGAGCACTATTTTCCAAATTCAATATTTCGCCTTCGCTAGGTTTAATGAGGGATCCAGTCGGCCGGTTTATAACCTTGAATCGAGATGTTATCCTTTCGAAGGCGTATAAACTTGGTAGTGAAAAGTCGCTAGATCCTGCAATTGAACTCAAATTAGCCCTAAGCAAACTTTCAAAAAGTATGGAGGCTCCGAATGAGAGCTATCACCACAGCCGTAGCTAGTGGAAAAGGAGGAAGTGGTAAGACTACATTTTCAATCAACCTAGCATGCTCTCTTGCCAAGGCCGGCAAAAAAGTTCTTATCTTTGATGCAGATGTTGGCACCGCAAACGTCCATATTGCATTCAGGAAAAAAATAACAACCACGTTAATTGATGTCATTCAAGGTACCGCAGAAATTCAGGAAACGATTCAAGAACTTGCACCTAATATTGATTTAATAAGCGGTGGGTCTGGATACACTGACTTCATAAATTTAGGAATTGATAAGATACATCTGACAATCAGGGCTTTCACAGCGCTCGAAGGAATTTACGATCATTTAATTGTTGATTTACCAGCTGGAATCTCTGAAATTGTGGTGGAAATCATGAAAGCCACTGATAACAATTTTATAATTGGAAATAATGATCCATCTTCTGTCGCAGATGCTTTCGCTCTCTTAAAGGTACTAAAATCGCATCAGGAACAAATGAATATTATTTTTACTGCCAATAAGGTTGAGACTCTTGCTGAAGCAAAGACCCTTCATAAGAAAATTAACTCACTTTCAGAAAAGTATATTAATTTATCCTTGCGGTTCTTGGGGGGTATCACGGCGAGTAAAGACTATGATTTTAGTTGGGCGTCGGGGATACCTTGCTGTTTAGAGGATATAACATCAAAAGCGAGCATTGAATTCCGTACAATCACTAAAAGTCTTGATCAACCTGCCGAAAGAACGTATAGCGGTATTGCGTTTGTCCTTTGAAATCGACCGAATTGACAAAATGAATCCATATTCCGACCATCAGAGCCCTAACAAATCAGAGCTACTCGAGCTCGGCCTTCCTATTGTCAACAGAATAGCGCATTACCTTCGTGGTCGAGTCCCGGATCATGTCAGTATAGAAGACATGATTCAGATAGGGACAATTGGTCTAATGGAGGCCGAGGCGGCATTTGACCACAACACTGGAGTAAAATTTGTCGACTTTGCTAAACAAAGGGTTCGCGGAGCGATATTAGATGAAGTAAGGAAACAAAGTACCATAAGTCGACTAGCGATAAAAAATCGACAAGCTCATGCGGAAGCTGAAAAAAAATTGCAACAAAGTTTAGGGCGAGAGCCAAGAAAGTCTGAAACTGCGCTGGAACTAGGGATCACGCTGGCAGAATATGAGAGGCAGCGCATTCACGCAGAAAGATTTCTAATAGACAATCACTTTCAAGGGACAGCAGAGCTAGATGAACTTGTTTCCGAGAACGAAGGTAACCCTTTTAATAATATTAGCGACGATGATTCAATAAATTTTGTTAAGTCTGCAATATCTAAGTTACCTAGACGTGAAAGGCTTATAATAAATTTGTATTATGTCGAAGAAATGAATATGCGTGAAATCTCTGAAATTATCGGAGTAAATGAGTCGCGAATCAGTCAGTTGCTGAAAGAAATAGTATTGAATCTACGAACCAAGCTAGTTACTGAATAATTATGTTTGGATTTAGGAACAAAAAGGAATCCAAAGCGCAAGCAAAAGCTGAAATGTTTTTTGAAAAATACACTCAAAAAAACAATCACTCATTTGCCAATAAATCAATTAGACTCGTAATAGTTCATGCATTGAGGAAACATATAGAAAAGGTGCTATTTGCAGGTATAGAGGCAGGGCAAGAGTACAAAGAGAAGAAACTTTTCGCAGTGCTTCAATCTAGTCAGGAACAGCCAGAATTACCGACATTCGATACTCCCTATCAATTAATAGTTACCAAAGCTGGCCCAATTACATCTTATTTACCAACAAAGCTATCATCTGAGATATTTGACTTCGGGCTAGCCTTATCTAATTCTAGGACAGATATATTGCATGTAAAGGAATCGCTTCAAGTAATTATGGACGACTTAGCACACAGCTTAGGTATTTCAATTAGCATTGAAATATTAGATGGTTGGGAATTGGAAAAGATTTAGCTAATGAAAAAATCGCCCTTAATAATAGATTTGCAAGAGATAATATCTATCAGCGGATGAACACTTCTATTTTCCTCTTAATCGTTTTGCTGACTGTGATGATGGTAGTACTCATTGCACTGTCCGTTTACTTGTTGGACAAATTGAGACTGCTGGAAAGCTCATTAATGTCTCTAAGTAAATTGGATTTTCGGTCAGATCAAAGTCAGCAATCAACTCAAACGCAACACCTCAGTGAAATACAAGACCCCTACTTCTACGGTCTGACAGGGCGAAAGCTATGGCAAGTACTTGAAGCCAACGCTGATTCAGAATTTACTCAGGTTGAAATTGAAGAAGTCCGGAGCCGGTTTATAGCAGTATTATCAAGAGCCTTAACTATAATCAAAGATACCCGTCCAAATCAGCTAGCTAGCTCGATATCGGAAGACTCCGACGGCTGGAGCGTATTTCTAAGAACCCTTCGGGGCTCTATCACCGTGTGGATCCCGGCAGAGATCGTAGATCAACTGCAGAATTTGACAAATTTAGCGATGTCATCCAATGAGCTCGAATTGGCTAACCAAGCAGATAAAATAGTAGATGCTATATTTCAAAGAATCAATGCCTCCACGGCACCCCAGGGGACGAAAACAGCTATTGCTCAGTCTCTAACAATTTAGTTAGGCGAAATATTATCGATCGGCTTCTGAACGAGAGAAGCGCACCCCTTCGATTTTACCCGACATATCTTCGGCTGGGGCGAGTCCTTGTAACACCTCAAGATATTTTTCTTGTTCCAAAACTAAGAGTGCTTGGACTATACGGTTAAGCTCCTCGATTGACTCTGATGCCGATGTTAGCTGCTGTACTCGACTATCGTTAGAAATCATTTGGTTTTCCAGATCACTTAATCTTGCGACTATCGACTGTATAGAATCAGAAAGGCCAACGATTGATTGATAGTCGTATTGGTTTGCTTCATTAATTGTATTAGCTAGTTGAGAAGACGACTCAAACTGTTTACTGGCACTGTCCTCCAATGCCTGGCCTAAGGCTTCCATCGCTATTTTACTCTCAAACATCATTCCGGAAACATCGTTTTGCAGGGAAGAAATGCTATCTTGAGTAAACTCTAGATACTCAACGCCGGTATTAAGATCCGTAATCTGCTCCATCATGGTCTCACTTAAAGACATGAATTGCCGATTGAAACCGCCGATTGTCGCCGCTGCTATCGCGACAATAATTGCCGATATGAGAACGCCTGCGACAGCGATAACCGCACTCCCAATAGAATATAGTCTTTGCTTTTCAACAGCTCTGCTCGCCGATCCGATCAGCATCTCAATGTTCGCATTATGTTCGTCTAGCATCATGATACGCTCGTCCAGCTTTCTTAGCGATGATGTGATAGTTCCCGCAAAAGATACGAATTCGGTCGAATACTGCGATCCATCGTAGCCCTGTTCAACAGGTGGTATATCCGTTTCCTCGGCCATCTCGCCACTCTCAGCAGCAAGAACCGTAGACGAATCGGAACCGGAATCCATCTCACCGATGGTCGGATCCTTTCTAGACTTCACCTTTTTTTTCTTAACAGCCACTTTGGCAGTAGTTTTTTTCTTTGCCATAATTCATCACCCTTGCTCAAGCACATCGACGGGGATCGATGGCGATCGATCTCCGGTAGACTACATTACAATCGACATAAGCATCAAAAATCATTATTGATTATCACCCTAGGCGTTGGAAAGGCAGCGCTTGGAGAATGAGGAAGATATTTACTTTAATGGCGTTAATGTACCCATTTTCCGAATGCTGAGAACTTAGCTTTAAGGCCTCTTACACAAGAATTTAAACCGCAGAATAGGTATAGCGAAAAAGAATAAGCAATTGTAGATATTCCACCGGATGAGCAGATTGTTAAGTAAATCTTAAAGTTCTATCTTGATTTCAGTGCAAAAAAAATTCCCGAATACTATAAAAAATTCCAATGGGCTTATAACCATATCAGTCTTATACACACATGCTTTTGTTTCATTATCGGCAATCCCAGTTGGTATGTACATTTTCTTCACAAAAAAGGGAACCAAGCAACACAGATTCATTGGACGTATTCGGGTTTCTTTCATGTTTATTATATGTTTTTCAGCGTTGTTCATTATTTCATCGATGACAGAAAAATTACTTCTTTCCGCGGGATTTTCTTGGATATACCTCTTGATTCTCTGGACTATCGATACCTTAATTTACTCAAATTATAGCATTCTTCTATTCAAGAAAATCAAATTGGAAAAAGCACAACAATGCAAATATTCGTCGGATGTTATCAACATATGTTGGAGCACTAATTGTTACTGGAGCATTCACCCTAATGCCCATGAGTGTACGTCGCCACAGCAAAATGGACAGATCGCCCTCTGATTTAAGAGACACTTCAGCTCATCTGGTTTAGTGACCTTTCCTGTCGATCGAAATGCATTTTCTTTCTCATGGCCAAGGTCTTTAGATTGATCTTTTCTCTGTGTTCCAGAATAGCCTGTTCCCGCCCATAGTAAACAGCCGCTGGAGTCAGGTTATCCAGCGACTCATGGTAGCGTTCATGGTTGTAGTAACCTACAGTTCGATGCAGATGGTTTTCCAACTCGCTGGGAAAGTAATAGTTATATAACAGTATCTGGTTCTTCATTGAGCGGTGCCAGCGTTCAATCTTGCCTTGGGTCTGAGGATGGTAAGGCTTGCCGCGTATGTGGATCATGCCATGTTCTTCCAGGTAGCCAATAAGTTCACCGGATAAGTAACACGGGCCGTTATCACTGAGCAGCCTCGGCCGGTGCTGTACCTTAGCTCATTGACTCGCCGACTGGGGTGTTGAAACTTATCTGCCGCACTCATCAGAATATAGGCGGGGCTGGTAATGAGATCCTGAGCCTTTAACAGCCGGTGTACCGTTGATTCCGAGACGTAGTAAGCCTGCTCATCAGTGTAGCTCACGGCAATTTCTCTTGGTGACAGCTCAGGTTTATCCAGGGCCGGTCCGATAATGGCTTCACGATGCTCTCCAGGAATTTTGTTCCAGGCAACACCCGGTACCGGCTTCTTGTCTGCCAGACCATCCACGCCGTCGTCCTGATAGCGCTTCAACCAATTGTAGAAAGTGGACTTGTTGATATCGAGCCGGCGCAGAGTTTGGCGTACTGACAGGCTGGAGCCTTCCACAAGACGAATAATCTCCAGCTTCTCCGAGGCTGAATACCTCATGTATCTCACTCCCCATCCCTGAGCACGCTTTTATTAAGCAAGCGGTTTTCCATCAACAGCTCACCCAAGGCTTCTTTCAGGGCATTGGATTCTGCTCGCAGCTCTTTCACTTCATCTGAGGTCGCTTCCCGGGCAGTATCACCAGCCAGGCGCTTTTTACCGGCCTCCAAAAACTCTTTGGACCTGCGGTAATAAACATTACTGTTGATTCCCTCTCGGCGGCACAGCTCAACTATGCTGTCTTCGCCCCGCAGGCCCTCCAGGGCAATGCGAATCTTTTCTTCGGCTGAATAGTGTCGACGGGTAGCCCGGCGAATATCCCGGACTGTCTTTTCTGTGCTACGCTTTTGGCTCATCATCGTTTCCTTTTTGGGTTAACGATGAGCTAGAAGTTTCTCTTGGGCAATGAGGCTAATTAGTCCAACTGGGGCTGAAGAGGTACGATTGAATAGTATAATGCTAAATTGGGATTGGATAGAGTGTAACAAATTAGCAAACCTTGTTATGTGACTTGGATTCAAATTTCGAACGGCGCTCGAAAAAATCCAATAGCAATCAGAGCTTTACCAAGATATCGGGCGGTACCAAGGCAGTCTTTAAAGGAACATTTGCGAAAGCCGCTATTAGCCATATCGAACGGCCCCGAGACTCTACCCGCGACCTGCGCTGAGATATAGACTAACACGGCACGAGAGCACACTTACCCCAAAATAAAAAGGTCCTATCCTGATCACGGAAATCACAGTCGGTCATGCCGTCATACTATGCGTCGCGGGATTCTTTGCTGGCGGAATCAACACCCTTGCCGGGGGCGGGTCCAATTTAACCCTGCCCGCTTTAATGATCCTCGGACTGCCGGCAGATAGCGCCAATGCCACCAATAGGGTCGCTGTTTTAATGCAATGCGTTGTAGGCGTAGCGGGTTTCGATAAGCATGAATCGCTAGACAGACCCGCTATCATGCCTATTCTTGTTCCCACACTATTGGGTGGCGGGCTTGGCGCACTTGGCGCCGCTTTGCTGCCCAACCTATACCTTAAACCAGTCTTGCTGCTCACTATCTTGACCATGTCCGTCATAATATTGCTGCGCCCTGACGTCATTTCACCACCAAAAGGCACGCCCACTCAGTCTCCTCGAGAAAATCGAAAAGCCTGGTGGGGATTATTTGGAGCCGGTATTTATGGTGGCTTTGTACAGGCTGGAGTGGGTTTTATCTTGTTAGCCGCACTGGCGGGAGGTCTGCGATACGATCTGCTTCGTGCCAATGCGTTGAAAATGGCCTGCGCACTGGCTTTTACTCTGGTATCGCTAATTGTTTTTATCTTTTTTGGGTTAGTGAGCTGGATACCCGGTTGTATATTAGCCATCGGCACCATGGCCGGTGCTCATCTGGCGGTAAAGATAGCGGTCCGCGCATCGCAAAACAGCATCAAGTGGTTCCTGTTTGTTATGACACTGTTCGCTGTGGCTGGGGGATTCTTCATTTAGGTAGGCATATTGTAACAGCCTGGGCTTCGTGGTGATGACAGTAAGCAAAGATGCTGCATCCATCATTCTTACTGAGTGTAGGTTTGCGGAGGAGGAAAGGATATGGTTACGGCTGCACCGCCCAAAGAACTGGAGCTTACTTCAATTTCACCACCATAACTCTCCACGATGTCAGCCACTACTGCCAGCCCAATTCCTTGCCCTTGCGCCAAAGTATCAGCCCTGGCACCCCTCTGAAGCACATAGGCTAATCGCTCGTTGGGAATACCTTTGCCGTTATCGTCAACCTGCAGAACGGCTGCCCTGCTGGCGCCAGACTCCCTGCCAACTCGAATCTTGATCTCAGACTCGCCGTACTTATAGGCGTTGTCCAGAACATTACCCAATACCTCCATAAGGTCACGCTCATCACCTACGAACTGCACTGCTTTGTCAAACTCCCTTACCACCAACATGTGTTTATCGGCGTAGACTTTCTGCAGCGCATCAATCACTTTATTCGTTGCCTCGGCAATATTGACCCGGCGTGAAAGTGATCCGGCATTATTGGTTTGCACAGCGCGCTGCAGCTGATAGGTGACTATTTGGTTCATCCGCTCTAACTGCTCATCGGCGGCCTGCAGCTGCGAGTAGAAATCCGCATCGCTTCCTTGCTTGGCTTTGAGCTGCGGAATGATGCCGGTCAGGACGGCAAGCGGCGTCTTCAGACTATGGGCAAGATCACCAAGAGTCGTGCGATAGCGGCTTTGCTGCTTGCGCTCAATCTCTATTAACATGTTGAGATTAGCGGTAACGCCCTGCAGCTCTTTTGGATAGCGGGCCCCAAGCTTTTCCTTTTCCCCAGTCTCAATGCGCTTCAGATCTCTCGCCATGCGGCTTAGTGGCGATAACCCCCAACGCAACAATACAGTCTGGATGATCAGCAGCAGCACCGCCGCACCGCCTAGCCAGGACCAAAGGTCACGTTGAAAATTGCTGATCTCGGAATAATAAGGCTCGGCATCTTCCAGTACAGTGAAATTATATTCACTGATTCCATCCTCCCAGAGAATGCCATAACTCTGTCGAAAATAGATCATGGCGTTGGCGTCCATGCGCCCAAAACGAGACAGACCGACCCCAACGTTTTCTCGCAGAAAATCAGTGTCTGGCGGGCTAAACGCCCGGGCTGAATCACTGCGCCAAAGTTCCCCTGCACTGGAGCTGCTGATGTAGCCATAGAGGCCGGAATCCAATTGATTGAAGCGAGGTTCCTGCAGCGTTTCAAGAAAGTAGAACTCTCCATCACGCTCATCCACTGCAGACAACAGCAGATAGATCTGCACCTGCAATCGTTCCGCTGCCCCGGCTTCGACACTTGAGCGAAATGCGCGCTCCAATACCACACCGGTAATACCCAGGAACAGGAAGAGAATAATGCTGAATACCAGCATCAGGCGGGATTGCAAAGAGTAGCCGGAAACCCTGGCGGTGGAACTCATGGAAACGGCCTGCGCAGGATTATCAGGTTTCCGCCAGGCCAAAGCGGTAACCCTGACCCCTGACAGTCTCAATTGGTTTCAGCGTCTGCTCCGGGTCCAGCTTTTGCCGCAGTCGTCGTACAAAGACTTCCAGCACATTGCTATCCCGATCATAGTCCTGCGCGTACAGATGCTCAGTCAATTCAGTTTTGGAAATTACCTGGCCTGGATGGAGCATAAGATACTCAAGCATCTTGTACTCATAGGCTGTAAGATCAACGCCTTGCTCGGAAACGGTCAGCCGTTTTGCGGTGATGTCGAGGCTAAGGGGGCCAAACTCCAACTTGGGCTTTGCGAATCCGGCGGCACGGCGCAGCAGCGCATTAAGACGTGCCTGAATCTCTTCTAGCTGGAATGGTTTTACGACGTAATCGTCAGCTCCAGCATCGAGCCCGGCAACCTTGTCTTGCCAGTCGCCGCGCGCTGTTAGAATCAGGATTGGAAAACTCTTGTCAGCAGCACGGACTTGCTGGATCAGAGAGATACCGTCTATTTCAGGCAAACCGAGGTCAACGATCGCAGCATCATAGTTATACTCGGTGGCGTAATACAGACCCGCTTTACCATCCTCCGCGACGTCAACCACATAACCTTGCTTTATCAGACCCTGCTCTAGCTGCTGTCGCAGTGAACTCTCATCTTCAACGACCAATAATCGCATCGCCGACTACCTCCTGTGTGCTATTCGATTCCAGGAATCAGGTACCGCCAGTCACTTCTCCGGTCCTGGCGTGCACGAAAACAGTGAAGACTTTACCCGCATCTTCCATGCGAATCTGATAACGCTGCTCGGCGCCTTCACCGATTAACGTGATACGCAGTATATTTCCCGCAAATTGTTGCCTGGCCAGATTCACAGCCTGTCGCTCTGTGATTATGCCATTGGCCTGAGGATTTACTCGAAGATCTCGCAGTGGATTAGAGCGGTCCAATTGATTTTGCTCAACCTGGAAAGGCAAAATCTGCCCATAGGAGAGCACGCTCCAACCCATTAACAAGCCCAAAAGGAAACTTATCGTTCCAGCTTTCTTCAAATCTCACCCCAAAGGTGCCAGTTCGTACCTATTGCGTACTGGCTGCTGTTTTAATTTGCAGGCTGAATGCTCACTCTGAGCCGAATTCGATCACCGGGATCGGAATCGGTTCGCACAGAGTATTCTTCACCATTATAGAGATATGTCACCTGATAACCGACCAGACGCTCTTCTTCAAATTGTTCATATGCTGTCTCGCAGCGCTGTACAGTTTCGGAGTCGCGCACAGCATTTCTGCCACGGTTACGGTCTGTGACTATATCACGTCCGATTGAGTGGCCCAACAAGGCACCTACCACAGCGCCAATCTGCTTGTTGCTCTTGCCGTTGCCTACCGCATTGCCGAGTGCACCACCGATGATGGTACTCACCAAAACCGGTGTCCTGGAACCACTGCGTGAGGGGTAACGATCGATAACAACTTCCTCCTCCCAACACTGTTCCATGGGCTCAGAAATTTCTACTATTTGGTAGACAGGTCGCGTCTCGATTACATCACCGTATTCATAGGTAGTTTGCCCACTCGCCGAGATCGTACAGATGCTGGCACAACTTGCTAGTAGAATTGATAACCTGTTCATGTTCGCGCTCACCTCACTGCTTGCCTTGCGGATATTCTCAGGCGACCAGATTCAGCCCCAAACGCCGGCGGAATGGATCACCACATTGCATGAAGGAAAGTTAGCAGCTACAAGCTTAATTGAAGCTTAAGCACAAGCGAGCAACTCAAAATCGGCTTTGGTGCCGCCCAGGAGCCTGAAGAAGATGAATGGGACTGAAATCTGGAGCAGTATTTGATTGCTTCGCAGGCTCCCGGGAATTGAAAGGCACAGTGCATGACGCTTAGTAATGCGGCGGCTTCTCCTGGGCAGGATCTGACTGCACGTCCTGCAAGCCGCTGGCGGCCTCGAGCAGCTGATCTCGCAGATACTTGACCTGTACGGTCAAGTCATCGATCTGACCCTGCTGCCTGGTGACTATGGCATTAAATTGCTCAAGGGCATCTTCCTGAAATGCCAACTGGCTCTCCAACTCTTCAATTCTGGTTTCAAGTGCTTCCAACAGTGAAAATCCCTCCAACGGCTCGCCTCTTGGCACCACTAAGGTGCGCCTATAGCAACACCCTAGCAGATCATGGTGGCTAGATTACACTACTGGTTCTTTAAGAAAAATCGGATACACTTGCAGTGTCAATTGTTGTGTTGATTATTGAACCTATGTCACCAAGGGCGGAAATTTAGATCATCATGGATAAAGCACCAATCAACTGGACTAACATGCTGCTGTTCAGTCTCACCCCTGCGTTTGCTGTCACCCTGGTACCTCTGTATGGGTATTTCTACGGTTACGACTTGTATGAATGGCTGGTGTTCCTCTTCCTGATGTTGTTTTGCGGCCTTTCTATTACCGCCGGCTACCACCGCATGTGGTCACACAAGGCCTACAAGGCCCATCCGATTGTGCGCTTCATTTTTGCGTTGGGCGGTGCCTGTGCGCTGCAAAATGATGTGATGCACTGGGCCTCTGATCATCGGCGCCATCACCGTTTCGTCGACGACAATCAGCGCGACCCATACTCCGCTGGCAGGGGTTTCTGGTTCTCTCACATTGGTTGGATTCTGCGGAATCATGAAAGTAGCAAGGAGGACTTTTCCAACATCAAGGATATCCAGCAGGATCCCATTGCAGTTTGGCAGCACAAACACTATTTGGGTCTGGTATTGCTAACCAACATCGGCGTGCCAGCATTGCTGGGCTACCTCCACGGCGACATCATTGCCTGCCTGCTTCTGGGTGGACTTCTGCGCCTGGTCCTGAGCCAACATGTTACTTACCTCATAAATTCCATCGCCCACATTTGGGGTGGACAAACCTTCAGTGATTCCCACTCAGCTAGAGACAACCCCTTTCTCGCCCTGATCACTTATGGAGAGGGTTACCATAATTTTCACCACACGTTTCAATGGGACTACCGGAATGGTGTCAAATGGTGGCATTTTGACCCGACCAAGTGGTTGATCCGCACCCTTTCGTGGATCGGCCTCACCCGAGACCTGAAACGCACCAGCCCCGCTAAAATCGAAACAGCTCGGCTGCAAATGCAGTATCAAAAGGCACAAGAAAAATTCGCCATGCGCGACATACCAGAGAACTGGCGTCTGAAGCTGGAGCAAGAATACGAACAGTTCCAGCTGCTGCTTAATCAGTGGAACGAGATGCGCCAGACCTGGCAAGAAGCCAAAGAGAAGCGCATCCAGGATGCGCTGGCGCATTGGGAGCATATGCAGTTGCGTGATCGCTACAAGGAGCTAAAGTACTCAGTCAAAGTGCAGAAAAAACGCTGGCGCGAGGTACTGCGTAATCTGCATGACGCGCTACCAGCGCCAGCTTGAGCCGTCCTGACTTTGTAGACGGATTAAAAACTTATGCGTTATAAAGAATTGAACGCAATAAGACGGTGATCTATAAGGTCTGATATTGAGTATCTGAGTGCTGGAGCAAAAACAACATACGATTGACATATTCAGTATCGATATTCACTGTGTGAGAGTCCGAACAACCTGCAGTTTGGGCCAAAAGGCCAGCGCAGCAGAAATACCAGTACTCAGGCCGGTAATCAGGAAATTGCCACCCGACGCGGAAATCTGCTCCAGACTGCCAGGCTAAAAGTTTTCAATTGAGGAACCGACAATGATCAAACAAACCCTGACAGCGGCCCTTTGCATTGCTTTGAGCCTGGCAGCTCACGTCGCCGGCGCCGTTGAGGAAGGAGATCCCGCACCAGACTTTTCCCTGCCATCCATCTACAGCGACAGACCCGATGTCACTTTCGAGGGGCTTGCGGGCAAAACAGTCTATGTCGATTTCTGGGCCTCATGGTGCGCGCCATGCCTGACCTCTTTGCCTTTGTATAACGACATGTATAACAAATATAAGGACCAGGGGCTTGAAGTTGTAGCAATCAATGTGGACAACCCGGTAGAAGACGGGCTCGATTTCTTGCTGGATACGCCGCTTGATTTCCTGATCCCATCTGACCCTGATGGGGAAATGGCAACCCAGTTCAACGTTATAGGTATGCCTTCGTCTTATCTGATCAGCCCGGACGGCGAAGTTAAGCTCGTCCATATGGGATTCCGGCCCAGCGACATGGGAATGATAGAAGCCGCTATCGTCGAAAATCTGCCAGAGTAGCGCAGCATGCGAATTATTCGGCTCACAGTCTCAGCTTTAATCGCGCTCGCTGCGCTGAGCTCCTGTACCCAGGTGCGCCCCTGGGAACGCGGCTACCTGGCCAAGGAAGAAATGGCCTGGGACCGTGATGTGCTGGAGCGCCAGCTCAATGACCATATATTTTTCAGTAAAGAAGCTTCCTCCGGCGGCAATAGTGCTGCCGGCGGTGGCTGCGGTTGCAACTAAGCACCTGCACCCACTGCTGATTGTTCTGGCCTAGCGAGAACCTATTTTGAAAAGCAAACCCTCTCGCAGTCTGATTGCACTCTCCACCTCAGCTCTCGCCCTGCCGGGTATCGCCCAAGCGGATGCCCCGCCGATTGAATCCGCACTCTCGTACAAGATATCCAACTATCAGGAGGATGATCTGACGCGGGCACAGGTGCCGTTTGGAGAATTGGGACGCTATGACATTGATGTGCACCAATTCCAGTATGTTTCACCACTCGGCAGCGATTTCGCCCTGTTCATTGATGCCAATCACGAGGACATGAGCGGTGCCTCGCCGTGGTTTTCTACTGCAAACGCCGCCGGAGAGCCTGTCATCAACATGAGCGGCGCCAGTGGTATTACTGATGCACGCAGCGAACTCTCCATTGGCACGCGCTACTACAGTCAGAATGGTAATTTCGGTGGTGCAGTGGGTTATTCCGAAGAAAACGACTATCGCGCCACGTACGTTAATCTCAGTGGCTCGCGCAACTTCAATAATGACCTGACCACTATCACATTAGGATTCAGCCACTCGGCCGACGATATTTTCCCCACCGAT
>Ga0222718_10002970_pt1 | contig 14788 bp, 26 predicted proteins | sample C33_27DmetaG_FD_165045 | JGI IMG/M metagenome (GOLD analysis project Ga0222718, IMG submission 165045) | Estuarine water microbial communities from San Francisco Bay, California, United States - C33_27D | ecosystem: Environmental > Aquatic > Marine > Unclassified | place: USA: California... | reverse complement strand
GTGTTTGAGTAGGGGTCATGAAAAAAACGAAAGCCATCAGAGGCCGTTTGAAGGCTTGTCAGCGGATGTCGTCATGTGTGGCGGTAGACGGGTGACGTGCCATTTGTTGCACTCTGAGCAGGGCCATCGGTTTGTGACGTGCCAGTCTGTTTGCACTGCTGCCGCAATGGCTTGATTTGCGTACTTCTTGAGGTGTGCGCACTTCATTTGTTCTCCAGTCGTTGCATGCGTGCGTTGCGGTCACGGATGCGGTTGCGGATGTCGTCTCGGTCGTAGCTTTCGGCCAGGTCGTACTGTCGGCACAGCCAGCGCAGCTCGGTCACGTTGAGCTGATCGAGGCTTGCCGTCGTCACGCTGGCTCATTCAGTTCTGTAAGCACGTCGGCAGCGAGCTCAAGCAGCGCCACCAGGTCCTCAACAGTTTCAACGTCGAGTTGTATGCCGCAGTACGTCAGCGGTTTGAACCATTCGGCATATTCCTGTAGTTCCCCAGCGAGAACGCTTCGGCCTCGTCTTTCGAGGCAGCGGTTGCAGTAACAGTCTTTCATCGTTGTCGCTTTCGGTACTGGCGGCGGTAGCTGGCTTCGGCGTGCCGGCAGTCATCGCATCGGCAGCCTTTGCGGTAGGCAGCTCGGCCGTGCTGGCTGTCGTTGCTGCTTTGTTGCTTCGGAACGTAGGGCACGCTCCTCCTTCCTTGAGGGTGGGCGCGAGCGATCAAGACCACGGTCGCAAATTTTGCGCCGTTTTTGGTCTTTGTGATCGATGCTTCCCATCGGGCAGTTGCTCGCTCACAAGCCGCCGGGCATTACTTCGGCGGGTCCCGTCATGTGCTCGTCGATCCTTGTCGCTTCGGCAGGTGCGGGGACACGGTGACACCTGCGGCCGACGAGCTCGGTTTGCAACGTATTCAGCTGTTCGCCCCGTTGCGGGCATCGGCCTCGACGGCCGACCAGGCCGTGACGTGCCTGATGCGCAGTCATTTGGTCGGCTGACTGTCGCCGTGCATGTAGTACCATGCATCTCGGTTGTTGAAGCGACCGGCACGCTACTCGCACGATCACCAGCGTGTCAACGATCGGGCCGCCGGCGTCTGACTCCTTCCGTCGGCGGCCTGGTCGTCAACACGAGCAGCGAGTGCTGTGAACGCCGCTGCGGCGCATTGTGGCACGACAGCGTTGCCGAGGGCGTGCAAGGCGTGGCGGCGGTTGGTGAGCGTGTCAGTGACCCACCCTTCGGGGTATCCCATCATCCATTGAACGAGGTGCGGCGAGAGGCGTCCGTCAACAGTTGGAGCTGGTGCTGCTCGACCAATCACAGTCTCCCATCGGTTGACTGCGGCGGCGTAGGGTCCGAATCGAGCTGCCAGACTGTCCTGCTCAGGATGCCGTTTACTGGCACGTTCGGGCTTGCCTTGCCGTCCTTCCAGTCTCTGCTCAGCGGAGTCGGCAGTAAGTGCTCGACCTCGTCGGCCAGCGTCGGGCCGTGCCCGCCGGCCTTGCGTTTTTCGGGATGCTGCGAGCCGCCGTTGGTCGCCAAGTTCGCTGTCGGCGTTTTGAGGGTAGGCAAGTCCCCACCATCGAAGCCGACGGTGAGGGGCACCAACGTCGGCTGCTGCCATAGTCCCCCAAGTGATGCTGTAGCGGATCTCGGCCAAGCCGTAAACGACTCGGGCCATAGCGTGCCCGTCGTTAGCAGACAGCAGCCCCGGCACGTTTTCGAGGAACAAGACGGGTCGTGTCCCCATTCGGCCAACAAGTCGGCAAATGTCGTCGAACAGCCATCGTTCATCGTTTACTCCTTTGCGTTGGCCAGCAAGCGACAGCGGCTGGCATGGAAAGCCGGCGGTCAGAATGTCGACCGGTGGCAGTTCGTCGAGGGCGGTGAAGTCCCCAAGGTTTGGTGCGGAGACGTTGGCTTCGAGCCAGGTGCAAGCGCCTTTGTCGATATCAGACACAAACACGGTTTCGGTGTTGAGCCCAGCGAGGGAAAGGCCGTGTTCCAGTCCGGCGATGCCGGTGCACAGACTGCCGACAGTTATAGCGGTCATTCGCTGATTGCCTCGATGAGCTGTGCGACTCGGTCAGGATCGGCCCGGCGGATACCGTGTAGCACGGTTGTATGGTCTCGATCGAGTTCCGCACCGATGGCTTGCAGGGTTAGGTCGTACTGGTGATATAGCACGGCCATGATCGGCTGGCGGGCTGCGACCACGGCGGCTTTGCGGGACGGTGACAGCAACTGCGACACCGGGACGTTCCACAGCACCGAAGCGAGGCGTACGACCTCGGGCACCGGATCGTCATAGCGTGGCTCGTTGATGTAGTGCCCGCACTTCGTGCACCATTCCATTATCGGCCTGCTTTCTTTCGGACTTCGTCCCAGTCGGTGACGTACCGCAGCCGCTGCGCCGACCGGTCGAGGGTGATGTGGTCTCGGCTCGGTTCAAGGTCGAACAGCGGGCCGAACTCGTCGATGGCCTGGCGTTCTCGCCACGGTTCGCCGTGCTCAACCTGCCATTTGACGTACAGCCAGCCCCAGAACAACGTCAGCACGACGAGGCCAGCCAGGACGACGAAGAACACGCCGCCGCTACTCATCGCCGTCTCGATGCTTCACGATGCGCCGGCGATCGCTGCTGGCGGTGCGCATATCGTCGCCGTGAACATGCACGCCACGAGCGGCTTGCATGCGTTCGGCGTGGCTGCGGGCCTTCGGCGGGTCGGTCAGTTCGGTCTTTGCTCGGTCGGTGCGTTCTTTGCGCAGCCGGGCCTCGCGGTCAGCAGCGAGCACTTCGGCGAACCCTTCCCACGTTGCCTCCCATGCGGGCTTGTATTCAGTCATTTCTTCCTGTTTCTTTCTGGGTCTTGCAGGTACTTGATGATTTGGTCGGCGTGTTCGGGCCGGACGATCGCCGAGCCGATGGTGTCAGAACGCATCAGGGCGTCCATCCAAACATGCTGCTCAGGTCGGACACGGCCGATCTCAGACTTGAGTTCAAGGAACAGCACCCTGGGCGGTTTGACGAGGACCAGGTCGGGGAAGCCGGGCACGTTGCGGCGGCTGTCGTTGTCGTGAAACACGAGCCAGCCGTGCATCTCGGCTGCGTCGGTCAGCAGCTGCTGCAGCTCAGCCTCGGTCACGACGCTCGGACACGAGCAGCCACAGCAGCCCGACAGCTTGCACGACGAGGGCAGCGGCCATGATTCCCCAAACGGTCCACCAGCTCACGGTTTCGGTGCCTCGTTCGCCACGACAGCGTCCACGGCCTCTTTGATGGCCGCCGGCAGGTCGTGGAAGTGCACTCGCTGCGTCAACTGCCACCACGGTGTCTCAACTTCAAGTTCGTACACCATGAACTCGGCGTCGAAGTCACGAGCCGGCCACACGTTGATTCCCAGCGTTTTCTTCATGCCAGCCCCCAAACGATCGCCTGCCGGCCAGCTCGTGTTGGTTGCCGGTCGCCGGTATCGACCACGTGGCCTGCGTCTGCTAGCTCGCTGCGACGTGTACGCACGCCCGAAACAGACACAGGCTCTTGCTGGTCGGCAGCGATGCGCATACACAGCTGCTCATCGGTCATCGGGCCATGCGTGTGCAGCGTTTGCAGCACAAGCGCTTGCATCCACGTCAGCGTTTCAAGCGTGACGCTGGCAGCTGCCTGGTGTGAAGTTGCCGGGTCGGTGTTGCGTGCCCTCGGTGTCGTGTTGCTGTAAATCACTTCGGGCCGGTATTCGTTGCACCAGGCGATGTGTCGGCCTTCGCCGCCGCAGTTGTGGCAGATCATGCGGCACCTGCCTGCCGTTCGAGGGCACGGTCGAGTCGGAATTGGTCAGCGCTCCAGAGATGGGTGCCGACGCCGATGCGGGCAGCGCAACGCTTCAGCGAGTCGCTCACTGCGTCTTTCATGCGTGCGCCGTCGTGCGGCCAGTTCTCGGGCCGTTCACAGTCGCCGGCGTCCTGAACCGTCGTGGTGCGGCCGTCGATCTCCACCGACAATTCGCCTATGACGCCGCAAATGTGCCCGGTATCGGCATCTCGAATCTCGCGCACAATGCGGAAGTCGAACGGGCCGACCACGGCCAGCAGCTTTTCGACCACCACGGAGTGTTTGACGTACGAGCCGAAGCCGGTCGGGTTCTTTTGGATCAGGGACTGCGGAAAGGGTTTGGCGAGCTGTGCAAGCTGGTCGGTCATGAGCAGCTCCCAAAGCAAGCGGCCGGGTCGAGGGCGACGTCGGCCAGCATGAACACGGCCAGGACGCCGGCAGCGATGAACCCGGCGATGGTGAGGGCGTCAAGTAGGCGGCTCATGCTGCACCGTCCTTGGCCGGCACGTATGCCTCTTTCATCCACTCAGCAAGCTCGGCAACGTCGTAGCGAACACAACGATGCGAAACCTTGTAGTGCGGGATTCGTTTTTCTTGCGTCCACTTTTCGATGGTGCGGGGTGATACGCCGAGCAACTCGGCTGCGCTGTCTTTGTCAACGAAGCTCATTGGTCGGCCTTCTCGGCGGCGTAGTCGACCAGCAACAGCATCGGGCGCTCGTCGAACTCGAGGACAGTCACCTCGGGCGGCAGCTCGTCTTGAAGCGTCGGCAGGACGGTGTCAAGAGCGGAAAGGCTCTCGATGCCGTAGTCCTCGAAGGCCACCGTGAGGGTGATGCGGGCGTATTTCACTTTGTTTCTCCAGTCTGTGCCCGGTTGGGCAAGTGTTATCCAAACACAGTGTGGAGAACTCTGTCAAGCATCACACGATGCGCACGTCACCAACGGTGCCCTCGACGACGTCGACAGTGACGGAACCTGCCCGGCGTGCACCGGGGCCGGCTGTCTCGGCGTACTGCGGGCTGCCAGCATCCTCCGACGGGCACTGAATCCAGGTCCGCGGCCCGAGCCATTCGCAACGGAACGAGTGAAAGTGGCCCGAGATGAGCAGGTCAGCGGCACCGATCGGCCGATGATTGCCTGCCTGCTTGTCGTGCCATGCCTGAGCTTTACCCTGCCCGCCGACCTGGTGGCCGTGGAACAGTCCGACACGCAGCCCGTCGACCTCGACGCACACCGTCAGGTCATCGCCAGGAATTGCCCATTGGACGTGGCTGTAGGCGTCGAGGCCCATGCATGACCATCTCACGTCGTCGATCGCAGCGACGTCGACGTTGTCACCGACGATCGAGTCACGTTTGCCGTGCCGGTTCTCGCCGTGATTGCCAGGCACAGCAGCGACGGTCACGGTTTCGACGAGGGTGCTCGCTTTGTCGATAATCGCCATCGCGACCTCGCGCACCACGGCCCGTTGTTCTCGGTCGGTCATCTCGACGCTGTAGAGCTGCTGCGCGCCGTAATGATTCGGTGAGCATGACTCGACCAAGTCGCCGCCGAACGCAATTAGGATCTCGCCGGGTCGGCCGGCCTGCCGCCACGACTGCTCGAAACGGGCCGGCAGCTCGCCGAGGCTGTCCAAAACGTGCTCGATCGTGCCAGCTTTGCCGACCTGCCAGTCAGACGTTGCCCATACCTGCCCGCCAGGGGCCGCTGAGAGCCGCTGTGAGCGTTTGCGGCGTCGCAGCGTGGCGATGAGGTCGTCGAGGTCACCGAACGCTTTAGAACGGCGCACAGCGGTGATGCGGTAGTACCAGCACCATTCGCCGCTGCCGGCTTTTTGCTGCCATTTGCGCACCTGCAAGCTGCCGGGCTTGATTGCCCACTCGCCAGCGTCAAGCCGCATTTCGGCGAGGATGGTCGCCTCGTCGGGGTCGATTGCTTCGGTGGTGGCGAGGCCGGTGAACTCGGCGACGCCTGTCTCGTGATTGATGAGGTGGCCGGGTTCCCAGCCGGGCGGCGGCCGATCCGGCCCGTTACGGTGCGCCGTGAGTCTCGTGAACTCTTCAGCGGCGGACATGCTCACGCCACCTGACGACCGACGAATAGCCCATATCGATACCGACGGCTTCGAGGCTGCGCTGAATCATGGCGATGTTGGGGTGGTCGTCGTGGAGCGCTTCGACAATTGCGGCGAGCAGCTCGGGGTCTTCGGCCTCGAGGTCGCGGGTGACAGCGTGGAAGTTGGGCCGCCTACTCGGCACCATTGTCTGACGAAACTGATCTGCCTTCGACACGGTGGTGATCCTCCAGGTGGTCGTCGAGCCGGTGCGCTACCCGCTCGACACGGTCCAGCGTCAGTTTTGAGCGTTCGTCAAGCCGGCCGAGCAGCTGCCGGCTTTCGCCGTGCTGTGCTGTGTTCTCGGCGCGCAGGTTGCGAAGTTGCAGCAACGAGGCGAGGGCGATGCCGCCGAGCGAGAACGCGCCGGTGATGAGAGCAACCCAAACCTGCATGACGGCATGTTAGGCGATGACGTCGTACAGGTCGGGCACGACGTGCTCGGCAAAGTCAGCTCGGATGATCGGGCCGTCGAACGTGGCAAGCCAGTTCTCGGTGTTTGAGATCGGGCGGGCTTTGCCGTTCGAGCAGGCCCATACTTTGCCGTTCGTGGTCGATACAACGGTGTGCAGCATGTCTTTGTGGTCCTCGACGTCGGTGATGATGTTTGTTTGTTGGAGGCCGGCGAGAGCTTCGGCCGGGCATTCGGTGTAGGAGAGTGCGCCGTGGGCGACAACGCTGCGCCAGTGGCCCAGGTGGTTTTCGTTGGAGAGCTGGCGGGTGAGCCAGTTGAACGAGCGGCGCTGCGCCGGCGTGACAGCGTCACGGCCTTCTCGATAGTCGCCGATCAGTGCAACGCTGAGCGTGTTGCCGTTCGACAGTTTGACGTCGGGCCGGGTTGCTCGGTTGGCTGCGTTGCGGAACTTGACGCCGCGACCCTCGAGGATGGTGCCGTCAGGGTGCAGCAGGTACGAATACGGCAGCGACGAAAAGCGGGCAGTCCAGCGGCGGTCCCAGATGACGTTTTCGACACGCTGCGCGTCCTGCGCCGGAAACCTCGAGGTGGCGGTGACGGTGTGGTGCACGACGACAGCGGCGGCCGGGCCGGGTTGGCGCACGCTGGTCGGCCACCAGCGGCCACGCTTCGACCATTCCTCGAACCGAACGAGCGGTGCGGGAGGCCGGCCACCGAGCCGAGTCATTTTCCTGTTCTGGTCGGCGGTTCGAGCAGCAGCGCAATCACGGTCGCTGAGAACGCCGTGACCGACGCGACTTGCTCGGCTGACCAGTTCACGCCGAACGCTGTGATGAGCGCCACGGCAGCGACGATGACGGCCTGAAGCCGGCCAGGATGAGCTCGCAGCCGGTCCATCATGTCGCTCGGATCAGCTGCACGCCGAGGGTGACGTCGGGTGTCTGGGTTGAACCGCTGTTTTGGAACAAAAGCGTCGTAATGGCCTGGCCGGACGTGATCGAAAGATGTACAGCGACCGAGAAGTCACGGCCGCCGTCCTGGTCCTCAGATGCGACCGTAGTGCCAGCCCGGCCCACGTTTACGAGTCCACGGTTGGCCGAATCAAGGCCGACGACGTTGCAGGTCACCAGGTAGATGCCGGAAATCGTTGGGGTGATGCTCGTCGAGCTTGGAGCGAACCAGCCGTCCACGTCGACAATCTCGGTGTCGAACGTGACCGTTGTGTTTGTGGAGTTCGGTACGGAAAAGTTGTTTACTTGCGCAATCGTTACGTTGCCGTAGCCGTTCAGCTCGTCGGCGGTCAAAATGGATGTGCTTGCAAAGGTGCCTTGGTATGCCATGAGTTCCTATCCGAGCCGGTTGACGTCCAGAATACCGAGCGCTGCGCTGTCGAGGGTGAACGTGCCGTAGCTCGATGACGGGCGCAGCGTGAGCGTGACGGTTGTGTCGGACGGTGATGCTTTGATGGTGCGGCCGACGATGACGGTGTGGTCGGTGATTGCTGATGGTCGGCCGGCCGGGGTGAAGTCGACAGCTGCGCCGGCCCAGATTCCGTTTTCGGCTGACAGCAGGAACGACCAGGTGGCGAAGTAGGCGTCAGGCAGGTATTGCTCGATCATCGAGGCCGTGACCTGCAGTTTCGTCGACGAGTATTTCGGCCGGTTGAAGCGCAGCACCCAGCTGCTTGCGTCGTCGAGTGTGTCGGTGTCGCTGTACGACGCATTCAGGTACTGACGCAGCCGTGACCCGTATTTCGACTGCAAGCTCGACGGGTTGGCGACGTAGCCGGTGTCGAGTCGTTCGATGCGTGCGGCGGTGGTGAGCTGGTCGAGGCTGTAGGTGCGTTCGAGGTTGCGGTATGGCAGTTCCTTGCCGGTCGGGTTTTCGGCGAACGTGTAGGTGCTGAGGCCGCTGCGTTGTGCGTTCTCAACACACCACACCTGCTGATGGCCGCTGCTGCTGTCGAACCCGCCAGGCCACACAGCGGTCAGGCCGCACGTCACGACAGCGTTTGCCAGGTAGTCGCCGACAGGGCTTGCGCTGACGTCAGCGGTGTCAATGTAAAGCTGCCGGGTGATCGCCGGGCTGTCGAGGTACACCGACAGTTTGCCGTTCGGTCGGAGTGTTTCGCCGAAGTTCGGCATCACGGTGTTGTTGGTCAGCTGGTCGGGATCAGCAAGCGCCTCAATCGCAGCGCTGGGTTTGGTCCGAATCAGCGTGGCGATCGTTTGGACTTGTTGCCGGGCTGCTGACTGCAACACGTCGACAGCAGCGATCGTGACGGTCGAGGTGATGCCGTCGTCCTGGACGTCGAACTCGTCGATGATGCCGGCGAACACTTTCGAGACATGCGTTGTCGTGTCGTTTTGGACGTCGCACCAGATCAGCAGGGCACGCTCGAACCAGTCGGTGCTGCTGTAGGTGCCGCCGGCGTTCGGGGTCAGCGCGCCGTCGTTGTTGTCGAGCGTGATGACGGCCTGGCCGGTTCCGATGACGCCGAGGTCGGTGAAGTGATCGACAGTCAGGCCGAGGGTGCGGCTGGTGAAATCTGTTGTGCTGAACGTGCTGCCGTTGTCGTAGTAGCCGACCTCGATGCGCCAGTTGGTCGTGACGGCCATGTCAGAACCGTCGTGTGCCGGTTTGCACGGGCAGGGTGCCTCGGCGGCGCTGGTACGCCTGGAGCGCTCGCACGACGTCGTCGCCGTCGGTGCCTGCCGGGAGCTGCACGGTCACGTTGAACGTGTCGCCACCGAAACTGCCGGCCCGGTTGAGCGGGATGACAGCCTCGTCGCCGGCTTCGCCGATCATTGCCAGCGTCGGGCCGGTCACGATGCCGCCGTCGGCCAGGAACGGAACCTCGATCGCTGGCATGTTCGGGATGCGGAACTCTTTGCCGCCGATCTCGGGAATCCAGCCAGGAACGCTGAACCCGAACCCGCCAATGGTGCCGTTCCACAACGTGCGGATCGCTGTCATGGCAGCGCCGAAGGCATGACCAAACGGCAGGAACATGCCAGCGATGATCGGCACCAGGTTGTCTTTGACGGCGCTGAACACTTCGGGCAGTTTGCCGATGGCGTCGATGACAGTTTCGACGGTGTCGCGCACGATCTCGAACTCGTTGTAGGCGTAGACAGCCGCAGCAAACAGCGCACCGAACGCCAGCACAGCAAGCGTGACCGGCGCTGTGAGCGCCAGGAACGCTACGCCGAGGGCGACAACGATCGCCAGCATGGCTGCCACAATGCCTTTGTTCTGCTCGACCGTGTCAAAGAACCCGTCGAACCGTTCTCGGATCATGTCGACAGCGCCGCTGAGGCCGTCCTCGCTGATGGCGTCGAACAGATCCTCGAGGAACTCGATCAGGCGTTCGAGCGCCGGCATCAGTTTGACTGCAAGCCGGTTGCGCAGCATGGCGAACCGTTCGCCGAGGGTGAGCATCTCGTCGCTTTGTTCTTGCACCAGGCCGGTGCCGTCGCCGAGCAGGTTGTTGAACTCTTGAAGGTCGAACACGCCGGCACGGATCGCAGCAGCGAGCCGCTGCGCACCCTCGGCACCGAACGCCTCGGTTGCGATGTTGAGAGCGTCGACGTCAGTTGTGGCCTGCTGAATCGCTGCGACAGTCTGTTCAAGTGCCTGGCGGGGATCGCCGCCGACAGCAGCAACTTCTCGGCTGAACCTGTTGAGGCCAGGCGAGATGCGGGTCACGTCAATACCGGCCTGCTCCAGGCTGCCCATCAGGGCGGTTGTTTCTTCGAGGCTGAACCCCATGTTGGCGAATACAGGCCCGAACCGTTCAATGCTTGACAGCAGCTGGTCCATCGGCCGGCCGGTTGCCTGAGCGACTCGCAGCAGGTCACCGAGGGCTTCGTCGGCGTCGTTTTCGCCGAACACGGTGAGCGCCGAGTCAGCGATCGTGATCGCTTCGGCCACGTCCACGCCGGCCACACGCGCAAAGTCAAGGAAGAGCTCGGTTTGTTCCTCGAGGGCTGCGCCGGTCAGCCCGAAGTTGGTGCTGACGTCGGCGAGAGCTCGTGAAACTTCGTCGAACGATTGCGGAACTTCGGTGGCGACGTTGCGGGCCGAGTCGATCAGACCATCGAGGGCAGCGCCTGACGCGCCGGTGCCTGCGATGATGTTGTTTTCCATCGTGTCGATGCTTTGCGCGATGTCGAACGCCATCTTTGCGCCGGCAACAGCGACGCCAGCGAAGCCGATAGCCGCAGCGCGTGTGAAGCTCTTGAGCTTGCTGTCGGCCTTGTCGATGGCCTTGCGGAACTTCTTACTGTCGCCCAGAATTGCGACAGAAATGACGGACGTATCGGCAGGCATGTCGGCAGTTTAGAACGCGCGCCGGATGATCGACCGGACTTCGTTTTCGTATCGGTTGATGACTTGCTGCCGGCGCTCGTCGAGGGCTTCGTACAGGTAGGGCTGGGGCCGGATGCCTCGGCGTGCCCAGCCGAAGTGAACAATCGGGGCATACGGGATCGATGCCGGGCCAGCTTTGCGGTCGTTGCCAGACTTCACAGCCGCCGCCGTTTTCGTGCCCGACGACCGAATGTTGCGCTTCAGCCGGCCTGACCTCACCGGCACCTTGGTTTTGGCAGCGCCCGCGACCATCTCGCCAAGCTCTTTGTGCAGCGCTTTGACGTCCGCCATGTCATCGCCAATGTCCTTGAACGCTTTGCGAAGCTTGCGACCGCCTTCGATCTGGATTGCTGGGTCCATTATCGTCGTCTGGCAGCTTTCTCTCGTTCTCGGGCTTGTTCTTTCAGAATGGCCTTGAGCGCTCGGATGATTCGAGGGTCAGCGTTCTGAAGCTCACTGATCGGTTGCCGGGTGGCGATAGCCAGCGCAGCGAGCTCGTACGCTACGCCTCGTCGGCTAAAGGGGTTTCGTTCTCGTTATCGACGTCCAGGTCAACGATCGAGTCAAAGAACTTCTCCCACGTTGGCACGACGAGGCCGGCGTGGCGGCGTGATTCCCACGCCAGCCACGCCAGATGCTCCAGTTTTGGGGTGCGCAAGGCTTCGGGCGCAGATTCGAGCTTGAATGCACGCTCTAGCTTGAGCAGGGTGCCCATATTCGGACGGGTGACGACTGGCTCGCTCTCGTTGTCCAGTCGGCTTGAGATGGCGAGATCCAGCATGTCAGCTCGTGGTCACCGTGACTGCGCCGGACAGGGGCCAGGTCACCGAAATGGTGGCGAGGTCCGCCACGCCGCCGTCGATGATGGGCAGCTCGGTGACGAGGGCCGATGCGGAGTGCTTCGGGTTCGTCGCTGCCAGTGCGCCGCTGGTCGGGGTCATCTCGACGGTAGTGACGGTGCCGAGCAGGCTGTAGAGCGTCGCGTACACCGACGACGCACCGAAGTCCTGGTGGAACTCGATCGAGACGCTGCCGTCCTTGAGGCCACCAATGCGGGTGCGGTTGCTGTCACCCATCGCCGTGGTCTCAAGCTCGTCTGCGCTTTCGGTCCAGGTGATGCTGGCGACGTGGTCGGTCAGGTCGACCGAGTTGACGGTCACCTGCACGTCATTCTGAAGAAAAACGGCCATCAGTCGGCCTCACTTTCTGGGTTGGCCTTTCGGCTGTTTTTCGGTTTCGCTTCGGCCAAGTGGCCTGCTGCGATCAAGGCGGGCACGTTCGCGCCCTCGAGGTCGTCGTCGGTCACAGTGTCGCCGTGCTCATGGCCGACGAGCTTGTGTGACGTGACGGTGTAGCTGGTCATCGTGCGTAGACCTCCACGAGAAAACGGGCACCGATGAACTCGGTATCTGCAAAGGCTACCACGCCGTAGTCGACGGCCTGGCGAACCTGGCACGTCGTCGCTGCGCCGCCGAGGGTCGGGTCGGCCTCAACAGCTGCCGGCACGCTGTTAGCGCCGCTGATGAGCTCGTCGAGGGCGTCCTGGGCAAATTCTTCGGTCATGGACTGGACTGCGCAGACCAGCTCGAAGTTGAACACGGTGAGGCTGCCGCCGCTGCCGATCATGCTGTCGTGGTAGGTGGCGACGGGCCGGCCAGGAACGACCACGGCCGCCGGCGCAACAATCCGGTTCGGGACGGTGGCGTGCACGGTCAAGAACGTCGGCACAGTCTCAAGCTGCGCAGCGAGGCCGTCCCTGATGGCGGTGTAGTCGGCCATCAGGCAGTCGCGAGCCGCTTGTATTGCTGGAGCAGCGCAGCCACGTCAGGGTCCTGGCGGCTGATGCGGGCGATGCCGTAGTCAGCGAACCCGGTCATGATGCCGAGCGGGGACGCTTTGCGCTGGTACAGGCGTGCGGCGAGGATCAGGGCGGCCTGCTGCACTGCGTAGGGCACTGCTGCGGCGTTCTGGTCGCCGTAGGCCGCTGTGACCTCAACGGCTGGCCGGCCGGAGAAGTACCGGGGCCAGTCGCCGGACACATTCAGCAGCGACGTGAAAGGCGGCTCGTTGAACGGCTGCACCACAAAGTCAGTCGTGATCGTCAGCGTCGTGTCATACGACCCATCGTTGTTCGTGTCTGTTTTGACGACGAGGCCGGTGAGGGTGTGGAACTGGTCGACAAGCAGCACCTGCGGATCGTCGGCACGGTACACACGAGCCTCGGTGACCGTCTCGAACGTCGTGTTGGTGTAGCCGTCGACCAGGTCTTGGGCGGCGTTGATCGCTGCTGTTAGCGGTGTGTCTTCGGACGTGGTGCCGCTCGGAATGCCGAGGTAGTCCTTGAGCACGCTGAGCGACGTGTACGCCATCGTCAGCCTTTCTTGGCCTTCTTGGTGGTCTTCTTCACCGGAGCGGGCGCAGGCGCAGCAGCGGGAGCCTTGACGGGCTTCTCGACACGGCTCGGGGCCTGCTTCTTCCAGAGTGCATCGGACATGGCGAACTCCTCGAGGGTTGGGGTGTCGGCCGGGCCGGGACTGGTACCGGCCCGACCGACGAAGGGTGACCTGTCAGCAGGTCATGGGGGGGATTACAGCGTGGCGTTGAGGCCGGTGCCGGTGATGACGGCGACGCTGTTCGGATCACGCACCAGGAAGGCGCTGTAGCCGTAGGCCACGATCCGGACGGTGAGGGTGCCGGAGCCGACGCTGTCGTACTGGACGACGAGCGGCGAACCGCCGTTCTCTTCCCACAGGATGACGTCGTCGGAGCGCATCACGATGATGGCGTCCTCGTCGGTCCCGGTGCCAAGGTTGGTCGGGATGTTCGAGTCGGTGACGACGGGCAGGCCCGCGATGGACATCGTCGGAGCGCCGTAGGAGAGCTCGCCGGTGCCGAGCACGTTCGACGCCGTGGCGACGACGGGCTGCATGAGCGGGCGGTTGCTCGAATCGAGGCTGCCGGCGATGAACGCCGCACGGCGGGGGTGCATGACCACCACGTCGGGCGACAGGAACTTCGACGTCTGCACGGTCGAGATGGCCTTGACGACCTGCTGCCAGGTCTCCGCACCGGTCGGCGAGGCGTCGGTGTAGGTCACCGAGCCGATGCCGGCGGCGTTGAGGATGCCGGTGGAAGCTCCGCCGGTGCCGTCGCCGTTGATGATGTTCGAGTCAAGGGCGGTGGCGTAGCTCATCGCCAGGTCCTCGATGAGGAGCTGGTCGACGCCGATGCCTCGTGCGAGGGCCTGCGCCGAGAAGTCCTGCATGCCGGCGATGGTGACGACGTCGGCCGTCATCAGGGTGTCGTCGACGGTGGTCTCGGAGACAGCGCCGCCTTCCTGCTGGACCGCGGCCGAACTGGACGTGGTGACCCGCGACAGGTTCACCGTCATGCCCGACTCGGTGAGGGGCAGGTTGCGCACGGCGTTGGCCGTGGGGCGGCCGCCTTGGCTCTTCGCAACCGCAAGGTCGATGAGGTAGGCCGGCGGAACGAGGCCGCTGACGTTGGCGGTGGTGCCGTCACGGTTCTCGACTGCGACTTCCTGCATGTGACGCTCGAGGCGCTGACGGGCCGCAATGTCGTTGCGGGACTGGGCAGCGACGAGGTCAGCGAAGAACGAGTGATCGCCGCGCTCGTGGTAGGTGACGGGCTCGCTGTGGACCTGGACAACGCCGGCGGCCGAACGGGCCTCGGGTTCTTCGGTCGCAGCGACCTCGGCACGAAGCTTCGCCGCTTCGAGGTTCTTCACCTGGATGGCACGAAGCTCGGTAATGCGCTCGTCGAGGGCATCGGCTCGGGCCTTGAGGTCGGCGAGGTTCTTGTCTTCGGCCTCGGACAGGTCACGCGCCTCGTCGGCTGCGCGGGTCAGGATGCCGTCGACAGTTTCGGACAGTTCTGCTCGTTCCTCGACGAGCTGGTCAAGCAAACGCACGGTTGCGCCTTTCTTGGTAGGGGTGGAGTGTCGGGTGCTGGCCGGGTGCCCGTAGCTGGCGGGCGGCGCTTCCAGCGGCGCAACGTGGGTTTCGGGTGAATCTATCACGCCGGTCGGCGTGCTTCGGTCAT
>Ga0222718_10002969_pt1 | contig 14792 bp, 26 predicted proteins | sample C33_27DmetaG_FD_165045 | JGI IMG/M metagenome (GOLD analysis project Ga0222718, IMG submission 165045) | Estuarine water microbial communities from San Francisco Bay, California, United States - C33_27D | ecosystem: Environmental > Aquatic > Marine > Unclassified | place: USA: California... | reverse complement strand
GGCGGAGTTAAGAAAGATGTCAACGAAAATACATTTGCAGGAATGTCTCTATGAGCACAATAGCTACCAGCTCTGAATGTAGTAACTGTGGAGCAGAGTATAGTGTAAGTTATGATGATGATCAGTTCGGTATAGGTACAGAGGATCCAACGTTTTGTCCTTTTTGTGGTACTGAGCTTGATCAGTTTTATGTTGAAGATGATATAGAAGAGTTAGACTTCGAGGAAGATTAAATGTCAAGCTGGACCTATCAGGGCCAGCCATTTACATCTGATATGATAGGTGACAATGTCGGGTTTGTATACCAGATAACTAATTTACAGAATGGAAAAAAATATATTGGAAAGAAGTGGTTCTGGTCTACAAGAAAGTTACCACCGCTTAAGGGAAAGACTCGTAAGCGAACGGTAAAGAAAGAATCCGATTGGATCAAATACTTTGGCTCTAGTGAAGAGGTAAAGTTGTTAGTTGAACAGCACGGTGAAGATAACTTTCATAGAGATATTCTTCGATTGTGTAAAACTAAAGGTGAGTGTACGTACTACGAGGCCAAATTTCAGTTTGACTTTGATGTACTTTTGAGGGATGATTACTACAACGAGTTCATTGGTTGTAAGATCCACAGTAAACATTTATGAATAAGATTGTATTTTTTAGTGATTGGAAAAGGATGTACAAACATCCGACTCCACAATGTGAACCTTTTGTAGAAGTACCTTTTAGTGAAAGGCATAACCACATGGATGCCGACGCGTACGTACAAATAAACATACGTCATACTAATCATATTAAGGAACCGTTCCGCGAACCTTTTTACGACTTTATTGAACAAAGTGGTAAACCATCTATAGTATTTGAATCTCAAGTGTTCAGACAAAACCTTGTCGACGACTTCTACAAAAACCATTATAGGTTTTCTTGGAATAGCTTTTTGTGGAATGAATCTAACTTTGGTCCTATGGGTAATCCTCCTGACAGGTGGTTAAAGTTAAAGAAGGAACGTAATATACAAATTAGACCATGGAAGAACAAGAGAGGGGATTACATACTTGTAATTCTTCAGCATGTAATAGACACTAGCCTAGTTCGAATGATAGAGCACTACGGTTCCTACTACAATTGGTTCCATGATTGTCTTACCCAGATCAGAAGATACACTGACCTTCCAATTGTAGTTCGTCCACATCCTAAGCACGGTATGTATAAAGAGTTCTTTGATGCTTACCTTATTCCAGAAGCGTTTGATTTATTTCCTAATGTATACTGGTCTAGCAACCAAGGATCGGAAGGACTTAACGGCGGTAAGTTTTTAGAGAAAGACTTGCACGATGCTCACGCGGTTGTTGGTTGGACATCTAACGCTCTTACAGAAGCTGCATGTTATGGAATTCCAGTGTATCCTATGTCTGCTGGAGCTATGGTAACGCCAGTTTGCCCTCACCCTTTCTCAGAAATTAATAAGGTAAAAGACTGGCCAGACAGGCAGCAGTGGTTAAATGACCTTGCGTACTGCCAATGGACATATGATGAAATTAAAGATGGAACAGCTTGGAACCATATAAAGAATGTTGATTTCGCACAGTCATAAATTTATATTTGTAAAAACTAAAAAGACTGCTGGCTCTACTGTAGAAAGCGTAATTGTAGATAACTTTTTTGACAAGGAAAAGGATTTATGCACTGGTTCTGTAATTGATGGTACTCCTCGTATAGGAGTAGGTACCCGGGGCCCCGGGCCTGATGGGCACAAGCCGTGGAACTTAATAATGGATATGGTTGGAATTGACACGTGGTCTGACTACCACACCTTTACCATTGAACGTAATCCATGGGAGAAGGTTGCAAGTCATTACTTTTGGAAGCTATCAAGTAGGAAATCGGAATCCATGAGTTTTGAATCTTTTGTTGAAAAGTTATTATATAATGGCAAGGCACCTGTGGATTGGACATTGTATGCTAATGATAGCGGTTTACAAGTTGATCAGGTAATTCAGTACAGTGAGCTGGCTGACTCATTGGTGTCGTTATTTAACGATAAGTATAACCTACCCATGACCAAAGACATGGTTACAGGTACTAGAAAGAAGTCTGGCCATCGTAAAAAGCATTATACTGAAATGTACACCAGTCAACGTCTTATAGATAAGGTATCGGTATTGTATAAGAAAGAAATTGAATTCTTTAACTACAAATTCGGAGAGTAGAATGTCAGAATGTTCTAACGAAGAGCTCGAAGAACAGACCATGCAGCTATATCAAGAAATGTTTAGAATGGTCATGGATAAGTGTACTACACATAGTAGTGTTGCAGTAGCAGGTACAATGATTGGTTTAGCAATGAGGCTGTACCGAACTGCTTTAGACGATGCTGATTATCTTAACATGATGGAATATATTACAACCAATCATGATTTAATTGAACCTTTTTCTCTTATGGAGTTTGAATCGCCAACTGTACATTGAGGTGAGTTATGAGTGATGATGTGAAAATTTTCATTGGTTCCTCGTCTAACGGAGAGGATGCTGAAATTGAGTGCGCATATGAATACAGCTTGAGACAGAACTGTAGTCGTGAGCTAGACATCATATGGATGCGACAAACAAACAATGCGGATAGCTGGTGGGGCGGTTGGAATACTCCAATGTGGTCAACGCCTTTCTCTGGTTTTAGATGGGCCATCCCAGAGTATTGTGAGTTCAAAGGTAGAGCAATCTACACTGATTGTGACATGATTAACTATCGTGATATGGCTGATCTAATACAAATCGATATGGAAGGTAAGCCAGTAGCAGCTAGACGAGGTAATCGTTTTGGCGGTCACGAGTTTTGTGTAATGGTATTTGATTGTGCTGCATTCGAGCAGTATGCCCTACCTGTCAATAGAATGAAAACTATTGCCGAAACCCATCATAGGTTTATTCGTAAGTTCTCTGGTAACTCAGAATTAGTACATGACCTTGATCCAAAGTGGAATGTGTTGGATGGAGAAAACTATCGTTTGAGTGATATCTACCAACTTCACTTTACTAATATGGCTACACAACCATGGCGTCCTGGTTGGTTCACCGGTCAGCCTAAAGAACATCCAAGAGAAGATGTAGTAAAAGAGTTTCAAACCTACGCTTCGTATGCTTCTAATTTTGGTTTTGATTACAAGGCGCTGAAGCAGGAACTTCAAGAAAACAACGTACAGTACAATATTATAGGCCGATGAAAGTAACAATATATGGTAAGTCTGCAAACCATCCAAGGTTTGAACAGACATTGATGAAGTTTGCTACTGGTGTGATTGATAGTGGTGACGATGCATTTTTGTCTTACGATCAAGAATACTATGACTGTGATGTAGCAGTAATTATAGGCTCGTGGAAAGATCGTGACATGACTCATCACAATGTCAAACGAAATATTATTAGTAAAGCAAAGAAGTTTATTGTTCTGGAAACACCTATTATTGGTCGTGGTCCTGTAAAGAATGTAATGGATGACGATTGGTACCGAATTGGTATTGGTGGCTTTCTAGCCGACACCGGTACATTCCATGATGGAAGTAACCATAACTCAGATCGTTGGAACATACTTCGTAAGCATTTTAACATACAATTGCCTACATATCACGTTAACGGCAACGACAATATAGTTGTAGCGCTGCAGCTTCCAGGAGACGCTAGTCTAAGGGGAGCAAGTATTGAAAAGTGGTGTAGAAATACTTGCTTGGCTATTCGTACTCAAACTGACAGACCTATTATAGTCAGGCTTCCTCAGTTGCAACGTAACTGGGACGTAGAGCCGTTAGAAGTAGTTAAAAATTTACCTAACGTCTCATTTCAAATGGGTACCAAAGAAAACTTGATACCTACACTTCAGTCGGCTAGATGCACTGTAACTTATACTAGTGGGTTTGCTGTTGATAGTTTAATTAACGGATGTCCGACCGTTGCAATGAACCCGGGCAACTTTGCCTATAGTATCGCCCCTCACACAGTTGATGATATTGATAACCCACATTGTCCTTCGCGCGATCAGTGGTTGTACAATTTAGCACACTGTCAGTGGCATATTAGTGAGATAGAGAACGGACTGCCTTGGAGGCAACTAAGAGAATTGTTATGACAGATCATTTAGGTGGACATCTTAACCGTACCAATATCGATGAAGGTGCGTTACAGTGGTTAATCGATACCTTTAATCCAATTTCATTTCTGGATATTGGGTGTGGTCCTGGTGGTATGATTGAGTTGGCAGCTAGCAATAACTTGTTTGCTAGGGGTATTGATGGAGATCCAACAGTAGCATCGCCTGACATTGTCACACACGATTTTGAACTAGGACCAATCAACATGCTACACGATGCATTGGGTGGTGTATATGATATTGGTTGGTCTGTAGAATTTGTGGAGCACGTCTACGAAAAGTACATGGACAATTACATGCCTGCCTTTCAGAAATGTAAGGTTGTAGCAATTACGTATGCACCTCCAGGCACTCCTGGACACCATCACGTCAATCTTCAAAAAGAAGATTACTGGATAGGTAAGTTTAAGGAATATGGTTTTACCTACAATGAAGAGTTGTCTTTAAAACTTCGCGATTCGTCAACTATGAATCTTAATAGGAAAAGTCACGAAAAGAGGTTTGTGCAAAAAAGAGGTATGGTTTTCATCAATGATTCTTTCTGATCTAAACAGAGACCATGGATTGGTATTGCCACAATTGAGCGACTTAGGTTTAACTGAGTCACTGTTCCCTAATGACATTAATATAATGCCACTGGAGAATGCATTTTATTCTTATCGGTCTAATGAGTTTAATGCAGCTTACGATAAATTCGTAAAACAAATTCTAATGCAAGTGTCTCTTACACCTAACCAACTGGAGATTGTTAAAGCTCAAGGCAATCGAATTAAGAAAACTGCAGCCATTTACTTTGACTCATGCAATAAGCAGATAGAACGTGACGACTTGCCAAATAGCGAACTGTATCAAAAGTTTGATCAAGATGGTTGCGTGGGTTTTAAAATCAATCAAGATGAGATGTACAAGTTAAGAACCGCTTGCTCAACTGACGTACATAAACTTCAAGCACAACCAAATCGTAAGGCTGTTCCTACGAAACATGATTCGTATGATCGGATAAAGGTTTTAGATCAAAACCACTTGGCGTTTAGTTTAGTAGACAAGTTATTTAAGATGTACGGTGTGTTTGACACAGTGACCAAATACAATAGAAGCAAAGCTAACTTAAAATTAGATACTGTTGCTCTTCATGTTGCAAGGCCCGGTGACACACATCACTATCAAACATTAAGCGATGTACCTGGTAGTCCTGAGACAATATCCTTCCACATGGATCCAAAGTTCAATATAATGAAGGCTATATTGTATTTGTGTGATGTTACTTACTACAACGGTCCTTTCACTACAATACCCAAATCTAACAGATGGTACCATCCTGAATTTGAAAGGATCGTTGCTTGTGGTAACAGTGTAGGTAATTATCTCAGTAGTCCTGATCATCGAAAGGCCATGTCTATCTTCCCTGACGTTATGACAAAGAATGTGATCATGGGCAAGTACTTCGAAGACGGAAGTGCCTGTTCAGATATACTGATAAAACAACAACATAAGTATTTAAGTAAAGAAGCAGACTGTATTCTGTTTGATCCAGCACAGACGATTCACAGAGGTGGGTTGTGTGATGAAGGTGAGAGAGTCAACTTACAAATTATTATGAGGTAATCATGTTATCTGAAGAAGTGCTTGAGCGTCGAAAGTGGAAGAACCATCTATACAATAAACTTCTTAGCAGCTCTATTCTTAGACTACTACCAGACTATATAACGCCCAACACGCTTACTATCGATGTAGGTGGTAATAGCGGGTATCAAACATACTTCCATGCAAAGTATAATAATGTAATAACTTACGAGCCAGTGCCAGATTTGTTTAAGGTTCTGAAGTTTAACCTCGAAGGTTTAAATAATGTCACCTTGATAAACAAAGCGGTAAGTGATAGTTGTAAGGATATTACTCTCCATGTCGATGTTAACAGGTTATCGATGACTAGTCAGATAGCATTAGTAGAAAGCACTGAGATGGTTGTGCCAGCTATTTGTATTGATGATGAAAACCATGAGAACGTTGGCTTTATAAAAGTCGACGTAGAAGGATTTGAGCTCGATGTACTAAAGGGAGCAGTAAACACTATTGAAAAGTGGCGACCTACAATGATGGTTGAAGTGTACCAGCCGTGGTGTGACAAAGTAGGATTTGACTGCAGTGAGGTATTTGATTTCTTTGTTGACAGGGACTACCGTATACTGTATTATGACTGTGAGCAAGTTAAAATGGTTGAATGTGGTGAGGCTGGTTTCACGGACGTAGCTCAAGCTGTAGAAGCCGTTCATAAACTACATCATCTTCACGATGGTGACTTTCTATTTGTGGCAAACTAATGAGTCATTTTTCTTTAACCAGAAAGTTTATCTTTATCCATGTTCCCAAGACTGGTGGAGTAGCAATGCTCGACTATTTAAGAAGGACAAATGACTTACAGAAAGTACAGGACTTGAGAGACGAGCTTGGATTTAGACGTTCTGGTTGGGACGATAACCATTACTACTACAGTACAACTGTAAATACTTTGATGGAGATTTATGGTGACATTTATGACTTTAATGAGTGGACGGCATTTGGAGTAATTCGTAATCCGTTTCAGAGAATGGTATCAATGTATCTTCACAGGTTACGAAAGCCAAAGTACAATACCGATGCTGATCAGAAAGTACTTAACAGAGGATTTGAGTATTGGTTACTCAACACTCAGCACAGAGCAGACAAGTATATCACAACCAAACCACAGATGGAATGGTTCGATAGCTGCGTTGATCCTCAAATCATTTGTCAAAGCAAGCTAAACACTAAGTGGTTAAAGAAAGTTAGTAACACTGAAACAATGGAAGGGTCATTGCCAGTAAAACACACTAGTAACAAACCAATCGATAGTTACGATCACTATCACACTACAGAAACTGTAAGTTATATTGAAGAGGTGTTTGCACGAGATATTGAATGGGGTAGCTATAAGTCACCTAAAGTTTTGTATGATGTATGAGCACAATAGGCAATACAGCTCTACTTCCGTATGGAGTTACTCCATCTGCTCCACCCATTGAACTTCCAAAGGTTCAAGAGTTTAAAGACGATCGAGGACGTAATGCCGAAAAGTATTTTCAGAGCGAGATTGATCAACTAAACGAAAAGTATCAGAAACTAGTAAAGCTAGCCAACGATACACAAATGGTGTATAATGCACATTACAACTTTGTTCCTAAGGTGGGTACTACTTACTATTTGTATTGGACTGGCAGTAATTATTTGTTATCAATAATTGAAAACTGGAAATGGGATAAGCATGAGTTTATTGGAGCTTATCAACTTACTAGCGATAATGTTTGGGTGAGCAAGAATGGGTTTAGGTGATGATTTAATGTGGCTGGGTGAAGCTGCAGAAGTTTACAAAGAACATAAAGATGTCGTGATACACGATGGAACAGAATATAGTGTCATGTGGAAAGGTCATGATTGGATAGTTCCACCCGATTACACTGGTCCAAAGAAAAAGATGTTGGTACCACGCAAACCCAATGGCAATAGATGGTATATTAAAGGTTGGGAATCTACACGTATAGTTTGGAAGAACTATCAGCCAAAACCAGCTCCCTATAAAATCTTAGACAGCGAACTTAAAGTTGCTGAGAGTGTGCTCGAGGCTAATGGAATACAACCGGGAGATCCGTTTGTAATACTGAACCCCGACACTAAAAACACAACCTTGTCTACTAACAAGGACTGGGGTATCGATAACTGGCAGACACTTACTAATTTATTGTACAAACGTATAAAGGTAGTGAGAGTGAAGCCAGCTGGACCTATACAAGATAGATCTGGCCATGTTGATTATAATCAAAAACTATTAGATAATGCAGTTAACATTATGCAAGATGATGTAAGGATATCTTTTGCTATAATGTCGTTAAGCAAGTTAATTGTAACTGGTGAAGGTGGGGTTCACCACTTTGCCGCCGCCATTAACAAACCTGCTTTTGTAATTTACGGAGGTCCAGCTACACCAGATCAAACTGGCTACACTGGTAGGAATCAAACATACTATGTATACGATGATCCAAAAACTCCATGTGGAAGTAGGGTCCCGTGCAATCATTGTAAAGAAGCTATGGCCGCTATTAAACCACATTTAATTTATATGGACGTACTGGAGGAGTTAGATGGCATTTGAGTGGAATCGTATTCACAAGTCAGAGGAGTACTTGGAACGTATTATTAACGAGCTAGTGTTTGAACAAGTAATCGAACATTACGCTGTAGATTCAATTGAAGAGCTTACTAGAGATCAGATTGTGGAGATTGAGTATTTTAGAAATGAAGTTCTTCACGAGTACAGTCCTTTGCAAATTGGCTTTTCGGATGTAATACAGATGTGGGAATCGGAGAATTGGGATGAAGCAAGGTAAGGTTTGGGGTGAGACTAAACTGGTAGCGTTGGTACCAGGTGTACTTGAATTTCACCGTATTGAGGCAAAGAAGGGCGGTGTATGTAGTAAGCATGCTCACCAAAGCAAGACTAACGGATTCTTTGTAGAGTCTGGTAAGCTGTTGATTCGCGAATGGCAGAACCGATACGACCTTGTGGACGAAACTGTATTAGAGGCTGGAGACTATTGTATAGTCCCACCCGGTGTTTATCATCAGTTTGAGGTTCTGGAAGATTGCATAGCATTTGAGCTTTACTATGCGGAATTAGTAGGGGATGATATTGTTCGAGAAAGTGTGGGGTTCAAGCAATGATAACTATCTATTCGCGACCTGGGTGTAAGTATTGTGAAACATCTAAATCTCTTCTTGAGCTCAAGGGTGTTGAATACAATGAGTTAATGCTTGATGTAGATATTACTGTCGAACAACTCAAACAGCTAGTACCTGGTGCCAAGTCTGTCCCTCAGATAATGGATGATGGTATTCACGTTGGTGGCTACAATGAGCTTAGAGAATATTTGGAGCAAAGATGAGCACTAAATTAAAAATTATAGATGATACGCCAAAGATGGAGCCAGAAGGTGACGAGTTCTCATTTGAGGGAGTAACAACTGACGAGCTGTCTAAGAATGCGATGGGCGGCACAGAAATGATGAAGTATGGTCTATACGATCGTCTTAATCCCGAGCTAAGAGACAAGGCGCAGATCATTTGTAGCAGAGTTAGAGACGTGGATCCTAACCGTCCGACTATACTGTGGCTCCACGACATGTTTAATGATCCGGAATCACAGCACTTGGTCGATGTAGACGGTAGAAAGCAGTTCGATCGTTTAGTGTTCGTATCCAACTTTCAAAAAACTCAATATGAATTGGCCTATGGATTAAGGCCAAGTGAGTACGTTATATTTAAAAATTGTATCGAACCAATTCCTTATCACGACAAGCCAAACCCAGAAGAAAATATTAACCTAATATATCATACAACACCTCATCGTGGTTTGGACCTACTTGTGCCAGTGTTTGAAGAGCTGTGTAAGTTTCATGATAACTTAACTTTGGATGTCTACTCTAGCTTCGACATTTATGGTTGGGGAGAGCGTGATGCCGATTACAAGGATCTGTTTAACAAATGCAGAGAGCATCCTAAGATTAATTATCATGGATATCAACCTAACGAGGTTGTGCGGGAAGCTCTGCAAAAAGCTCACATATTTGCTTTCCCCTCTATTTGGCCAGAAACTTCATGCATAGCTGCGATGGAGGCCATGTCGGCTAGGTGCGCTATCGTTGCCCCTGACTTTGCTGCACTTCCCGAAACACTAGCTGGTTTTGGCATTACCTATGGTATGCATGAAGACCCCAATGTTCATGCCAACATATTCTACCAGGTACTATCTCAAGCAATCCATTCATACAACTCACCTGAAATGTTTAACAGATTGGATTTTCAAAAGTCATATGCCGATAGCTTTTATAACTGGGGTACTAGGGTATCTCAGTGGGAATCGTTAATTACGAACCTGACATCTAAGGCCTGATAAATATGCTTATGGGCAAAGTAATACAGTTTCCAGGAACTAAAATTGATCCTGTACAGCAACAAGTTAATGACTTCTACGAAAAAGAGCTTTCAAAGGCTTTTATAGAAGACTTTATTGATAAAGTTGGTCATGGATTAGTTAATGAGTTCCATAATAATGGTTATGATGTAGATGATGAAGAGTTTATTCTTAGATACATGTACTCGTTGGAAATTTTAAAGTCCGTTTTATATAACTGTAAAGATATAGATCACAGACTTACTGAGATGGTTGGCAAGAACGCCAGAAGATATTTTGAAACTGAAGTGACGGAACAATGAATCAATCAATATATGAAACCCTTTTAAAGATAGCTAAACTAAATGGTAATAAAGCAAGGTCCGAAGCATTAGCTGCTTATCGCAACGACTTTCCTATTAAAGTTATCCTTGATCTTGTTTACAATCCAAACATTAAGTTTCTTCTCCCAGAGACCGATCCTCCCTACACTCCTATCGACGAAGGCATTGACGCACAAAATGTGCTCAAGGCAGACGTTCGTCGTCTAAAGTATTGTCTAAACATTCCAGACGGAGAACAGCTACGTCCACTAAAACGTGAGCAAATGTTTATCCAAATGCTTGAGGCTGTCGATGCTAATGATGCTAGACTTCTTTTGGCCGTTAAGAATAAAAAGCTGCCACCTGAACTAAGAGACATTACAGAGAGTGTTGTAAGGAAAGCGTTCCCTGGGATTGAAGAGAAATGGAAAAAGTAGCGTTTATTATTGGTAACGGTCCAAGCAGAAAAGACTTCGACATAACAAAGCTAAAGGGTAACGGTACAATATACGGGTGCAACGCCTTGTATAGAGACTACCCTAATCTTGTCGACTTTTTGGTATCAATTGATCCTCCAATTATAGAGGAGATAACTGCTAGTGATTTTCCAAAAGAAAAGTTTATTGTACCTCCGTTAGAAGAACAGTTTGAGGATCCTCAGTATAACCAGTATCAGCGTTTTAGATCCAATGCTGGAGTCAATGCTATGCTGGAAGCAATAAAGGCCGGACACGACGTTTTATACTGCTTAGGATTCGATTTTATGATGAGGTCTCCTAATCTCTCTCTTGGAAATCTTTATGATGGTACTAACGCATATGGCCCTGAGACACGTTCTAGGTACAATGATAACCTAAATAGAGTAAAGTACATGCAGTTCATAGCGCATAAGTACAAGAAAGTGAAATTTAAGTTTGTCGTTCCTAGGTTCGGCAACAAAGATGAGTATCATAACTTAAATGCAAAAAACGTGTTTGGTGTGTTTTACGATTCATTTGAGCAGTCCTTGCAACAAGATGTTGCGGAGGCCGCTGTAGGATAATGCCAACCTATACTTTCAAAGACACTTCTACCAACGAAACCTTCGAAGAGCTCATGTCTTACGAAGAGAAGGTTTCTTTTCTTAAAGAAAATCCACAGTTTACCAGTGTGCTCGATGGCATTAACATCGTTGCAGGGGTAGGTTTGGATTCAAGAATTAAAAATGATGATGGATGGAATGAAAACTTACAGCGAATAGCTGAAGCCCATCCTTCTAGTGAATTAGCTAGTCGTTATGATAAAAAGACAGCGAAGGAAGCAAAGACTGAAAACGCTGTAGCGAAATGGAGGCAAACCCGTCAACTACAACAATAACTAGGAGCTACAATGTCCGATCTCGGTTTAGCTTATCAAGAGTACGATTTTTACGAAGAATTATTCGAAAAACCTAAAAGGATAAAGAGAAAGAAAGAACCGGTTAAAAAGTTTCAACTTAATTTAAGGAGAGTTCAAGCCAGAGGACCAAATCAACAATTAGCGTATGATTACTTTGATCAAGAAGATCACTTGGTTTTACATGGTGTTGCCGGCACTGGAAAAACATACATTGCATTATACCTCGCACTAAAAAGATTGTTCGAACGGGATTGTGATCAAGAGAAAGTTGTAATAGTAAGATCAGTAGTACCTACCAGAGAGATAGGATTTCTTCCTGGTAGTGAAAAAGAGAAAATGAAAGCATATGAAGCCCCTTACCAAGCAATGTGTAACGAATTGTTTGGTAGAGGAGACGCTTATGAGATTCTCAAAACTAAGAATCAAATTGAGTTTATTAGTACTTCTTACATTAGAGGTACTACATTAGATAATAGTATTATTATAGTAGACGAAGCTCAGAACTTGACCTTTCATGAGTTAGACAGTATAATCACTCGAGTCGGTCTTTATAGTCAGATTGTTTTCTGTGGTGATTGTAATCAGACTGATTTGGATCGTCCATGGAACAAAAGTGGCTTAGACAAGTTTATGTCTGTTTTGTCAAACGTAGATAGTTTTAAAAATGTAGAGTTTAGTTACGACGACATTATCAGGTCAGGGTTGGTTCGTGATTATATTATAGCAAAAGATGGTTATTTGAATGACACACTTCACTCACGCTCCGCGTCCAGACATTAACGAACTTGATACTAAGACAGTAGACGGACAGCGATTATACGAAACACCTGATGGAAAATTATATCCGTCCGTCACGACAGTCCTCAAAGATTTGTCAGCAGAAGGTATTGCTGCATGGCGAGCTAAAGTAGGAGCAGATGTTGCTAACAAAATATCAGCTCAAGCATCTGCAAGAGGCACTGCTGTACATAAGCTCTGTGAAGATTACATTGACAACAAAGAAGACTATCTCGATGGTCATATGCCTGCTAATATTGAGACCTTTAACACTCTCAAAGGTTTACTAGACAAGTATCTCGACAACGTTGTTATGCAGGAGGTGCCTCTGTACTCTAACTATCTCGAGGTAGGTGGTCGTGTAGACTGTATTGGTGAATGGAATGGTAAACTGTCTGTCATTGACTTCAAGACATCCAAACGACGAAAGCGTAAAGACCAGATTGGCAACTACTTCATGCAAGCAGCTGCATATTGTGTAATGTTTGAAGAATTAACAAAGATCCCTATTACACAGACCATCATTCTAATGTCCGTCGATAATGACCATCCTCTGGTGTTCAAGTCTACTCGCGACAAATATATTGATCAATTCATGAAACAACGCGCAAGTTACCGCGACAAATACGGCCGTTGACCTAACCTTAATTTTCAAGGATGATGTCCGCCTGTTTGAGTGAGATTTTGTGATGGCTATTATATCTACTGGTTGTACGTACGACATGACTGGGCGCAAGCGTCGAAAGGCTAAACCTAAGGGCGAGGTGTATAAGAAGTTCAAGCCCAAGCAAGCACGTACCTATATTCCTCCTGCACGAGCTTTTAGACGAGACGAGGGTGTTGAGTATAAATCTGCAGATATTGATTCATGTAACACAGCCAAGCGTGACACCAAAGTGTATACTGGTGAGCAGAAGTTACTTGGCATTAGCACACTTCACAAATCTTGTCTTCAGCCTGTCTTTGACAAGCAGACTGCTATCGATAACGCCAACATGAGGCGCAACTAAAGTATGGACTTACGAGAGAAGATTAACCACCGCCTCGATACGTTACAGGAGATGTTGGAAAACAACGAGCACATAGATAAGCCACTAGCCGCTGAAGCTCTGATACATCGAATATCTCCGTTTTGGAATATATTGTCCGAAGAGGATCGTGATTATGTTCAGTGCGCTCAGCATGCAATCGAAGACGGAGTTAAATGGGGTAAGCCATGACTAAAGAACGCATGAAGGATCTTTTGATTATCGCAATGCTTCCTTTCCTTGTAGTTGCATATGAAACTACTGATTGGAGCTTTTTAAGTGCTTTTAATGGATCAGATTACAATTGTGATGTGTACCATGCAAATGCAAAACCTGGTCTAAGATGTGAGGTATTCGAGTCTCGGGAAGGACCTTAAACTCGCCCTGGTCGGTACGCACCGTCACCTGAGTAAGTGAGGAAACTGCTCGTTTTATCGGGGATTAGCTCAGCTTGGTAGAGCGTCCGGTTTGGGACCGGAAGGTCGAAGATTCGAATTCTTCATCCCCGACCAACACTTATAAATAACATACAATAATAAGAAAAATACCATGTATGTTTTTTGAACTTTGTAATACATTGTTCCTTTTTGGAATTCTATCTTCCTCGTGTCCTGTCCCAGATCACCCTGACCAAGGCACTGTACTTGACGAGTACTGCGATGGCACTACACTTGTCACTACTACAGCCGATGGGCAAGGCGGTGAACTTTTTACTGAGCAACCCGAATCCGAAGCATGCGGATACGTTCCTCCTCCACCTCCTGCTGGTACACTACTAAATTCTGGATGTTCAAAGGACTATCCAGGTGTAAAGTGGTTTCAGTATGCAGATGGTGAAGGCGGTACATATTCTGAGAAGGACCCAAGGTCTTATGAATGCGGGTATCGTCGTTATCTAAACTTATCAACGGATAAAGAATATGGTGATAGGTTTGATCCTGTCATAGTCAATGTAGACTACAAAGACATGCTCGGTCGAGATGAACCTTGGGGCATGGTACATCATTCTACTACTATAGGAAGAGCAGTCAGACTAGATCGAGATACAGTGGCTATCTATGGCGATGGACGTACAGGAGATGGTATCTTTACTTTAGGTGTGCAAGAGATACAGTTTCGTATTGAACCAGAACCAGTCTGTACAGTAGAAAACAGAGTAGACTGTGTAGGATACACACAAAGAAGCTCTC
>Ga0222718_10002968_pt1 | contig 14795 bp, 14 predicted proteins | sample C33_27DmetaG_FD_165045 | JGI IMG/M metagenome (GOLD analysis project Ga0222718, IMG submission 165045) | Estuarine water microbial communities from San Francisco Bay, California, United States - C33_27D | ecosystem: Environmental > Aquatic > Marine > Unclassified | place: USA: California... | reverse complement strand
GGTTTTTAGTGTACAATCAAAAGGTTGACCCTTATAATAATAAAGTAGTGAAAACTAACACACCTGATGGTAGAACGACGCATTGGGTACCAGAAATTCAAAAATAGGAGAAAAAATGAGACTTAGCGACACAGTAATCGCACACGTAGCACAGCTAGTACAGCTTTCAATCTTGACAGGAACTGACGTAGTTGATCATATGCGAATGATGGTTTTGACGGATAATGAAGGCACACTCGAACTAGATGAAGAATATGAAAGGCGTGCAGAAGATAATGTCCAGCGACTAATTCACGAAGCCACAACTATGCAGACTCAAACAAACGAGCAGTGACATGAATTGCAATCTCGCAAAAATGTTTCTGCTTCGGCAGCAGTTTATAGATGAAATGAGAGAGTATCATCCTGGATCCTATCCGGCAAAGCTACCTCTTGATCTTCGTCAAAAAGAGTCACAACAAATTTGTAGAGATCTAGCACTAAGAGGTGTTGAAGAGATGTTTGAGGCTCTTCAGCATCTTAAAAACTGGAAGCCTCACAGAATGACTGAATTTAATGAGGCTCCTGATAGAGAAGAGTTTCTTGAAGAAATAGTTGATGCTTTGAACTATTTCTTTTCTCTCTTAATAGCATCAGGTTTTGATGAAAAAGATCTATACGAAGCTTACGAAAAGAAACATGAAATTATCATGAATAGACTAAAGGAAGGTTATTAGTGGATTTTGTCAAAATGATGAAGTCACAAGCAAACTATAACAATAAAAAGTTTGGTGACTCATTAACAGAAGAAGAAAAGAGAAACATTAGTAGAGACTTGGCATTAAATTCATATAATTCTATTAATAGAATGATTGAAAAAATGAGAGTTACTAATGACGTCCCACACGAAGACGATCTTGTCTATTCTTCTATTGATGTATTAAGATATATTATGTCTATGCTTAATCTTTGGGATGTAAATCCTAATGATGTTGCAACTGCTTTTGTTGAAAAAGATATATTTCTTGATGTAGAACATAAAATCAATACAAGAAAGTGGGAAGGGCAACCTGTTATTATTGTAGACATGGATGACGTACTTGTAGAGTTCAGGTCTACTTTTGCCTCTTTCTTAAAAGAAACTTACAATTTAGATGTTGACACTGAAAGCGAACAATACTTCTTTGTTAATGAAATTCTAGCAGCAGGAAATCTTAATCCAGAAAAAGTATTTGAATCTTTTGTTAATACTAGAAGTTTTAGAACACTTCCACTTATTGAAGACGCAGATTCATATCTCAGCGCAATGCGTGAAAAGGGTTATTGGATTCAGTTGCTAACTGCGCGCCCAAAAGAAGAACTAAAGATTTTTTATGACACTTATTATTGGCTAGGCTTAAGCAACATTCCATTTGATAGAGTTGACTTTTCACCTGAAAAATTGCGCTGGTGCATGAATTCAGAGTACTACGATTCAGGAGCAATTGCTTTTGCAATTGATGACTCTCCTAAGCATGCTATGGAATATGCCGGGCATGGTATAAGTGTAAAAGTACCTTTAAAGAGCTATAATAAGAGTATTGAAAGCGAAAATATTACTTTCTACAATAACTTTAACGAACTACTAAGTGAGGAAAACAATGCCGATTAATTACAACTTGACTCCTGTAAATCTTCCAATGGATCTAAAGTTTGGTCAAGAACCAAAGACAAATTTTGAAAATAACCTGCGTGCTCTCAAGGTTGAGCTAGTTGATTACCCAACTCGTTCACAAGCAGTCAATGTTGCTTGGCAATATGTAAAAGCAACTTGGGCAGATCATCATGATGAGACTAACCCATCAACAACTTCATTGCAAGAGCTATCACAAAATCTTGAAGATGTTCTAAATTTCCGAGCACTTCCAACGCCTATGGAGTGCCTTGGTTTTACATTCAAGCTAAGCGGTCTTTCTTTCCAGGAAGTTACACACATTATTCGACACCGTGCGGGCTCTTTTGCAGCACAGTGTACTGGTGATCGCGATTTGCGTGATGATGATGCTGTTATTCCTGAAGCTGTAGAGAACTCACCTGAGTTTCTTGAGCGATACATGCAAATTGTCCGAGACTCAAAGCAGCTTTACGCAGATATGACCGATTCAAAAGACGTATCCATGATGGATGCACGCATGATTCTTCCAAAGTGCATGACTTCTTTTTATCTTATGCGGATGAATCTCAAGGACCTGCTTGGTTTTATTCGCCAGCGTCAAGATCGACAGATTCAGCCTGCTGCTGATAATATTCTTGCAGCTTACATGGCACGTGAACTAATTCGTGTACTTCCAGAAGCATCAACTGCCATTGACTTTACAAAGCCTGATATGCATTATGTTAAGACTTTCCGAGTACAGGTAGGCGATGAGTTTACTTCTCGTGGCACAAATCTTTACTGGCCAGAGCCTAAGAACGATATCTTCGAGTTTCATCCTGAAGATACAATCTATCAGGCACGCCGCGAAGAAATTAACGGTACAAACAATCCTGGAACGACTACTGTCTTTGAGCAACTTTGGAATTCATCAATGGAAGAAATCGATGAAATGCGCAACAACTACAATACCTTTATGGGGAGAAACTGATGACTATGAATAGATGCTATATTGCAAGCGGCTGGTTTTCACCTGAGTGGCTTGAAGAACTTGAAAATATTAAGACTACACTAGATTCTCTTGGGCTTGGTTATTTTTCACCAAAAGACGAAAATCTTTGCTCACCTGATTCTACGGTAAACTTTCAAGATGAAGTCTTTAACGGAAATATTCGAGGCATGGAAGAGTGCGACTGGATGCTTTGTAATACACGCAACAAGGATATGGGTAGCATTTTTGAAGCGGGATATTTTCATAAGCTAAATAAACCTATTGTCTATTTCTGCGCAGGTCTTCCTCCAGGAGCACAGTTTAACCTAATGCTTGCAGCTAGCGGAGAAGCTGTATGTACTTCTCTTGAAGACCTTAGAGAATATCTTCAGCGTTGTATTGATGAAGGTGAAACTGTTCTTGAGCGACGTTATCGCGGTAAAATTGAATAAAAATAAAACAATAGATAATTAAATTGATCTCCATGCTAATATATAATAATATTGTCATGGAGATTTTATGAAAGTAACAAGAAGTCAACTCAGAAAAATAATTTTAGAAAATTTATACATAAAAGAGGGTGTCTTAGACGTACTTAGAGACGCAGGAAATTCAGCTTATGAGTATATGTTTGGTGATGATAGTTCTGAATATACTCCTGGACAGATTGTAACAACAAGCGATGAAGATCCTTATGACTATAAAGAAGTAGATGGCCGATGGGTTTACAGGCAGAGAGATACAGAAGGAGAATGGAAAAATGTTAATTCTTCTGGATCAGAAATTTTAAATAGGCAGTTCAAGCAAGAAGAAACACAAGAAGAAAATGACAGATCTCCTACTCTTATAGATAGAATTCTAGGTCCTATTATAGAAGCTCCTGTAAGAGCCGGCACCGCCGCATTTCCTATTTATGTTGTAGGTTTATCTTTGTTTATGTCTGGCAAAAGTAGACCTTTTACTGAAAACAGCCTTTCAAAACCTTATAAAGTTGCATTAGCAGGTATGTCAAAATATGCCATGCAGCACTATCGCGGTGTCGTAGGCGGAGGAAATATCGAGGCATATAAGAAAAAATACACTGCTATGGCTAGAGCATTAGGAGAAGGTCAACCTGGAAGTCCTTTAATTAACAATGAAGATGTTCTTAATGGATCTGGCCTTGTTGAAGATTATATTTACTTTTTAGGACAATTTAGTGTAAAAGATGAAGGCGATAGTTACTTGATAGTAGATAACTATGATTTTAATAATTTTGAAAATGACCCAGAATATTTTTCAAAAGTAATAAATGCTTGGAAAGAACTAAAAGAAGGACTGAAAAAAATATATGCAAATCCATCACAGCGTCAAGTTTACAATCTTATTAGAAGAATGGTTACATTTAGACACGGCACTGGGTATACAGGATATCCGATTAAAATTAGACTGTCAAAAGATTTAGCACCAGAATTTTCTAATAACGCATAGTGTGCAATTTAAACAAAACTCTGTTATAATAAATTATATACAGGGCAAAATATGAGATTTTTTTTCAAAACTTATTATTTTTTTGTTACACTTTTTTTACCAATAGCTGGCATTCTTCTAGCTAAAAAAACAGAAATAGAAAAAGTTTTTTTATTAAAACAATGTTCTAGGTTTTGTCATGACAAAGGCTGCTTACACGGTTCTTTGTTACCTGATTTTTTAGCTAGTAATACCGGACTTTTTGGAAACACAATAGGCTTTTTGCAAAAAGCAGGTTTTGCACTTGAGGAATTAGGCTTACCTTTGGGCACAGGCTACGGTGCAGCAAACTTAATAATTTTTTGTTTGATTCCACCTGTTCTTCATTTAATTATGTTTTTTCTAACAAGGCGTTTGTTGAAATGAATTTTTTTGTAGATCTTTATTTTTTATGTGTAGACTTTATGATTCAAGCTGCAAATTTACTAGGAATAACTTATAGAGACACAAATATTATTGTTTTGTTTGGAGTGATTCCTGCTGTTTTGTTTTTTGATTTAATTTTATTGACAATCGCATGCATTAAAAAAACTATAAATATTTTTTTATGATCTAGATATTTCCGGAACAGGAAGATTTTTTTCTTTCATTTTTTCTATAGTCTTGTCAATTGAAACCCATTGCTTTTCAGAAGTTGTTGATAAATTATCTGAAAATTCTAATAATAGTTTTTCAATTCTACTACTAAACTTTCCTGCAGTAGGATTAATTTCAAACGCTTCGTACAAACCTGAGTTTGCAAAAATTGAGTCATATAAATTTTCATCAATTTCGTCGCTCAAGACACCGGTTCCTCTTCTAGTTAGAGCTCTAAATCTATCAAGTTCTTTTTTTAACTGCATCCAGGGTAAAGTTTTATACCATGCGATTACTTCTAAAATTTCATCAAGATACTTAATGAAATAAGGCAATATTTTTTCAAACCCAGGAATCGTTTTACTAATTTCTGAAGAATTACTTTCTAAAAATTGATAAAGCTTTTCTTTATTTTTTGCTATTATTGTACTCAAGCTCGGGCTTTTTAAGACTGCTCTCATCCCATCAGGAAATTCGTCTTTGATTGTTTTTACTAAGCTTTTACCAGCTTCAGCGCCAGTGGCGAAATTTTTTACGCCTTTTATGACTTTATAACCTGCAGTAAGCTCTCCAATTGCTGGAATAATTCCTAATGCACTTAATGCTGCGCCAAAATAAAGAGGCGGCTTATAAGAGAGCTGAACAAGCATATTTGCTGCGTCTCCGCCCGCGCCTATGATCGGAATTGCACCGATAATATCTAAGATTTGCATAGCATAATCCGCAGTTAGAGCAGCGCCACTTTCAAATTCACTTGTTCCCAAAATAATATTTGGTGTTCCTTGCTTTATAAGAATTGGAACATCACCTCTCTGAGTCTGAAGTTTAATCCTCCCTCTGCTAGGTTTGACTGTTCTTACGGCCTTGTCTTGAGGAATAAGTTTAATAGCAGCATTACCAAGATCAGATCTCATTTTTCTAAACACATCATAAGGTACGAGTGCAGCCAGACCATGTGCATTGACACCTTCACTCATTTCTGCCTCAACATACCCCCACGCAAAATAAGTTTTATTTTCATATTTAATCGCTCCAATAACGTCTTCAGTGCTATTAAACCAGTCTCTTACTTGTAATTCATCCCATTTCTTTTCAAAAGTTAAGTTTGAAGGAGGGTTCCAGCTAGAAGAAGATATAGCCCCACTATTACTGCTTTCTTCTCTTGAAGCTTCATCAGGCACAAGTTTCTGTATAGCAGCTTCTATTTCTGGAAAGTCTGAAGCATACTTGTCAATATTTTGTTTTATTGAGCTTAGTAGTTTTTTAACACCTGGTTTGTCTTTATTTGTTTGATCTATTTTGAAAGAACCATTTGCAGGATTATTATTTTTCTTAACAACTTTTATAGATATATCGTTGCTGGATGCCCCAGAAATTTTATAAGTATAGGGGTCACCTTCGCCACCAGATATTTCTTTAGTATTGTCATCTATTTGATACTCTAAAATTAAATTCTTTAAAATTTTTCTGAGTGTCTTTTCTGTCAAAATCATAATTGTCCTCTTTTTAATATTTATTTATTAGAATTTGCAATAAACAAAAAAATTGAAAAAGTAATAAATTGAGAATAAAATTATCCTTAAAGGAGAAAAAATGAACGTATTTATCACAGGCGAAAAAGGTTTTATCGGTAGAAATCTTGTTAAAAAGCTACAAGAATTTGGTTTTAATCACGTGTCTTCAAATGCAGAGTTTGAAACACCAAACGACATCAATCTAATTTTTCATAAACCAGGTGAGCTCTGTGTCCACCAGAACGATATTTTAACATGGAAAGAGTTTTTCTTTCGAAATAAAGTTGATGTCGTCATTCATAATGCTGCAGTTGTTGGAACAGATGTTGTTGCCCTAAACTCTAGTGAAGCAACACTTACAAATGTCGCTGGAACATACAATATTTGTCGAGCAGCAAAAGGATTAGGAATTCCTGTCTGTTATATGGGTACAACTGTCATCTATGACGTCGCAAAGTATCAAGAAGAAGACATTACTGAAGCATCTATCACCGGCCCGACGACGCTCTATGGTTGTCAAAAGTTATGTGCTGAAGACATTGTCAAGAGTCAGACAGGCAACAAATGGATGATTGTTCGGCCACTCTTTGCTTATGGCGGTGAAGGTGACATGAATTCACTTATTGCGAAAACTGTTTACGGAACACTAAATCAAAAAGGCGGCATTGATATGTTTTTGAACAAAGAAAAGATCAAGGACTACATGCATGTTGACGACTATTGTGATGCAGTTTTGACTGCTATCAAGCAGGGTCTTTGGAACAATGACTGGAATGTATCTGCCGAAACGCCTATGAATACAGGCGAAATAATGAATCTTCTATCAGAGATTTTTATGGAAGAATTTGGTGCCGCACCCGAAGTTTTAACTTGGCACCCGAAAACAGATTATCTTGGAAATCATCGCTTGTCTTCAGCAAAGTTTAGACAAGCATCTGGCTGGGAACCAAAGATCTCTCTTGAAGAAGGTATTCGTAGAACAATTATAGAAATTAGAGAAAGTGAAGGTTATAATCCACTTATTTATCTTGATGAAGCAAAAGAAAAAGGTGTGGATTTGACAATATTTTACTAGTACTAAAGTATATTTATCTACATGTTAATGTCAGAAAGTCAGTTAAGATCAATTATTAGAGCGTCAATTTTAAAAGAGCAAACGAGTCCAGGCTCAAAAGCCAATCCTCAAAAATATCTCTCTTCAAAGAGAGACAAGCTTGAGACAATTACCTGGAAAGGAAAAAAATACAAAGCATTAGGTTTCCTTGAAAAAGGCAATCCGGTTGCTCTAATAAAAAAGTCAGACTTAAAACCTCAAGATACTTCTACATCAGGACCTTTTCAACTTTTAGGAAAAGACAAAATTACGATTATAAATTCTGACGACAAAAGAGTCTATAATTTAGCACAATATGAGGGAGGAAGTTCTGTACCTGTTTTTGTTCGAGACAATACAAAAGATGTTAAATTAGATATTGTTAAGGTAGACTATGGTGACCCAAGCAGCGCCGACTGGGCAATTGAAATTGGATCTTATATTGGTATGATTCCAGGCGTCGGGACTCCTGTAGATCTAGGGTCAGCTGTTCTTGCTGTAATCAAAGACCCACCAGACTATTTGCTCGGTGCACTTTCTGTTCTTTGTTCAGCACCAATTTTAGGGCTTGCTGCAGGTGCTGCAAAGATTGCAGGCAAAGGGGTGATTAAAACCGGAGCTCGAGCTGTAGGTAGAGAAATAGCAGACGAAGTTATAGAAGAAGCTGCAGAGGCTTTAGTAAAATATCTCAAATCAAAAGACGTTGAAATATCAGAGAAAGTTTTTGGTTCCTTAAGAAAACAGCTTGACGGCACACTTGAATATCTTGAAAAGCAAATGAAAAAATTTGCTCAAAATCATGACATTTTTGGATTGTGTGCGCTGACAGAGGAGAAAGGCCCGGGTGGTTGTGCTGACTCTGTTGCTGAGGGTACTAAGAGAATAAAAGAACTTAAAACAGTATCTGAAAGATTTTTTGATTCCGTCAAGGCTCGGTTTGAGCTTGAAATTAGAGGCAAGGTAGTTACACCGGCTGCTTATGTTAATGTTATAGAAGACAAAGCTAAGCGAGAAGCAGGTCGAGCTTCAAAGCAACTCTTTAGAAGTGCTGTAGATAGAGAATTTTTTGAGGAAAATGTAAAATTTGTACACAAAGTCGGTGCTTATACAAACCCTGGCGGCCCGCCTGCAAATAAAAAACTAACAATATTAGACTGGTTAGAAACTTCTAGCGGCAAAAATGACATATCAGCTTACGGATTCTATAAAGATACACCTGATGATAAAATATCTGAGATCATTCAAGCAGGCAGAGCAAATGACATAGTAGAGCTAGAAGGAAGATTGACCTATTATGGTCGAATGGATGTGCAGTCTGAGAAGACTGCAACTGCTACTCCTGAAGTAGCAAAATACTACAAGGACAGTGGTCTGCCAAAGAGGCCCGCAAGGACTGCACTAGAACCAGTTGCGCCAGTCAAGCCAGGATCTTCTCCTCCTAAAGGAACTTTTAAGTCGGGAGATAATTATTATCCTAAAGACACATCTGAAATGGTGATAGATAAAGCTTCTTTTGATGCAAGGGTCAAAAAGATAGGACCCGAAGGACACCCATCCGAGGCAATTCTTTCTAACTGGAAAGTAAAAAAATATACTATAGCACCGGGGGTTGCTAATGACGGAGTTCGAAGAAGCGACCTTTGGAAAATGCTCAGTTCTACAAATTTTGCAGATGAGATTAAAAAAGCTCGAGAAGCTACCGCGTTTTTTAATTCACCAAAGAAAAACGCTAGTTCCGCGCCTAACATCTACGAGCTCGTTGAAATGTTAGACAAAGTTAAGATTCTTTTTGCGGAGTACACGCCAGGGTACGGAAAAACTTTGACAGTTCAAGAGCTGCGAGCAATAAAAGAATTTCAAGAGTCAGGTGTTGAAGTTTTAATTGACTCAAGGTACATGGGAGGATCTGGGATAGAAAAAATAGACAAATATCTGCCTGATGATTTTAATTCAATTTTTGATTTTATTGACGAAGTACAACAAGTAACTTTTGCAACTGTAGAGGTTGGCGGTCGCAGCGCTGCGATTAATAGCCCAAATGTATCTAATGCGATGAATCTCAGTGGCCAACAATATAAATATATCAAAAAGCAGCTTGAGGAAGTGCATCAAATCATAAGTGAATACAAATCGCAGGTCCGTGCAGGGTACAACCCGGGAAGATAAATTCATAGAGTGTAAACTTAAGCCTCACATTTTATAATAAGTGTGAGGTTTCTTTTTTAGGAGTATAATGAACATTTTTGACATGAAAGCACCAACTCGCTTCGTCGGCCTTCATGGCCACACAGGGTTTTCTGTTTTCGATGGATTAGGTTATCCATCTGACCACATCGACTTCGTTCTTGAAAACGGAATGGACGCTTGGGGTTTGACAGATCATGGAAACGGAAGTGGTCTGGCACATGCTCACAAGCATGCCACCAAAATTCAAAAGAGTGGTCGCAAATATCGACAGATTTATGGCTGCGAATTTTACTTTGTTCCTTCACTTTCTGGATGGAAAGAAGAATACGAGCAAGCAAAGATCGATCGTGCCATGGCAAAGGAAAAAGCGCTCAAGGAAGACGATGATGCAGGTCACGTTATTGAAAACGAAGACGAGACCAAAACTGTTGACGTTGCAAAAGACGAATGGAAACGACGTTATCACCTGGTAATCACTGCGCAGAACCGTGAAGGTTTAGGCAATTTGTTTACTCTGATCAAACGTGCGTACACAGAGGGATTCTATCGATATCCCCGCATTGACTTCGATCTACTCAAGCAACACGGTAAGGGCCTTAACGTCTCAACTGCCTGTTTGGGCGGAATCTTCTCTAATCGAATCATGCGCGGAAATGCATTAGGTAAATCAGACTCTGAAATTCAAGCTGAGCTCATGTATCTATCTGATCGTTTTGTTGATGCCGTAGGTGAAGAAAACTTCTATCTTGAATTGCAGTTCAATCGTCTCAAGCAGCAGCATCTTGTCAATCATCATCTTCTTCGACATGCTAATGAAACAGGTATCAAGCTGATTTCAACTCCTGACTCTCATTATTACAATCCAGATAAATGGGAAGCACGAGAGCTATATAAAAAGCTAGGTTGGATGGGAAATGATCCTTCACCACTTCCAGAATTTGAAGATCTTAAGTGCGAGCTTTATCCTAAGAATGCGCAGCAAATGTGGGATGAATTTACAAGGCATTACGATGAATATAAAGAAACGTATGAAGGATATGAGCAAGTCGTTAAAGACTCTATTGAAAGAACTCATGATATTGCTTGGGAAAAGTGTACTGACTGTTGGATTGATACTAGTGTTAAGCTACCTGATTTTAACAACCCAGATCAGACTGCTTTCCAACAGTTGGCGCAAAAAGTTAAAAAAGCTTTGGTGAAGGAAGGTCTTCATACCAAAGAAGAATACGTTGAACGCGCCAAGATGGAATTGTCTGATATTAAGTTTCTCGGCTTTGAAAACTACTTCTTAGTCATGAATGAAGTTTTCCACAAAGCTGCAGATCATACACTCTTTGGTGCAGCAAGAGGTTCTGGTGGTGGCTCATTGGTTAACTATCTGCTTGGAATTACTCAGGTTGATCCTCTTAAGTACGATCTTCTTTGGGAGCGTTTCCTAGGGCGCCACCGCACTTCGTGGCCCGATATTGACTCTGACGCTGGTGATCGTGATGCACTTATCAATGCAGCTCGCGAGCTTTATGGGTTTGAGTCTGTCATTCCTGTGTCCAACTTCAACACCCTAAAACTCAAGTCACTCGTTAAGGATATTGCCAAGTTTTATCAAATTGACTTCGCTGAAGTTAATAAGATGACCGGTCCACTCCAGGACGAAGTCATGGCACAAGCGCGTGATGAAAATACTGAGAAGTCTGTGTTTGTTCTCAAGCACGAAGACTGTATGCAGTATTCTAAGGGTTATCGAACCTTTATGGAAAAATATCCAAAGGTGAAAGACCACATCGAAGCTCTCTTTATGCAGAACCGTTCTATTGGACGTCATGCTGGCGGTGTTATTATCGGCCCATCAGAAGAATTGGCAAAGTCCATGCCTATTATTGGCGTTCGAGGTGAACTCCAGACTCCTTGGACAGAGGGTATGAACTTCCGAAACTTGGAAGATAATGGTTTTATCAAGTTTGACTTCTTAGGTCTTACACTCCTCAAGGATGTTGAAAATTGCATTCGCCGTATTCTTACCAAAGAAACAGGAAAAGAGCCAACGTTTATTGAAATCCGTGATTGGTTTGATGAAAAGCTCAACTGTCGCTTTGTTGAGCAGGACGACCCAAAGGTTTGGGAGCATGTTTATCATCAGCGCCGAAAGGTAGGTGTCTTTCAGTTTACTGCTGAAGGTGCAAGGCGTTTCTGTGAGGATGCAAAGCCTACATCTATTATCGAGCTTGCTGCTTTGACTGCAATCTATCGTCCCGGACCTCTTCGTGCTAACGTTCATAAGAAGTATGTTAAGGACAAGGCCCGGGCCGACCAGATTGAATATGCTCATCCAATCATCAAAGAGATTCTTGGGCCTACGTTTGGTCACGTCACCTTCCAGGAGCAGTTCATGCTCTTGGCACAGAAATTAGGTGGGTTTACTCCTGCAGAATCTGACAAGCTTCGCAAAACACTTGTTAAGAAGTCACTTGATACGATGGGCAAGAAGGGCGGTGAACGCGAAGAAGCAAGAGTTAAGTTTATTACAGGAGCCAAAGAAATTAACGGCGTTCCTGAACATGTTTCACAAGAGCTGTGGGAAAGGATTGAATTCTTCTCAGTTTACGGCTTCAACAAATCCCATGCTGTTGCTTATGCTATTGGTTCTTACTATGCAGGTTGGCTGCACACATACTACGAAACAGACTGGCTTGCTACAATCCTTCAGTCAGAAAACGGTAACCCAAAGAACCTGGCAAAGGCAATCTCTGAAATCAAGGCGATGGGTTACGGCGTCAGCACTCCTGACGTCAATGAGTCAGGTCTTGAGTGGGTATGGTCTGAAAACAAGAAGTCGTTTATTCCGCCGCTTACATCAATCAAAGGCCTTGGTAAGAATGCTGTTAAAGAAATCCTTCAGAATCGCCCGTATACTTCTCTTAACCAGATGTTGTATGACGAAAATGGCAAGTGGTATCACTCTAAGCTTAACAAGACCGGTTTCGCTGCTCTTTGCATGACAGAGTCGCTTGATGCTCTTGAGGAAATGTGGAAAGGTGAAATCAAGAATCACAGGCAGCTTCATGATATTATTATCGAAAACTACACTACACTTAGGAAAAGTAAATTTGGTATGACACTTCGTCAAGCTGAAAAGAAAGGAGCTGAACCTATTCTCCCTCAGCTGATTGAACAGACGACAGATACAGAAGACTGGACACGTATTGAAAAGCTTCAAATGTACCAGGATATGTGTTCTGCAACACGTGATGACTTGGCATTCCCAGAAGAGCTAATGACAAAAATTCGAAGTGCTAATGTGAAGTCAGTTCTTCAAATGGACCCAGGAGAAAAAGGAATTGCTTGGTGCTGTGTTGTTGAAACAATTAAAAAGACTACAAAAAATAAAAAGGTCTTTTACCGTGTTAAGATAACAGATGAAGAAAGCAATTCTGGCTGGCTTCGTGTCTGGGGAGAAATTCCAAGTTCTATGGAACCTTATACAATCTGGTTGACAAATGCAAGTAACGATCCAAACTGGGGAGCATCAACAAGTGCAGCAAAAATTAGACCCCTTGTCAAATAAAAAGAAAAATAATAAAAAGAGTAAGCAAAAAAAAGAAGAGTATACTATTGAAAGGCTATATCCAGGCGACGTAATTTCTTACTATCCTTTTTATGGCCCTGATTTTGAAAATGATATAAAGTACGGAATAGTTGTCAGCGTAAGCTCGGGAAAGAAGAAATGGATACGAAGTTATGAAATTCTTACGGAGCATGTGCTTTGGAAGCCTTATCACTCAGACTTAGAAAAAAGCTATAGAATAACAAAGGTAAATTAAATGAGAATTGAAGAAGACTTAAAGTTAGATTTTAAAGATGTCTTAATTCGCCCTAAGAGATCAGAAGCAAAGAGTAGAAAAGACGTAAATCTTAGACGGAAGTACACATTTAGAAATGGTACAACATGGGAAGGTATACCGATTATTGCTGCCAATATGGACGGAGTCGGAACTTTTGGTATGTCAAAAGCTTTAATGAATCACGATCTTATGACATGCTTAGTAAAGTCTTATACCAAAGAAGACTATCTTGAAGATCAATGGACATGGTCTAAGCAGCATTCTATTATTTCAACAGGTATTAGCGAACGTGATTTAGAGAATGTTTCTGAAATTATTAATATGGGATCTGGTCTTGATTTTGTTTGCATTGATGTTGCAAATGGCTACACAGAACACTTTGTTAATTTTATTAGAAAATTTAAAGAAAGACACCCGTCAAATACACTTATTGCAGGTAACGTTGTAACTGCTGACATGACTCAAGAGCTTATTCTTGCAGGTGCTGATATCGTTAAAGTCGGAATCGGTCCTGGATCTGTTTGCACTACGCGAATCAAGACAGGCGTGGGATACCCACAGCTTTCTGCAATCATGGAGTGTGCAGATGCTGCTCACGGCTTGGGTGGACATATTATTGCAGACGGAGGATGTACTTGTCCTGGAGATGTTGCAAAGGCTTTTGCAGCAGGCGCAGATTTTGTTATGATGGGTGGGATGTTTGCTGGTCATACGGAAGGCGGAGGTGAAGTTGTCACAAAAAGATTTAAGACGAATGAATATGAAGTCTATTTTAACGGTGAAACAGGTAATCCTATTTTTGAAGAGAAAAAATATGTGACCTTTTATGGAATGTCTTCAGACACTGCAATGAATAAACATTCAGGTGGCGTGGCACCATACAGAGCGTCAGAAGGAAGAACAGTTGAAGTTCCTTTCAAAGGAAGCGTTGATGACACTGTAAAAGATTTATTGGGTGGTCTAAGATCTACATGCACATATGTGGGCGCATCCTCACTTAAACAATTGAGTAAATGTACTACATTTGTTAGAGTAACACAACAGTTCAACGGAGTATTTGTAAAATGAGAAGGACGCCAATAAATCAAATTACACTAGAAGGGCCGGATTTAAGCGGAAAAACTACGCTTTATCAAAAGTTACATGAGAAGTCTGGCTATTTTTGGAATATTCAAGATCGATCTTCTCTTTCTATGATTGTATATGCTCGCCTCTACTGAAGAAGCGACTATTTTCATGTAGAATCTCTTAAAAGAGAAATTTCAAATCTTAATAATGTTATGATACTTCTACTTCCTGACTGGAGTGTTATTGCAGAAAGATTTCAAAAGAGAGGCGATGAAATTCAAAATCTAGTATCACTCAAAAAAGTTTATGATCTTTTTTCAGAAGCAGCCGATGAGTTTGAAAATTATCCAAATGTAATTCTAATAAAGACAGAAGTTGATGACAACATGGTGAGTTACATTGTTCA
>Ga0222718_10002967_pt1 | contig 14801 bp, 9 predicted proteins | sample C33_27DmetaG_FD_165045 | JGI IMG/M metagenome (GOLD analysis project Ga0222718, IMG submission 165045) | Estuarine water microbial communities from San Francisco Bay, California, United States - C33_27D | ecosystem: Environmental > Aquatic > Marine > Unclassified | place: USA: California... | reverse complement strand
ATTCATCACTTTCTCTTGAAGAATGTTTTTTAACAATAACAACAATTTGATCTCGGTATTCTCGTTTTTTCTTTAATTCATTTATTTTCTGGTTCATTTCAGAAGTATCTTTAACGATAATTAAATCTTTGATATCGTGTTTCATACATTTATCATAATGACCCATTGATCTCTTTGCACAACACGGCATACATAACCCTAAAGGATGATTTTTTGGATCAATAAAATTAATAAACGCTTTCTTACCCGAACCCTTTAGTTTATCTGGATATTTTTTCTCCTTTTCTAATTTTGTATCTTTCCAGTAATTAGATTTACGAACAAAAACATATGTTTTAGAAGTAATATTATTACGTTCAATAATACCACTTTTACAAAATTTACACGTATAATCATTATTTATTAACTGTTCATGTGTTAATGCAACTTTACACTTAAAACAAAATATGTTAGCGCATAAATAATAATTTTTAACACCTTCTTGTGATCCCCATAAAACATAATTGGTTTGATTATATGCCTCTAAATTTTTAGATTTAAAATGTTCCATTTCAGATTTTGTTAAAATAATAGGTTGTCTTGCATCACTTGTATTACATACACGACTATATGAATCATGAATATTGGTTGAATCATATGAAAATAAACGCTTATCTAATATAACTCTTTTCTTCCCTAAATATGTTCCAATTTTTTCAGGTTTTTGTGCATCATCATCAAAAGATAATAATTTTTTGATTTTTTCTTCTTTAGTTTGTTCATTCATATTTGTATCCACTTCGCTTTCATTTATATTTAGATTAGCCTGATTTACTAAATTTTCTTGAATTGGACTGGTATTTTCTTCTTCTTCTTCAAATAGACCAAATTCATCGACGAACTCTTCATTTTCTTCATTATCTAGTAAAAAATCTAATGTTGTATTTTCTGTAACAACTTCTTCAAGTTCTTGCTTTTTAACTGATTTATTTTTATCCATCATAATTGAAACATACACGAGCATACAAATTTCTTGAAATGCTGAAAAGTTCATAATTTCTTCACCATGAATAATTATTTTTGTTTTATCATCTTGATACGTTTCTAATTTTAGTGTAATTCTTGATACAATATTCGTTTTATCTAATCGTGTTTCACTTATTTCAGATTCAGTAATTCTTTCTGTAATATCTCTTAATGAAGTTATAGCTTCCATTTCATTCACCATAAAATAATATTTTGAAGCATACATCCACGCTTCTCGAACCTTTCCCGAATCATTATTTTCCTTTTCTTTTAAACGTAAATAAAACCGTAATTTATTATCATCTGTATAAAAATAAGGAACTTGTTTATAACTAAATTTAAATTCATTCTCTATGTCTTCATTTGATGCTTGATTAGGATATGTAATCAAATTTAATTCTGCCAAATCACTTCCAATACTCTTATTCAAATCGCTTATTTTTTTATCGATAATAAGTTCCTGATGAAGTTTAGAAGTCACCATCTTTTCAGGGTTTAATTTCATGCCAATCTTTTTCTTATCCTCAGAAGAGACTTCGTTAATTTCAAATATTTTTTTACGAATTTCCACAACTAATACCTCAATTTCATCGCGATATTTATTAATATTTAAAATAGAATTATCAAATTTTAATAATCTAACTATAACAGAATTATCAGGATATACTAAAATTGATATGTAATTATCACTAATAATGTTTGTATTTCCTGTAATACTAGGCATTCTAAATATTAAATCAAGAAATTCAACGTTCTTTTCAACACCTGAACGAACATTTTCTCTATCTCTCAATTCAAGAAATTTTTCCATATAGGTTCGTGTTTTGAATAAATTAATTAATTTTCCAGTCTTCTTTGCCGTAATTTTTTCTATCTCTTTTTTTGTTTCTGCATCATAAATGTATTTATCTAAATTACTATCAATTTCTAGTAAATTGTCAGAATGATTTGAAAAGGCATTTTTAATAAATCTATAAAGAGATTTACTATCTTTATTTGAATACCTTGCATACAATAATTCAAAATTATCCTTTGTTTCTGGATGCGTTATAATTTCGGGGAATGTTTCAAATACTTTATAAAAAGTGATAGCGTTCTCAGGTTGAGCAGAACGAAATACCAATTTGTTATAAGAAGAAATTAAACTTGAAAAGGTAATCTGTTGATTTATTTCTTCATTCGTTTCTGATTTATAGTCTTTCGTTTTGTATATTGCCGAAGTCAATACATTCAAATCTCCACAATATTCTTCCATCATCTCAGCCTGTAATTTTATATATCTTGCCTTTTCTGTTTCATCTACAGGGTATGAATCCCTTTTAAAATATAATTCATTTAATAATCCCCTTTTATCTTCATCAAATGTGGTTAAATCACTCTTTTTATCAAGAAATAGATTAAGTTCACCCTTCTCAACAAATTTGAATTCGTATAATGGATAATGAGACGTATCGCGAGTAATTAATGTCGCTAACTCTTTTAATTTTTTTTTACTATGTTTGTCTTGTTTAAGCATATTGATAGAATAATCACGCTTGCCATATTTATCAAAAAATGTTTTCTCTAAACTCATTAACTGTTCTGTTCCATTATCTTGATAACAATATGCCGATAAATGATATTCTTCTGGGGGTATTTCACAACGATTCCCTATTAAAAATGAAAGAATTTCTTTAACTTTATTCACGGTTAATGAATATAAAAAACCTTGTGGATAATATGGTTTTTTTTCAGTTTCTTTCTCTTTTTCTTTTTTTGACCTAGGATCATCTTTTGACGTATATGTATATGTGATTCCACTAAACTTATCAATAATTTTAATAACCGGAACAATTTCTTCCTTTTTAAGGATGTTTGAAAAGATTGAATTATCCATCCCAAGGTATTTATATTTAAAGGAGAAAATCTTAATGTATTCTTTTTTTTAGATTTTTAGCCGATTGATTTGCAAATTGGTCAGCCATATAGTTACCATACCATTCTTTATACTGTTCTGTATGTTTAGGAAACTTACATATTTTATGTGCTTTTACATGCTTAAAATTATATCGTAAATCAACAATTTCTTTCATAATATGCTTAATTAAATTTAGATTCTTTATATCACCCCCTTTTTTCTTCCACCCATTTTTTCTCCATTGTGGTGCCCATTTTGTAATAACTTTAATTGAATACTCAGAATCAGAGCAAAACTCTACATGAATCCTAGAAATATCTTCCGTTTGCTTTATTCGAATAATAGCCTCATAAATTGCCAATAATTCACATTGATTATTTGTAATTCCCTTTCTATAAATTTCTTTATGAATATTTCGTGTATCATTATCTTCAAAAAACACGCCAATTCCACCACAACAACAATCTTTTTGACCATTTGCTAATGCAGAACCATCTGTATATACCTTTAATCGTTTCATTTTACTGATTTGAATTGTTTCGGTTATTTTGCTTGTTTCGGTTATTTTGCTCGTAGTAGATACAGTGTTATTTTGAACTCTTTGCTTATCTGTATTCTCTTCATTTTCATCTTTATTTACATTTGACGAATTTGTTTTACCAAACCAGTTACGTATATCAGCACTCATATTATTTATGGTGTGTATATACAATGTAATACATTTAGTTATGTAAGATTAAACTTAAAAATATTTAATTATTAATTAAACGTTCAATTTTTATTAGTATAAAAAACAACACGTTTTTTACCATCTTCGGTTTTTCTTACTTCACCGATTGGTTTTGTAATTTGTTGCTGTCTCGCCTTTCTGGCATCATATAGTAAGTCAACACTATCTTTATCTTGTTTTTCAGCGCGTTTAAGAGCATATTCCTTTCCATTGATGTTAACAAAAGTAGGTTTCCATGATACAGTTGCAACACGTCTCTTTTTCTGATCATCCGTCATATCACGACGAATATCCGGCACATAACTTAATTTCGTGCGAACGTCTGGACGATTGTAAACACATTGAAATGGATCTTGCATATCTTGCGTATCTTCGATATGAATAGAACAATCCACAGATGTTTCTTTAATTGCTCTTAACATCTTATTCATTAAAAATAATTTACGATTAGAGATATCATATAATACTTCATCAGAGCATAACCCATCAAAATCATTCGCAATTTCTTTATTATCTTTCTTTTGTTGACTTGTAATTGTGCTCGCATATTTAAAAATGTCTACTTGTCGTTCACTTTCAGGTAATTCCAAATGTGAACCCACACGCACAGCGCGACCTTCAACTTGACTTAAACGTACAGGATTCCAATAAGGTTCAATAATATGAACTTGGCGAACATTTTTTAAATCAATACCTTCAGCACCCGTACGTGTAGTTAATAAAATTGTACATATTTCACCACGCAAATTGGTATTACCTAAATCATTGAAATCTTTTTTGATTGATTCGGGTAAATCAGAAACATCATTATTATATACTCTACGAAGAACTTCACTATATTCATCACTACCAATCCACGTAGCAAAATATCCTTCAGGAGCCTCTTCTGGTTCTCGTTTTATACGTAAATTATCTTTTTCATCTTTTACAATTGTTAATTCGCCATATCCATTTGCTTTTAATACCGTTGAAAATACAGCTATACCTTCAAGTGTTCTATATTCAGTATATACGAATTTTGTTCCTTGAATTAAATCCAAATTATTGAGAACTTCATTATATTTTGGTGATAATTTAAGTAAACCATTTTCATCATCGCGTTTCAATAAAAGTTCCTTATTTTTAGCTAATTCATCTAATGCCTTTTTCTTAGCATTTTCATAACGTTTCATACGTAAAACGCGTTTTTTCTTTTCTTCTTTTGCCATTTCTTCTAAACTCATTTCTAATTCTTCTTCTTCATTATTTTCAACTAAACCTTCTTGTTCTGCTTTAATTCCAAAATCACTTGGAAATGGACGTTTAATTGATTCTGGAAATACAAAGGAGCAATGAATACGCGAATGTGAACGATACGAAGATGTGATTTCTTCTTCTTCTTCTGGATTTCTTTTGCGTTTTTTCTTTGTCTTATCCATATCTATTTCAGCACTACGCACTTGGGCATATTTCATAAATTGATAATCACTCATAGGAACTTTTATAACATCCGATACATTCTTTCTTGGAATTAAATTCTTATTTGCGGTTTTATAGTGTGAAACTAAACCATATATTCTAGATTTAAACATTTCTGTATTATGCACATCAACGCCATTGCTAATTTGTTTAAGAAAAAATTTGTTAAATACTTCTTCATCGAATGGAAATAAACTAAAATAATTTATTTTTGCAGTTGTTTTAATACCGTTATGTTGATTTTCAATATAAGTTCTAATTATTCTTACAGTTTCTTGGTCGTTATCCGTATTTAATTTAAAATCTCTGACAATTATACCTTCTTTATCACTATTAATAAAACCATACGGATTTTTTGTTACTAATAGTTTTTTATCTTTTGGCATTACAGTTACAGTATCAACAAAGGGCATTAATCTTATTTCTGACGCTATTTGTTCCAAATTATTACGTTGACCACGTTGAGCATTACAGGTAATTTCAAATTGACCCATTTTACCACGCAATAGAGAAAATAAGACACCTAATTCATAGGGTTTATTAATCATCGGTGTTCCAGAAAGAAAAACTAGTTTCAAGTTTTCTGCATCCATTATTAAATCTTTCATTTTACTTGCACGCACACCCATTTTTTTCTTTGTCATAGCATTTGTTAGATTATGAACTTCATCAATAACTAATACACAGTTATCAAACTCTCTATTTTTTATCATTGTATCAAGTTTCTTTTTGGTTAAACCATCCATATGATAAAAATGATAACGCTCATCTATCATTGTATTAATTTGAAGATTTAACTTTTCTTGTTCTTCTTCTCTTAACGAATTATAATTTGGTTCGTCTTTACTAAAATCAATAAACCAAACACCACCCTGTTGTTCAATAAAAGATGGTTTAATACCAAAAGCGCGCGCTAATCCAATTAAATCCTTATCATTTTTACTTACCTCAAACCAAATCCAATGTTGATTCAAGCGGAGCATTTGTGCACCACATTTCATGATATTTTCACGATAATTTTGTTTTAAAGATTTATTTAACATAATACAAATTTTACGATTTGTGCGAAATGATTCAGCAATAGCAATACTACCACAAGTTTTACCTACACCGAGACCATGATATAATAAAATTCCTCTATAAGGAGAATCTCTACCCATATAATCACGAACTAATTTTTGATGATTAAAGAATTGAAATTTTTGTAATTTTTCTAAGTTCTTTGAACCAGCACCATATCTTTCTCCAAATGTATCATAAAACCATCTAACAAAGTCTTTACGATTTGGCAATACATAATTATCGGGACGAACACCATCACTGGGTTTTAATAGAAAATTACTTAATTCTTCTTTGTCTTCAAACTTAGTCATTTTATCTTCCGGAAATTTACCTTCTTGACGTTTTCTCTTTTTGGGTTCGTCCGTTTTTTTAGCAGAATTTGATGGCGATTTTGATGGCGATTTTTTTGCCTCTTCAGCCGAACTAGTAGAGGAAGTTTCTTCCCCTTGGGCGTCTGTATCTTTTTTCTTAACTTGTTTTGATTTTTTAGTTTTATCAATCTTTGCATTATCAGATTTATCTTTAGCTGCTTTCGCTTTTTTTTGAGTTTTTTTTGCCAATTTCTTTGTAATATCGCAATAAGCATATTTTTTTAATTTTCTTGTTACTGGATCAACATCTGTAGCACACCACTGTTCACCTTTTGGTGTAACATAACAACCATCTTTATATACCTTTCCTTTATACATAAAGGGCATTTCACAATATCCATCACCAAGAGATACGCCTCCTTGACCATCTTTTAATACAGGTCCATCGGGATTTTTAGGATTTAGAGTTACAGGAATCCGTTTAGACATAATTGCTTTAATATAATTCAAGATATTCTATTATCCTATTTATTTTCTATTTATTCAGCATCATTTTTTTGGAAACCCCCACTGATCAATTGCAATACATGCTGCTTGCTGTTCGGCCTTTTTCTTAATACTATTAGTTGATTTCGCTAAACAATTTCCATCTGGGTCATATACACCCATTGTAAACTCTTTACCACCAGGCAATTCTTCCATTGAAATCATTTCATATACCGGATATTCTCCCCATTTATCTTGAAATAACCTACTCAATTGTTCCTTGTAATTTGTATTTTGACGAATCAATTCAACAAAATCCACTTGTTCTTCAATCAAATTAATAAAGAATTGTTCACAGATATGAAATCCAATACCGGAATAATAATCATCTTCTAAATTCCGATATTCCTTTAATTGAGTTTTATTTGAACCACTTGGATTATTGAAATCCAAATACATTGCCCCCATAAATGCTTCAAAACAATCTTCTAACAATTTAATTGATTGTCTACCGAAACATACATCCTCAATATGCCTTGACATAATTAACCATTTTCCAAATCCTAATTCTTTTGCAAGTTTTCCAAGCATGTCTCCACACACTAATTTAGAACGAATACGTGTCATAAATCCTTCATCTTGATCAGGAAATCTCTCAAAAAGATATTTAGCCACTACTGGACTTAATACAGAATCTCCTAGAAATTCTAATCTTTCGTTATCACCATCTTGCAAAGGCATTGCACCTTCAGGTCTTTCTTGAATAACGGTGCCTTCTTCTAAATCTTCTAGTTTCTTTTTTGTATAAGATTTATGAGTGAAAGCTTGATGATATAATTTAATATTCATGGGTTCAAAATGAATATCAAAACGTTTAAATAAAATCGCTATTTCGCGTTCTGAAATAAATTGATTGTTGTAATTGTATGGATTTACAACGACTACACCGCTATCTGTTTGTTGTGTTTGTGAATTCTCTTCATTCATTATGATGTGATAGATACAATAGATAAGATAGATATGGTATGGTATAATTACATATCGTATCTATAAATATAAAAAAATCAATTTTTATTGCTATCATGAGTTATAATGCAATTTAAAGACTACCTTAAATTAGGTTTTTAATACGATTCATAATAAATCTTTTAGGGTCTACTGAATGATAATTTTTAGTTAAAATAACACCTACATACACATCATATATACTTTTATTGTATCCAACTTCTAAAATAAGTATGTATAATAACAGTAATAATAAATTAAAATTTATAACCGAATAACTCATATTGTAATCAAAATACATTAATCCTAATATGAGTAAAGTCGTTTTCCATATAAAAACACCACCCTTAAACCAATGTGGCATAACATTCCATCCTAGTATAAATAACGCTATTTGTGCAGAATATCCATAAATTAACCAGAACATAGGGTTCGTCCATGAAGGCAAAATGTTTTGAAAAATAGCGTAAATTATAAAATGTATTGTAATCCAAAATGAAAATAATTCAATCATTTTAAGCACTTTTCTTTTTTTCATCATAGGAGTTTTATTATTTGAACTTTTATTATTTGAACTTTTATTATTTATAGTAAAAACGTTATTCTCCATTTAAAATAATTATAGAAAGTTTTCTGTATCCATAAATAAACAAGTGTAAATTCGTCTGGCTAAAACTTTTCCTAACTTCCTTTTTTTACCTGTACTTGTTTCAAGTTCAATATTTGTTAAAGTTTCAAGTGGAGATTGATCCGTTGATAATTGAACAATCATAGATTTTATAGACGAAAAATGCGTTAGTGTTTGTCTCGCTATATGTTGTGATACACCTGGAATTTGTGATAAAAATAAAACTTGACAAATCTTCGGTGTTATATTCTCTTTTTTTTGTAATTTAATTAAATCCTCATAATTAACCTTATTTTCCATAGATTCATTACCTGTTTCAGTTGCGGATTCAAACCAAGTAGGATTTTCGTTTATTTTTTTTAATAGATTTACAATAATTTGAACGGTATCCATAACGGATTGTGTAGTAATTATGCGTAATTTATCACGAAACATAGTATTTAATAATGCACCATCAATCATTTTCTTTCGCATATCATTTAATCTACAATGCGGTCCCTCTATACAATATAGAAACTGATGTGGTTGTAAATTATCTAAAGCGCGTTTTTTTTGTTCTCTATGTCTACCATCGCGTATGGATGCATATAAATCGGATGCAGTTTTACGTTCGATACATAAAATAATTTGTCGTGTCTCTTTATTCACAATATGAATATCTCCTATATGAAGATTAGCAGTTTGATATATATCTGAATAATCCCTTTCAAAGATTTCAATCAATTTTGATTCTCGATGATCTAATATAATTTCCATTATGCTAGATAAATAAAAAATAATATGTTTAGGTTATAAATTAAAAAGTAAATAATATATCTAGTTTATTATTCATATAAGCGTTTGTAGTGTTTCTTGTCATATGTTTCATCATAAACAAAAACAGGAAGCATACTACCAACACCGGTGTAGTCCGCAACATTTGCGTATTCAAAAAGTGGAACGGGTCCATTTGGCATTTTTTCTTGTGGAATACATGCTGGAGGTTTATCTGGACGTTTTTGATGAGGATTGATTTCAGTCATCATTTTAGGACGTCCATATCCAGAATAAACAGAAGTTTCAGGATATACTACACGTTCTTTAATTGTAGGTGCAATACCTTGAGAAGCTGGTTGTTGATGAGGTATGTTGCCTATCATTCTCTTTAATTGATTAATTTGATTGCGCATAAAATTTGATTCATTAGAACGGTTATTCATCATATTTGAATCATATGTAGGAACGTTAGTATCACCTTCACTTGTGAAACCTCCTGATGTTTTATTACTGTTTTTACTATCTGTCATAGCTGATTTTAATAATGAAACACCAAAACTATCATGTTTAGATTTATGAAAATTAATTTGTAAAATTGTTTCTTGAATTAATGAATTTTGTTTAGTCTTATCTTCTAATCCTATTAATGTATCAATTATAATATTAATTGCTTCAATAGTTTTTACATTTGCTCCATTAATTGCAACCTTAATTCTACTTATATATGGATCTTGTGAATTTAATATTGCTATTATTGGATTATCTACATCAGCATCCTTTTTAGTTTTATGAATTTTAAATAACTCATCTCTCATAATTAATAATTGTTCATTTGTAGTTTCATCTGGACGGATTAATTCTAATAATTTTCTAGTATGAAGTCTTTGGTTTTCATTCATACTATTGAGTGTATCTAAAATTTTTATTTTTGCTTTTTCACTTTGAATACGATTATTTGATTCTTCTGTATTATTTGTATTATTTGTATTATTTGTATTATTTGTATTATTTGTATTATTTGTATTATTTGTATTATTTGTATTATGTAAATCTACTAATTCAGTTAACATAGTAATAATTTTATTATTTCTTGCACTACCATCATTCATAGCATTTAATCTATCAAGAATTTGTTGGAGTTGTTCATTTGAATTACCTGGAACTGGTGGTGGTTGATTGTCATACTCTCTTGTTATTTCTATTGGTCCAGCTGGATCATCTGGAAGTAAAACAACTTTTTGTGTAAAAGTACCGCTATTACTATTACCTGACGAGATAGTTTCTATAAATGAAAATACCGGTAACGGCTTATTATTTTCACCTAATGTGTTTATATAAATATTTCCTGGCTTCTCAACCTTTTTTGGATGTTCAAAGCCTAATGTTTCTTTATTTTTTAATATTTGCTCTATAAAAAATTTTTCTTTTAATGTTTCTATATCATTTTCTGTTGGTGACTCAATATTTAAATAATAATAATCATCATACTTATTTTCATCTGTTTTAATAGAAAAATTAATACTTAAATTAGTTCTATTCTCATTCTCAATTTTATTTTCATCTAAATAAATATTAAAACTAAAAACTTTTTTATCTTTTATTGTAGTTGTTGATACTAATAATTGATCTTTACCATCACTTAATTTTAATATAATTTGTTCTGGACTATATTGATCACGATCACTATATTGTGTCTTTCTATTTACTGTAAGTATATTGTCTTCTGATAAGGAGATGTTTGATGAACTATCAGTAAAATCAACAGGTTGTTTTAACACTGTATTATCTTTTATGTGGTCTGTATAAAATTTTTTTACTTCTTGTAATTGATTGGGTGTTGGTGAATTAATAGATATAGATATATTTTCTTCTGGAGGAGGATCTAATACCGAATCCGGGGGTATCACAGGTTTGTAAAATGTAACATTAATATCTATTTTATCATCTGATAAATTAATAATTAAGTTTCTAACATTCGTATTTTCTAATGTTTTATTTTCTTCATTTAGATACTTGTAAAGATAAGTAGGTGATGTTACTTGTAATTCATCACCATCATTTGTTAATTTTAATATAATTTCTTTGTAATTTGACTCTGTTCCACCCTCTACATTTGACTCTGTTCCACCCTCTACAATAGTAAGACTATTAGTATCTGTATCATAAACAACGTTATCAGCAACAACGTTATCAGCAAAGCCTTCTCTGGTTTTTACATAATTAGTATAAATACAATATAATACAACAACTGTTAATAAAACAACGAGTAAATGAAATAATTTTTTTAATGCTAACTTCATTTTACTATAATTGTATATAATAATCACAATAAATTAATATCTACTATCATCATATACATGGAATATGTTTGGAAATCATCGTGAAGAAATCACCCCTAATTCTACCCTAGAAATTGAAAATTTTAATAAAATGTTAAATAAAAAACAATTAGAAAAACCAACATTCGTTTGGTTTTACGGCGATTTTTGTGGTCATTGTCACTCTATGTATGACGACTGGAAACAATTAAATGACAATTCAACGGTCACAAAAAAAGTCAATCTATTAAAAATAGAAAGTGCACAAAATTCTATGTTATCCAAAGATCCAAAAGTGTTTGGCTATCCAACATTACGTTTATATAAAATATCTGGTGGTTTTGTTGAATATGATGGCAATCGTGATGCAGAAGATATGAAAAAATTTGTCGTTAAAAACACAAAACAACAAAAATCCGCTAAAAAGAAACGTTCAAAGAGAAAACGTAAAACACAAAAAAAGAAACAATAAATTCCTACTGTTTAAATATTTTTTATTTAATTTAACTGTTATGTTAAACAATGAAATACAAAAAATGTTATGTCTTAATTTAGGCACCGATTTCCATTGGGCGACGGTTGCAGTCAGGTTCAATAGTAGTTTGTAACCATGGTGAAACCTTGACTTGTGGGTTAGGTGGTTCAGAGCGGAGTTGTCTGTTGGCGTTACGGAGTGATTGACCAACAGTGTTAACACCAAGATGGTGTCCAGCATCAAGGAAGTTAGCGCCGGAAATATCACCAGGGTTAGCTGGAGTATCCCAGATGTTTTCAGAGTTGGCATTTGGGAGTAAATCTTCAGGGCTTACTGTATCCATTTGAACACATCCTGGTCCTTTAACGGGTCCGGGAGTTGATTCAACAGAGTTTTGTTTTAAAGCTGTTTCGTTGTTGGGTGTAACATCGGAAGTAAAAGGTTCGGTAACATCTTCTTCTGGTTCGTTGTGGTTATGTGCATGTTCATGGTTGTGAACTTCTTCTTCAGCATTAGCTTCTTCTTCAGCATTAGCTTCTTCTTCGAAGTGTTCTTTATCATTATGAGCACCATAGAAACCTTCAGCAACGACAGGTTCTTTAAGATTCATTGCAACGAGAAGAGCAACACCAACACATAATCCTACACATACGAGCGTGCTTTTGATTCCTAATTTTTTCTTGTTCATGCAAACACCTGCAACAACAGCAACTGTGGCTAAACCGAGAAGAACTAATTTTGTATTCTTATCTTGTAAAGAGAGCATCCTTGTTATATTATGTATAGATAAAATAATTTTAGAAAATAATCAATAATCAAATAATTAATAATCAAATAATTAATAATCAAACAATTATTTGGAATTAAAATAAATAAAATTGGAGATATTAAAAATTAATTTTGTTCATCCTCAACATTTTCAAGAGCAGACAACATTCCGGACATTTGACGTTTTAAAGTCTTAATAACTTCGTCGCGTTTTTCTAATTCATTTTCTAAATAATGAAATGCTTCTTTGTATTCTTCGATGGTGGCCTCGCCTGATTCTTCGCCGGATTCTTCGCCGGATTCTTCACCGGATTCTTCACCGGATTCTTCCTCAGATTCAACACTTAAATTTTCAAGAAATTCATCAGTAAGTGTTGGAATTTCTTCTTCAACTTCACCTTCTTGTGATTTTTCTTGTAATTCTGGTTCGGCATTTTCTTCAGCAACAGGTTCGGCTACTGCTTCAACCTGCGTTTCAGGAAGACCCTCTACTTGCTCTTCTTCTTCCATTGGAACTTCATCAAGTTCAAGACTTAAGGTATCTAATAATTCCTGCTCTTTTATATCTTCCGGTCGTGGTCCATCCGTAAGATCACTACTAGTACCTTCTAATAAATCTTTTACTTGTTCATAATTTGGAGGATTTTCCGGACGTTCCATATCAGTTACGCTACTTGTATCTATATCTATTGGTTGTTCTTCTTCTTTAGGTGCTTCTTTTAAAACATTTTCATCTGTTTGAATATTTAATTCTACGTTACCTTCTTCTTTCATTTCTTCTTTCATTTCTTCTTTCGTTTCTTCTTTCGTTTCTTCTTTCATTTCTTCTTTCATTTCTTCTTTCGTTTCTTCATCAGATAATAAATTATCTTGAATGTAAATATTTTGCCTTTTTGTTTCTACAACATCATTAATGAAAACTTGAACGGGTTTCCACATAGATAATACTTGTTGTTTTAAAAATCGTAAACCAATAAATTGCATGACAACTACTGTTTTTGCCTCAGCAGGAACATCCGTATAAAAACATTTTTGTTTTTCCTTGTTTAAAAAATCAACTAGAATTTCCTCACCTTCCATAGGTAAATTTAATTTCATACAAGGCGTTGTTTGTTCGCGTCCGGGTTTTAAAATACTTCTATAAAAATCTTCTACAATTTGTCTTGGAAACTTTTGACCGAACCATGTTTCACTATTTTTTTCAATTACATCCATAGCGTTTCTGTCAACATTAGATATAAAATCATAAAAATCACTATGTTCTTTATCAATTGCTAATTCAATATGAGCGCGATTACCCGCACGAACAATACCCGATACATTTAATAATCCTGGGGTTTGAATGAATATTTGTTCTGATTCACCATCATCTTTACGTAAGACAGCTTCCGATACATATGTATTATCTTTACTTCTTGTAGGTTTCTCAAATACTACTCGTTCTAAAGGAAAATCGCGGTATGATAAAATGTTCATTCTATTGATATTATTTACCAAAGAAGTTTTTTTGCAAAATTATTCTACACCTATACACAAATGATTTTTTTTGATTTTAGTTTATACCAAAAACGTCCATTATAAGGTCTTATAGAGTCAATAAACATACGAACTCTTACATGATCTCCTTTTTCAATATTAAACACGTTTTGGTATTCACCCTTTGTATTCATTACCTCTGTTCCAATTATTCCACCACGATTTGTAACAATTTTAGTTGTGAATAGTGGCGGATAGTTAGGATTTTTAGTTATACAGGTTGAAAAACTATTTCTAGGAATACCAGTTAATTCAATTAATTTTTCTTCCAATCGTTCTAAAAACCCAATAAATTCTTCCGCATCTTCTTCTTCTGTTAAACATTGTAATTTTAATTGAATTACATTATATTTCTTGTCTAATCCA
>Ga0222718_10002966_pt1 | contig 14803 bp, 28 predicted proteins | sample C33_27DmetaG_FD_165045 | JGI IMG/M metagenome (GOLD analysis project Ga0222718, IMG submission 165045) | Estuarine water microbial communities from San Francisco Bay, California, United States - C33_27D | ecosystem: Environmental > Aquatic > Marine > Unclassified | place: USA: California... | reverse complement strand
TGGATCTGTGATGCTGAGGGCATCGACTATTATGACCCTGATGTTGGATACATCTGCTACCAACTTGGTCTGCCTTACAGCATGGAGGACCAACTACGTGGCTAAGACATATCTTGAATACAAATTAGAACACCGTAGGCGTCAGAATAAAGGTGCTATCGGAAAAGACTCCGAGCAAGGCAAGGTTTATGCTTCTGAGTGGGCTATCAGATCTTTGCTTCAACCAGAGAGTTCAAAATTTGAGAACGTACGTGATGCTCAGAAGTTTGTTGATCGTGTAATGAAATCTAAGACGTGGGAGAAGGTTCGACAGAATAACCGGAAAAGAGTCCCTGTAGTGGCTATGCGTGATAGGTCTGGTGGTGTGAATGCTTTGTGTGAGTGGTCTGGTGAGATTAAATGTAAGCCTTCTCATATGTACAAATATGTTATCATACATGAGCTAGCACATGCTGCTGGACATATGCATCATGGTCGTTCGTTTCGTCAGTGTCTACTCAAGCTGACGAGTCAGTTCTTAGGTCGCGATAAGGCTGATGCATTGAAAGCACAGTTCAAGAAACGCAATCTTCCATTTGGAGATGCACGCAAGCCTCTGACTGAGGCTCAATGGAATGCAAGGAGGGATCGATTATGCTCGTCTATCTAATTAAAATGCAACGTAACGAAAAGGTTGGATACAAGGCTGGTGTTAGCAAATGGGGTAAACACAATTTGCTATCAAAACGTTTTGGTGATCAATATGAGGACAATCGTTTCTTCCATCAGCTAGATCAGTTGAGCATTGTAGATTGTGTTCAGTTTAGTCGCGATACCTGGAAACAAGCAATTGTGGAAGCAGAGCATGTTGAAAAGATCTTCTTAGACAAGTGGAAGAAGTCCCCTTCATTCTGTGTAGAATCATACTTTGGATGGCAACGTGATGAGCTGGGATATATTGGTGGCGTTACTGAGATGATCTTCTTAAATCAAGATGAGACTGAAGAGCAATTGATAGAGAGCTTTAAAGATATTACAAGGAGTCTTCGTGGCTAGACGTAAGTATTCAATACCTGTTCCTGTTAAGTTTGATACCTCTTTAATTGAAAAGAAGTTTACGTTTGGAGAGTCAAAGTTTGCGTTGACTAAAAAGCATATTTTGAAGTATCATAAACTTACAAATGATTGGACAATATTATATAATGGAAACTATAACAACTTGGAGGAAAGATGGAAATCGCTGCTGACACTAATCGACTTGCCTACTGGGACATCAAAGATATCAAAGACAAAGCCAAAGTCGCGAAAACGATCAACTGGCACAAAGTGATGGATATGATGTTGAAGTTTGATGAATCATCTCCAATGATTATGGCTGCTAAGTGGGACCATCAGATTGATATGGGGATCAAGAAGAAGCCCTTTCCTTTTCATCGTAACTATCGTATCAATCTTGAAAAGATGTTACATACTGGTTGTTTCACACCCAAGCAAGCAGAGCGTCTGATTGAGTATGCTAAGTCATTACGACTCGATCGATCAAGTATTCTTCAATCAGAGGAGGAAGTAGAATGATTTGGTTGACTTATTTAAGTTTATTGGGGATATTATTATTAGTGTTGTATTTTGGTGATATTGGAGACGATAGTGACTATGAATACTACAGACGTAAGTATCAACGGAAGGACAAGTGATGGCATTTCAACGAGCAGGTAAATCTCATATGGCTTCGGCCGGCGGATTGGATCGTAAGGATGCACAAGCGTATACTCTAGACCCTAAGAAGTTTCTGACGTTCTTGGGTTCTTGTGTTGAGCAGCTTGAGCATGCTGGTGAAGAAGACGCAGCTTTCTATTTCGAGCAGCTACAAACATATCTGGCTGACGACTGGAAGCCTGGTAAGTCTTTTGAGGAGGCGCATCGCGTACTAGGACTATGATTACATTGAAGACAATTGAAAAGTATGACCAAGTTATCTTTCGGACATATGAGTTTACAGACGAAGTGTTAGAGAACTGGGGTGTAACAAAAGCTCAGGTCGAGGCATTCATTTCTGATCAAGACTCTGTCGATGAAGATGTATATGATATCATTCTGGATATGATTGGTACAGAAGATGAAGTTAACTCACATGAAGTTTGTGAGCCACATGATGTATTGTTTGAAGGTGCGTAATAAGTGAGTAACAATCCACATGGAACAATTCTTTCAATTGATAATGCTAGTTGGTGCACTCATAGTTCTTTCGGTGTATCTTGAAAATAAGGATTAATGGACCCGTAGCTCAGCTGGATAGAGCAACAGACTTCTAATCTGTAGGTCGTACGTTCGAATCGTACCGGGTTCGCCAATATTCCCTCTTAGCTCAGTTGGTAGAGCGGATGACTGTTAATCATTAGGTCGCTGGTTCGAGCCCAGCAGAGGGAGCCATTCCAGGGGACAAGTGTTACGGTAGCACAGCAGATTCCAACCCTGCAGGACTGGGTTCAATTCCTAGGTCCCCTGCCAATAAAAGGAGTACTTAAATGACTAGATCAAGATCAGAACGTATTCATAGGAACGAGGCTGCAAGGGCTCGCCGTAGAGAATTAAGACATATTCTTTGGGATAAAACAACACGCCTATATAGTAGGCTGAGAAAGCAAAGGAAACAAAATGGATAAAGCTAAAAAAACACAACTTCGTAAGTTACGTAAGAAGGCAATCAAACTCCAGAACTCTAGTGCTAATAAGTTAACTATGGCTGAGGCATTGAACCGTGTTCAAGTAGCGGTTCAAGGTTCTCTTTAAATTCCACTGTTAGAGATAGTCTTGATATGCCCTTTTTTGTAACAGCTACAGCATGTGGTTCTTTTATTCTAAGTACTGATGGTTTAAGTAGCTTTACTTGACTGACTAGCTCAACCTCACTTAAATCATACTTTACATAATCAGCGCCGGCTATACCTTGTCTATGTAGACTCTCTTGATAAAGATCAAGTTTTGTTGCCCCGGGTGTTCCATAAGGACCTAGACCTGGCCAATTGCCAATTTCTATATTTCTATTTCTAACATCATCTATTTTTTTTTCAAATATTTTTTTATCTTTAACTCTAAAAAAGTGGGTTGATGAATGTTCACAATTGAGAATGGGAATATTTATTCTGAACGGTTGAATTGAAATATCTGTATGTACTGTATATGTTTTTGTATTTGCATTAATTAAAACATACTCTACAGGAGTAATGTTTAGAGGTTTAAACATCCGTTGTAAAATGTCCAAATGGTTTTGTTCAATGGGATTCCAGAATCGACCCATAGTTTTTTCACTATAATCTTTTAATATCGCTTCCTTGATCTCATCAAATTCAATATCAAGTTCTCTATAGTATCTCATTCAGAATATCCTCTAGGTCTTCTTCGAAGCCTACTGTAAGAGCCAACCTAGGCGTATGTTTCTTTAACACCGTAACAGCATGGGGCTCATGAACTCTTATAGCTGTAGCCTTTTTTAGCTTCATCATATCAGCTATATGTAGATCTTTTGTGTCATATTGTAGATGTCTTCTAACTCCCATTATAGGATTATCTAAAATTAGTTTTGGCTGATTGTTATTCCAACTTTTGTAAAAAATGGTTGTTGAAAACTCACAGTTAAGTAGAGGTATGTTTATCCTTATCGGCTCGGGGCATGCATCAATATGGATGTTAAAATTAGAAGTTGAAGCATTTATGATTGAGTAATACTTTGGAGTGATATTGATCTCCTTAAATATATCAGTCAGGATATCCAAATGAACATTGTCAATATCATTCCAAAAGTTTGGATCTTCGTCAGGAATATAGTCCTTTAGAATTGCTTGTCGAATCTCTTCACAATCTATATCAAGTTCTCTATAGTATTTCATTACAAGCCTGTTGATTTATATTATGTATTTATGGATGATAGAACAATGGATTATATTAGACTACTAAACAACGCTATGAAGGCTTACGAGAATTCTAAGTCCGAATGGGCTCAAAATTACTGGCTTGAAGTTTGCCAGAAGTTAATGCAGAATATTGAAAAAAAGGAGCTGCACTGATGAATATCGAAGATAGAGTTGCTATTGATGATTATTTTGATATGCTCGAACGAGTAATGCGTACCAATACTCATCTGAAACAAACTGATCGAGCAAGAGAAATATCTGTAGCATTGTCAAAATATGAGAAAGATTTGGATCATTCAGATCTGACGTTTCTCAACATCTGTCGTCATTATATTAACGAGCAGTTGCAATGGAATAATGATATTAGCAGATCAATGAGATGATAGAATATCGTACGTGGGAAAAAATAATGGCTCGGGCGCTTGATTATTATATTGGGCGCACTGATGATGATGAGCCAAAGGTTCCAGTACTAACTATGCAACAAGCCCGTCGTGGACTTTATATTAGAATGATACTACAATTAGTAAATTGGGTAACATGCTTTTTTATTATAGCTGGAGTACTAAGACATTGGTAAACAGAAACTTTAAAGTAATAACAACAATGAACAAAGCCGGCTATGAAAAGTATGGCCGAAAAATGATTGACTCATGGCATCGGTATTGGCCTCATTACATGTACCTCGATGTATATGTCGAGGGATTTGAACTTCCTGAAAAGAACTGGGCAGGTATAAATGAATTGGATCTGGTGGAGTTAAATCCTGAGTTGGCTGAGTTTAAGGAACGTCATTCTAATAGACCAGATCAACAAAATCCACAAGAGCTTGCCCATGGTGCTGTAAGATTCTCACATAAATCATTTGCCGTGATTCATGCTTGTCTAAATAACCCTGATACAGTTATTATATGGTTAGATGCGGACACAGTCACACATAGTGTTGTTACAAGTCAATTCCTTGAAGACCTATTACCAGAGGAGGCATATACCTCTTATCTTGGTCGTCAGAATAATTATACTGAGTGTGGTTTTGTAATGTATGATACTTCTAATCCGTTTAATGAGCAATTTATGATGATGTGGAAGTCGTTGTATGTTTCTGATCAGATCTTTGAGCTACCACAGTGGCATGATTGCATGGCTTATGATGCTGTTCGTGCACATCTTGAGCAAAAAGGAATGCGTACATATAACATTACTCCTGATGGTAAAAACTATGACCATGTATTCATCAATTCACCCCTTGGTACAGTTATGGACCATCTAAAAGGCCCTCGTAAGGATGCCGGAAAATCATCGTTGAATGATTTATACGGATCGAGGACAATAGAAAATAGTTGGAGTTATTTTAAAAACTAGAAAAGGAGATTTATAATGCTTAATTTTAATCTTTCATTTCATGGTCGGACGACAGAGATGTGCCGATGGGTAATATGGAATTATGCTAACAATAAGTATTATGAAGACAACCTATCAGTACAACAATGGGTTAAAGATTGTAGAGCTTGGTTAGATGCCAAAGCAGAAGATGATTTATTTAAGGAAGCATTGGAGATTAAGTTTGGCAAGATTGAGTAAATTTATGGGCGTTGAGTATGATATTGACAAGGGGTTTACAAACGAAACACATCCTGCTTTAATTCATGCACCAACAAGAATTACACAGCTTGAAACACGAGCACGTGATCTTGAATGGGATGGGAAAGAAGTTACATCAATTAGAGAAGAGATTGCACATCTGAAGTCGTATTATGAAAAAACTGGTCAAGAATATTATCCCCTGTTTTAGTTAGCTTATATTTTTTAACAAGAAGGAGATACAGTTGTTAGTAAAAAAAGCAAACAACAAAGCTATGTTAGGAACTAGTGCACAAGGTAAAATGCATATTAGTTTTGATGACCTTGTTGATATGTTTGGAGCACCTCATTTCTTATTTGAGAACGAACCAAATATGCCACCCAATAAGGTTCGTTGTGAGTGGGATGTATCTATCGATGGTGTACCAGTTGCAATATATGATTGGTGCAAATATGATCAAGAGGTTGAAGATGTTAAAGAGTGGAACATCGGAGGTCATAGTGTCAAATCTGTACAAAAGCTGATGGAGCTCAAAGGTACTCCTTTGGATCAACATAAGGTTATTGTAGATCTGAGCAAATTTTAATTATTTAATCTCAAATTAACTGTTGTCTTTATTCCGTTAATGTCCGATTATAAGAGAGTAGAAAGAGTGACCAATTATATAATGGAGATTTGAAAATGGCACATAATGTAGAAACAATGGCATACGCAGGAGAAGTTCCGTGGCACGGTTTGGGTGTTGAGGTTCTTGATGATTTAACACCTGCACAAATGATGGAAAAGGCTGGTCTTGATTGGACTGTATCTAAGCAGCCTGCATTCTTCCGTCATAATGGTGATGTACAAAATATTCCTGGTAAGGAAGTTCTTGTACGCGATTCTGATGGCAAAGTACTTGACATGGTTGGTAAAGGCTGGGAGCCTGTACAAAATGCAGAAGCATTCGACTTCTTCAATGACTTTGTTATGAATGGCGATATGAAAATGCACACAGCAGGATCATTGCAAGAAGGCAAACTGACTTGGGCACTTGCTAAAGTCAATGATGGCTTTGAATTATTCAATGGTGATAATGTCGAGAGCTATCTGATGTTCTCTAACCCTCACAAGTTTGGTTCTTCTGTAACCGTCAGCTTCACACCTATTCGTGTAGTATGTAATAATACTTTAAACATGGCTCTGCAAGGCGCTAATGGTAAAGGTGTACGTCTTACACACCGTACATCATTTGATGCAGACGCTGTCAAGCAGTTGTTAGGTGTTGCTACTGATCAGCTTGCTTCATACAAACAAGCTGCTGAGTTTCTTGGTTCTAAGCGTTACACTGAACAGGCTCTTACCGAGTTTATGATGCAGGTGTTCCCTAACACAAACACTAAAGCTAAAGATCCAAGTGCAATTTCAAAGACTGCTAAGGCTGCTTTGGATGTTGTTCATACACAGCCTGGTGCAGAGTTTGCTGAGGGTTCATGGTGGTCAGCATTCAACGCTGTAACATATACAACAGATCATGTTGTAGGTCGTAGCAATGATGCACGCATGCAGTCAGCTTGGTTTGGTCAGAACCAGACTCGTAAACTGAAAGCACTCGATAAGGCAATGGAATATGCTCACGCTGCTTAAAGATATGTTGACAAGGTGGGGGTTGAACCCCACCGCCCGTCAATGGAATAACATTAATGATTACACTGATGATGAAATAGTTAGTGTTGTTGAAGCAATAAATCCTGTTGACTTGAATGATATTAATGATGATTAAATAAAGGAGTATAATATGAAAGAAGGCGTAAAACTTCCCGCAGTTACTTTTAAAACTCGCGTGCGGGACGAGTCAGTAGGAGGTCCTAATCCATTTCGTTGGCAGGATGTAACTACTGAAGAACTATGGGGTAAAGGTCGTCATGTGATCTTCTCCCTACCAGGTGCATTCACACCTACTTGTTCAACATATCAGCTTCCTGGTTTTGAAGCATTAAGCAAAGAACCTGGGGAATCTGGACAAGGTCGTTTGGCTGATCTTGGTGTTGATACAATCTCATGTGTATCAGTTAATGATGCATTCGTAATGAACTGCTGGGCGAAAGACCAAGGTTTGCAAAACGTCAAAGTTATTCCAGATGGCTCTGGAACATTGACTCGTCAACTTGGTATGCTTGTTGACAAAGACAATCTTGGCTTTGGTTATCGTTCATGGCGTTATGCAATGGTTGTTACAGATGGTGTGATTGAGAAATGGTTCGAAGAGCCAGGCCGTGAAGATAATCATGGGGATGACCCTTATGGTGAGACTTCACCGGAAACTGTTGTGACATATTTGGAAAGTGCAAATGTCTAAAGAACAAGACTTCAACTTCAAAGTCTTCAAATTGAAAGAAGGCTTTGAAAACATCGAGTTCACTGATCGCGATGTTATAATCTATCGGATTTTGAAGGGTCTCAAATCTGATGAGCAGTTTATGTTGCTCAACACTGACGGAACCATTCGGATTGCGGAAGGTTTCTGATATTGGGTTGGTCGCCATAAATAGACTCGTGAGGGACCATGGTTAGTCCCTCAACATATAACAATAAGGTAGTATACAATGCGTTTTGATAATCCTATTATGGACCATGGTTTTGAATTTCCTGACATTGCTCAGTACTCAGATGTGAAGAGTGAATGGAGATTTGATGAAGAAGCCGACATATCCAATTTATACAAATTTATTGAACAGAATGATTGGACTAGTTTTGAAGCCTTTCTAGGTGAACTTTTCACTCGTTCAATAAAAGAAATTGGAAAGTTAGATATTGAAAATGAAGAAGATATGAAGATTTTTGATCGGATTAATGTCACGCCAGGTGAAATTAATCATGGTCAAATTTGGATGGAAAGATTAAAACATTTTTTCAGCTTCTATCAAACATTTGAAAAAAATAGTCAACAAATAGATTCAGCACCATTTAGTGATTTGTATACACAAGGTGTTCATGTTGGTAAAGTAAATGTTGATCGTTTAAAAATCAAACTTCAACAAGATATACAGAGATTATTAGATGTTGCGGATTGGAGACCACCACCTGGAACCTTTGACAGAGCTGCACAACTTGGACCAAATATTATTTCAGAGGTACAAGCATTATATGAACAAAATGGTTTCATTGAAGCTGCATCAGCTTATAATCAAAGGCAAATGAAAATTGCAAACGTAGTACTACACATTGCAAAGCCAACAGATCAGAATTACAAACAATTTCTATATGATTGTCAGAGCGTTCCAAAAACAACATGTATGCATATTGATCCAAAAGAAGATGTTATCAAATCGATGATCTATCTTGAAGATGTAGATAAAGATACAGGACCATTTTCATATATTCCTGGATCTAATAGATGGGTTCACGATCCATTACAAAACTTATTAGGTCGAGCCATCTCAACAGGTAGTTATTGTGATGATCCAATCAAACGTAAAGGTATTTTTAGACTTCCCTCTAAGCTAAGAGTATCCCACAATTTTGGACGTATTTTAGAAGATGGATCAGAAATGTCTGATGCATTATTAGCTGCAGAATGGAAGATTGAGGGCGAAACAGGTACTGCTATTCTTTTTGATCCAGGCGCAGGTATCCATAGAGGTGGTATCTGTAATACTGGAACAAGAGTTGCATTACAAGTATTGATGAAATAATAAAATGGATTTATCACAAGAAGTATTGAATCGCCGCGTATTCAATCAAGAAATTTACAATCTACACAGCAAAGAATTTATGTTAGGTCAAACTGCAAAGTTCATTGATCCAATGAAAAATGCAATGGATATTGGTGCAGCTGTTGGAATGTATACCACATTCTGGGCACAAAAAGCTGCAAGGGTTCATTCGTACGAAGCAGTTCCAGCCGTATATAAACAGTTAGAGAAAGTTAAAGAACGGTTTGACAACGTATCAACGTATCGACTAGCTGTAGGCGAAGAGGTAGGCTTCACGACGTTCTATGTCGATGACAAACGTCTTTCAAATAGTGGCTTTACTGATCTAGTTGGTGGTCAACCCATTGAGGTTCCAGTCACAACAATCGATGCCCAAGACCTATCTGATGTTGGATTTATCAAGGTTGATGTTGAAGGGCACGAGCTTGCGGTACTCAATGGTGGCCGGGAAACTATTGAAAGGGATCGTCCTGTATGTATGGTTGAGATTTATCCTAAGTTCAACCAGGGCCCTGTTTCTGCAACATTCGATTGGTTCTTTGACCGAGACTATAAAGCATTCTATAATGTCCGCGGTGTCGGACTTCAACAAGTCAATGGAACTATCGATGGTGTAAACATTGCATCTGATGAAGCAATGATTCAACAACATGATGGTGATTTTCTATTTGTTTCAAAGGAAATTTAATGGCGATCTATTTAAAGAATAGTGTGTTCATTCATATTCCAAAATGCGGCGGCCGTTGGGTAAAGCAGATGATTGAGTCTCATGTTCGTAGTTATGAGTATTCAGGTGATCCAATTTATGATGCCCATGACTCACCAGACGAAAAAGGTCGTATGCCTTTTGCTTTTGTAAGAGAGCCGGCAACTTTTGCCCATTCTTTATGGCATCATAGAGCGAAGAAAAAAGCAAATAAGTTTGGTCATAAGTTTAATTGGCAAACATATATCCGTATGGAAGAAGAGTGTCAATCTGAAGACTATGAAACATTTATGAATAATGTTGCAGACAATCCAAATGCTGTTGTTGATTACTACTATCACTACATCGGTAGGTATGAAAAGATCAGAATAGGTCGAATGGAATATCTTGCGTCTGACTTTTGTCAGTTTCTTAGACAAGACAATGAAGATGCTGATTGGAAAGAAATTGCAAGGCAAGGTCCTTCAAAAATTGGTGTAGGAAACGATCAATCGCCTATTCCTGGTGATCTTAGAGTTCGTATCAACAGAGCTAATGAAGAGTTTTGTCATCGGTTTGGTTATCTTAATGTCCTCGATTTTTAGAACAGACTTTCCGTTTGAAAATCCTTTTGTTGATAGGTGGGAAGAAGTTAGAGAAGAATGGCTTACCAGAGGCGATTCATCTTTAAGTTATCTGGTTCCCTTTCCAATGAATCCAACTAAACAATTACGCGACCAACCTAAATATTTGGTTTGGAATGTAGCTGGTGCAAATGCCGCTGATGGGATTGCTAAAGTACAATCATCACGTAGAAATAATTATATCAAACGAAAAGGAATAAGTTATTGGGGTGGCTCTGGCATCTTCGACAGAAAGAAACTAACTGATGATATTGAAAAAAGATTTCCTTTGACTATTAGTTTATTTAAACAACTACCGCCCATAGTTACAACAGCTGGCTTTATGACAATGGAACCAGGATGTCAAATTATGCCCCATATGGGTGCTGATATTGGTGTAATGAGAACTCATGTGTGTATTGATATTCCTGAAGGTAATAAATGTAGATTGATGGTTCAAGATACAAAAGATGTATCCAAAACACATATAAAAATTCAAAAAAATGGCGATGTGTATTATTTTGATGATGCACCATTGCATTGGGCAGGAAACGCTACTGACAAGGAGAGAACAATTTTAATGTTTGACTTTATCTCTGATCCTATTCTAGCAGCTAAAAATAATGTACATTCAAATATATTTTGATGTTGACCTTAAAGTAAATAGAGATTATTATATAAAAATGACTGCTATCAATGATAAAATAAGACTAGCTGTATATGAAGAGTTAATACAATATTGGAATGATTGTATTGATGAACATGAAGAAAATTATAGCACTCTAAAAGATCATTGGATAGATGCACAAATTTTTAGTTTGAACTGTGCAATTGTTTGTATGGAAGAACTGATTAAAGACTATAAAAGAGAACAATCTAATAGGGAACTATAATGGGAAAGAAACGGTCGAGAGACTCACAAACATCTAAAGGTCAAAGATCAAACGTAAGCAAAGCCACACGAAAGCTGCAGCGTCGAGCTTACATGGAATCGTTGGATCGTAACTTGAATCAGATAAAAGCCTGGAAGGCTGGTAAGCGAGTAATGCTGACAGTACCCAATCCAAACAAAAATGAAACAAACAAACGGTTTATTCGTGTTGAAGCCAAACAGTACATCGGAGCACCTGGGGGAGGGTTTATTATCAAATGAACAATCAACCATACATTAGAGTGTTTACGAAGCCTGATTGCCCATTTTGCGTTCAGGCAAAAGACCTTTTGTCAGCCAAAGGGTTTAGTTATTCCGAGTTCGAACTTGGTAAAGATTTGACTCGAGAAGAGTTTATTGAAAAATTCCCTGACGTAAAAACTGTACCATATATTATTGTAGGTAACAATCATGTCGGTGGTTATAAACAATTATTAGAAATGATTGGAGATTTTTAATGGGTTTAAATATTGTTGATGATAATGCAGCAGTTGCTGATGAGGGTGAATTTACACTTAGCTCTGGTGCAGTTGAAAAGAATGAGCTCAATGTCAAAGCTCAAGGTGGTACTGAGATGATGCAACTGGAACTAGCTCAAAGGGTTCCAGCTGAACTTCTATCTAAGTTTCAAATAATTCCATCTCGTGTTCGCGATATTGATCCAAATAAGATTCCAATTCTATGGTGCCACGATACGTGGAATGATCCAGAGAGTGCTCATTTGAGTAACGAAGGATGGAAGAAGTTTGAACGCATTGTGTTCGTATCACACCATCAAAAAGACTCTTATATGATGGCGCATGCCATTCCTCCTTCAAAATGCGTAGTATTGCAAAATGCTATCAACCCAATTGAGATGCATGAAAAGCCTAATGATGGTGTGATTAATTTGATCTATCATACTACTCCTCATCGTGGGCTAGAACTCCTATATCCTGTGTATGAGAAGATCTATGAGAAGTTTGGTGATAAGGTTCATCTGGACGTATTCAGCTCTTTTGAAGCGTATGGGTGGCCTCAACGTGATGAGCCATATAAAGAATTATTTGCTGCTTTGGAAGCACATAAAGGCATCACATATCATGGTTTCCAACCTAACAATGTCGTTCGTGCTGCATTGAAAAAAGCTCACATCTTTGCGTATCCAAATATCTGGCCTGAGACTTCATGTATTGCTGCTATTGAAGCTATGAGTGCTGGATGTCTCATTGTTACAAGCTCATTAGGAGCATTGCCAGAAACTTGTGCAAACTTTGCATACATGTATAATTATAATGAAGATGTCAATACTCATGCTCAGATGTTTGCTGGTATGTTGAATAATGCAATTGAAACAGTAATGAATCCTGAAGTACAACAAACATTATACAATCAGAAAGCATATACGGATCTATTTTATGATTGGAGAATGCGTGCTATGCAATGGGAAGGATTGTTGAAAGGTCTATCACAGTGAGTGAACATATTAGAGAAGAAACTTTGATAATGGATGAAATTGAACGAGATGCTGACCGTGTTGAGACTATTCTAGCATCATGGTCAAAGTATGATAAACTTAGAGCATATAATGAAATGTCACAGATCATTCAACTACTTGAAAATGAAGTAGGAGAAGGTGCTGCTTTTGATTTGTTAATGGCACTACGATCCAACCTCAAAGTTTTTGAAGATGAAAAGAAGTGACAAGTTTGTTGAATGGTTGAAGGATTGGTTTGTCTATGAGTCTATGACAGGCAAGGATGGACAACTTAAACTGTATCGGTTTTATCCTCTAATTACTAGAAGATTTGTTATTAATGTGATCTATTGGGAGTATGATGGAGGCTTTCATAATCATCTGTGGCCCTTTAGTAGTATAATTCTTTATGGTGGTTACAAAGAACATTTTAATGACGGTAGTAGTAAAATCAGACGAGCACTTTCTATAGGTAGAATGAAGAAGGATGATTTTCATACAGTTGAACTTCTAGAAGATAAATCAATTTCAATAATGATTAGAGGAAAGCAAGTAAGACCCTTTATTCAATACAATATCAATGGCAGCGTGATTAATGAAGTTAGATATTGGAAGGATAGAGGTTATACAAGACATGATATGCTAGATGGGATGCAGGGCCATTTACCGAGAAAATGGAGAATGCCTAAATTATTAGTAAAGATTGTTGATAAGCATAGGAATCCATTAGATCGTGAAAAATACAGGTAAAAAGAAAAGAAAGATGTCAGAAGAGCAGCGCCAAGCTGCTATTGAACGTCTTGCCAAAGCTAGAGAAAAAAGACTTGCTGAAGCAGGTCCACCACAGAATGTCCATCCGGATGTTTATGCGCTTCCAGATGATCATATGTTATCTCTAAAGAATGTTCGTTCATGGATAAAAACACAAAAAGAGCTTTTGGGCCCTGCACGCAGCGCTTTGAGGCATAATCAAAAGGGTGCTATTGCAGAAGTTGCAAGCATTCAAGCATATATTCGCCACTGTGAGTGGTATTTAAAACATGGAGACTGGATTGATGATTTTTATGGAGAATATCAAGATAAGAAGATATCATGGACAATAAACCCATAAATAATGGCATGACGAACATTATCAAGTTTCCGTCAAAACAGATGAGTATGTCCCACCCCGAACTTTCTAACGAAGAGAGGGAAGCACGACTACTACGTGAGAAAATCCTCAAAATTGAAGAAGCATTAGAATACGTTTCGACAGAAGCAATTGGAATGGTTTATCGTATGGGTTTTGACATTACAAAAGAAGATTATGTTAAGGATGTAACATTAATTGTTGATTCGTTCCGTTCTTTAATGTATAAAACAATGAATCTGGATCATCCAGTGCATGATTTTGTTGACAAAAATTACAAAATGCAGGATAGTCCAGATGGTGAATATGCCTTCAATCCTGAATGGCAAGATGAGGAAGTATTGGACTAATTTATTATGGCTATATTGATTGACTACTCCCAAGTTGCTATTAGTAGCATTATGGGACAACTAAACAGCCGAAACTTTGATGGTAATCTTAATATTGATTTAGTACGTCATATGATTCTGAATGGAATCCGACACTACAATAAAGAGTTCAAAGAAAAGTACGGTGATGTGGTTATCTGTTGTGACGATAGACACTACTGGCGAAAAGAAATCTTTCCTTACTACAAAGCAAATAGAAAGAGCGACAGAGCAGCTTCTGATTATGACTGGAAGTTGATCTTTGATTGTCTTGAGACTGTTAAGCAAGAACTTCGAGACTACTTTCCTTATAAAGTAGTGCAAGTTGATCGTGCAGAAGCTGATGATATCATTTATGTTCTAGTGAAATATCATTCAAGTCCTCTAGAAGGTGGGTTTGAATATGAGCCTTGTATTATTATTTCAGGTGATAAGGACTTTATT
>Ga0222718_10002965_pt1 | contig 14804 bp, 12 predicted proteins | sample C33_27DmetaG_FD_165045 | JGI IMG/M metagenome (GOLD analysis project Ga0222718, IMG submission 165045) | Estuarine water microbial communities from San Francisco Bay, California, United States - C33_27D | ecosystem: Environmental > Aquatic > Marine > Unclassified | place: USA: California... | reverse complement strand
TGGTTTACCGGAAATAAGTACCCTGACTTCTTTAATCTCTGTAGAAGGTTTTTTACCTAAGATAGAACCGGGTTCTATACTGCCATCTGGCATAGCATTCCATTCTGCTTCTTTGTAGTTATTGGTAGCAAGTTGACGTACTGCTTCAAAGTGCCCTTTGGTAGGAGGTTTGAATGCTCCTGGAACTAATGCTATACCTAGCGTTTTATTTTTATCTTCACTGAGTTGCATATTTCTTTAATTTCGATGTATCCGGTAAAAATTTTCCTGTTAATCCTAATCTATCTTGATTATCTATCCAGAACTGTTGTAGATCTTCTGGGATGTCTGCTCTTGTTTTGTCTAGTACTCTAATGTAAGAACTGTATACATCGTTTAATTCTTCCTCTGATATATTAGCTCTTATGTATTCTTGTAATTTAAAATAGTTTTCTAAAGTTTTGAGATCTATATCCATATTGTAGAGTTTATTCAATAAATCTACGGCCTGTTGAGGAGTCTTAGCAACGAACTCTCCTGTTTCTTTATTCTTTACTCCATTTGTATGACTGAATAGGTACCCTTTTCTTCCGAATAAAGCTAAAATTAATTGAGTCCTATGGAGACCTTTAATACTTCCTTCATACTTGTCGGAAAAATAAGAAAAAGAAAGCCAATCTACATCTCCAACATTAACGTCTATTTGTACGTATTCCGAAGTTTTTTTGCCATCTGGGGTGTACTGAGGAAATGCAAAAAAGATAGAACCAGCTCCTGAACTTTTTAAACTTACGTCTAATGTGTTAGATTTCTTTTCTATCTGTTCCCCCATAGCAGTAATGAAAGCTCTTCTCATTAACATCTCATCGTTAGCAGAACGAGAACTTTTTTTAAACTTTTCAAACAGTTGATTGATTTCTTCTTGATCTATATCCCAGGTAGTTAAATCGTCAAAAGCAGAGGTACTTAATGCTAAATCGATATCTCCGGATACAGGCTTTTTTCCTACTGAACCTAAAGTTTTCATACTACCTACGAATTTTTTAGCTTTTGGAAAAACTTTAATAAGTTCTCTCATAAACTCTTTAAGGGTAGGTTTGATATTTTCTCTATCAATAGGACCTGCTAGATCAAATACGTTTCCACCTTCAGTAAGCATTTTAGATAATTTCATTACGATAAAAATTTATTAGCTCTTGCAATTACTTCTGCTTCTGTTGAAGGATTTAAAGCTTCGTAAAATTTAGGATCATTGATCATTTTAGCTATTTCGTCCATCACCGTTCTAAATTTTTCTTCACCGGCGTCACGATTTCTAATAATAGCTGCTACTTTAGTCTTCATAGACTTTTCTCCAGGACCTTTACCCTTTTTATCCCAAGACTTCATAAAGTGCTTTTTCAAGTCCTTAACTAAAGGAGCATCATCCTCATCAAAATCCAAATTTCTCGTCTCTTCTTTATACGCCTCTAAAGCTTCTGGGTCTGTAATGTCGAAAGGTTTAGAGAAAGAAGATCTATACTTTTCAGGTTCTTCACCGGTGAGTTTGTCTAAATACTGCAAAAGACCTTCTCCGCCTCTTCTAGCAGCTTTATTAAAGTCATTTATTTTTTTCTCGTACTCACCACCACGTAAATTAGAAATAAGGTAAAAATTATCTCCCAAAAGGTTTCTATAATCATCAACGAGATCATAAGCTTTTTGCCATGTTGTAAAAACTGCAGATTTATTTAAAGATCTTTGTCTTTCAAAATTTGATAAAAAAGATATAATAGGATGAGTATACACCATAACCACCATTACGTCATACCCTTCATCTACTATCTTTCTAATATTACCGATGTTCGTCCCGGTAGTATCCCATATAAAATCTTTCTTTTTCTCTACTGCGTCATCTACGTCTTTTTGAACTAGATGAGAGGCAGCTGAGAGATTGTTGTAGTACTGGTGTTCAGGGTCTTCCACGTAGGTGTCTGGATTGAGCTGTTTAACACCTTTTGTATTTATCTTATTTAAAATATACGACTTTCCGGCTCCACCTCCTCCGGCCATAACCAGAGCTTTAGGTTTTCCATCTTGTTCTAGAAGTATACGAGTTAATTTCATAGTTTAAGGACTGTAGGATATTTTCTATAAATAGGCTCGGTATCTGGGTTCTCTAAATTGTACAATCTCTGTATAAGTTTAAATAACTCAAAGTTTTCTTCTATTTCATCCACGACTTTTAGCTCCCATCCGGCTCCTTGGATACGTCCTTTTTGCTTAGATGGACCTCTTTTAGATGACTTCAACCAAAGTATTCCAGTTCTTTCTATTTCTACCCCTCGACATTCCTTTAAAGCCTTGGCGTAAGAAGCAAGCTGCAAGTCGTAAGACTTATGTAAAGAGTTAGAAGTTTTAAAATCTATCAACCAGACTTGGCCGTCAAGTCTACAGACTAGGTCGGCGGTACCGGCGTATTTGTGTTCATCAGAGTATACAAACTCTTCTGTTGAAATAAGTTCGGGTTTATGAGTCTTCCAAAAATCAACAAACTTATTGATCATTTCCCATACGATCTCATTGTACTTAGCATTACCGTAATCATCCATCCAGTCCAGCTCTTCACCTTCTAGTAAGGTTTCTATAGCTTCATGGACTTGAGTACCTTCTTTACCGGCTCGTTTCATAATAATGTTAGCATTATGACCAACATCTTTTAGCCAAAGTTCAAAAAACTTATTCTTTGGCATGTACTGGAGAATGGTAGTTACGGAGGGATAGTATACTCCTTCTCCTCTTTGGTAAACTCTACGATCTAAAAAATTTATTTGTTTGAGGTTACCGTCAAATTGTAGACGGTTTTTACTCTGTTCTTTTAATATATTGGTTCCTACATTTATCATAAGGACATTTTATGTTGTAAAAGTAAAGAGAGGTCAAGTCTTTGAGCTTTTTGTATTAGGTTAGTGAAACCGGTAAAGCCCATCTCGCTTGGGTCTTTATCTTTAAGTTCGACCAGGTAAACGTTCTTACCCATGTTTAGCAATTGCTCAGAATATGAGAGAGCTTGTTTCTTAGCATCTCCATCTAAGGCTATGTAAATATCTTCGCTACCGGCAGACACAATTTTCTTCAGTAGTGCTTGAGGTAGACTTTTTCCTAGAACCGGAATAGCATTTCTCCGTACGGCCATAGCATCAAATACTCCTTCCACAAGTATTATTGGCTGATTCCAGTTAATTTGGTTTTCAAATGCAACTATATCTTTTGAAGCTTCTGGGTTTTTATATTTCATCCAGTTATCTTCATAAGTACGGGCGACAAAGAAGTTAAGAGTATTATTTTCGTCGTAAGAAGGTATAACTATTCTCCCTGAATATTCTCCTTTATCACAAAACCCTATGTTGTATCTTAATATATCAACATCAGAGATTCCTCTTTTATATAAGTACTTTCTTAACTTTTGACCTAAAACAGAGGTAGGAGAGAGATCAGATATAGGTCTAAATTCTTCAGGAAGAGAAACGCTTTCTTCAATACGGTAAAAAGAATCGTCTCCTTTATGTACGTACTTTAAAACTTCTACTGCTTGTTCCTTTGGCAGCTTTAATTGATATAAAAGAGACTTAATGGTACGGCCCCGGGTCCGGCATACCCAACATTCCCAAGGATTCTTACCATCGGAAGTAGTACCTAGCTTAATCTCAAGTTTCATTTTCTTGTGATTACAGAAAGGACAGTGAAAGGCATGGTTATCTCTAGCCCTTTTTTGACTTTTACCTAGAACGTTTTCAAGCGCTCCTAATAATATTGAGTAATCTTGCATATAACTAATTTACGTACGTACTATAATATGGTAAATTAATATTTAAGAATCAACTATGTTTAGTAACCTTAATTACAAGATCAGTAGCACCTTTAATAACTCTATGATACATTCCTTTAGGAATAAAAATACTAGCCCCTTTACGAAGAGGTAATGGCAGTTGATTATCGACCTGTATAAGCCAATCTGTTTTTTCTAGAACTACAATAGTTCGATCTTCTCTATCCCTATGCCATACAAGTTCGTTTTCGTCTGCATCGCTGTAAAACTTTCTCAACGAAACATTATCTTTAACTTTTTCCTTATATGGACGGGTAGTGGAGTTCTTTACCAGTATCCAGGATAGTTTTGACTTCCACCAAGAGATTTCCAATATCTTCCAACTCTGCATGACCAATAACCTGCTTTAGTTTTATCTTTCTTATCTTTACAATTATGACGATCGGCAAAAGCTTTTCTTCTTTTTGGATCTTTTAGCTTAACTGCTAAGTTTCCACCACCGTCTTTAGCTCCAAAAGCAACTTTCTTAACTTTACCGGTTTTAGGATTCTTAACGTAAACGTAAAACTTTTTACTACCGCCTCTTTTGGGCTTGTTTAACTGTACTTCCTTACCTTGATACTCTGCTTCATTAAGCATTGGAAGATCGAGAGGTATTTGTTTACCTTCGTAGACTCCGTACTGTCCGATATTGGTTTCAAGGATTAAATCTAGGTCGGCATCAATCAGAGCTATTTTACCTTCTTGGTAGAGTTTTCTTGCTTCAGCAAATAAATTAACAAATTCTCTAGAAGAGTAGCGGTAGATATTTTCGTGAAGAGCTAGTCCGTGTTTAAGATGGTAGTCTATACCTGGGGTTGTGTAAATTATTTCGGCTAGTTTAATCATTTAAAATCTCTTGAGTAAAATTTAGCAAGAATATTGTCGTTAATATACTCTTCATTGTTTTCTAGAACTTCATATATAAATAGATACTTACACTCATAGTAAGTTAAATGCTTCTTATTGTCAACAAATTTAAGAATTTCTCTGCTAAAATCCGACTCCTTTCCTTTATTAACAAGTTCTTTTATTTCGGTTTGAGAACCGTAATAAGTTTTCCAGTCTGATTCTTTTATTACTTTCTTTTTAGCAGGTGTTCGGCCTCCAATACCTTTAGCTTTTCTTTCTTCTTTTAGAGCTTGAAGTTCTCTTTTACCTATTTTAACATTACGTTCAAAGTAAAGAACTTTCTTTCCAATGTATTTTCTATTGGTAGGTAGGTGTGTAACTTGGTAGATAAATCCGTAGGTATTCTCCGGCATTTTATCGATGCTATCTATAACTTCGTTTTTGTATAACCACATATCAATTTATTTATATATCAAACTTTACAACAAATGTCATATCGTTTGTTTTAGATTTAGGGATAGGTTGTCCAAGTTTGGCAACTGCTACAAGTTCATGTGCGTCATTGTAGAGCCCTACTGAAGTAATGTAGGGTGAAAAATCGCTCCCGGTAACATTATCTTTTGGCAGGCCTCCGGAATAGCTTAGAGAACCGGATAGAACAGCCTCTGATTGACAGGCTGAGGGATTTTGTGTAAAGTTAAATTCTGATGAGTTGGTTTTACAGTAGTGTGAGAAGGTAAAGACTGGTTGAGTTGACTCCCAGCTTGCTGTATAACTACTGCTTACATTTAACCAGCTTACTACGTCCTCATTAGTTACAACTACTGTACCGTGTCTATAATTAATGTCACCGACATACCTAGATGAAGTAATAGCGTTAGGTAGATCGGGTACAGAGGAACCAGAAAAAGTTAAATATCCCTCTCCGGTATCTATAAGACTTCTTCTATCGGATTCACTTGTTCCAAATACTGCAGATATTTGAAACGATGAGGGCTTTATGTAACTACCTACTATACTTTTTGGAAAAGAAAAAATAGAAGATGAAACATTAATTTGTCTTGAACCAGAAAATAAAGAAGATTCTAAGTAATGTTCATAAGATCCAGATACTAGTAAATTATCTATATTAAAATTATCGTAGTATAGGTGTTTGATACTCCGGTAATTTAAATATTCATTATATAGAAATTGTGACGGATATACGTATTCAGTATATTCTTTAGCTTCAGATAAAGTTATTCCGTTAGCAGTAAAAGAAGAACTGTTAAAGGAATAGTTCTTGTTTGCATTATAGGTAGAAACAAAAGTATCTGCAGATCTTAATTTTTTAAAAGCGCTCATATTAATAAATATCAGACGTCAAGTTTAACTACAAACGTCATATCTGTGTCTGTTGATTTGGGTATAGGTTGACCTAATTTAGCTACTGCAATCAATTCTTGGTCGTCGTTATAGAGGCCGATAGTTGTTACGTACGGTTTAAATTCATTACCCGTTAAATTGTCGGCAATATTGCCGCTGTCATCTTTTATACTGGATGGATTTAGCGAAAAGTTAAATTCCTCATCTCGTACTTTACAGGTGTAGTTAGAGGTATAGATAGATTGACGAGATTTCCAATTGATAGTAGTGCTGTCAAAACTAGAAAAAAAGTCAGCATAGTCCTCATCTGTGAATACAACTAGTCCGTGGGTATATATCACATCTCCTACTTTTTTACCTATTTCTTCAGTAGTTGTAGGAGTTCCTAAAATTATTTGACCTTCTCCGTCATCAACTAAAAGACCGTTAAACGCATTAATTATATACTCGCCTCCGGCCGCCTCTGTTTCTAAAACGTAATCTGGTTCGTCAAAAATATAGGTAGATTCAACAGTAGTTTCGAAAGTTGCAGGTTCAATACCTTCTCCAAAAACTCTTTTAGGAAAAGAAAAAACAGTAGCTTTTCTATTTAGTACTCTAGTTCGAGTTATAAGGCTACTTTGTAGATAATTGTCAAAAGACCCAGTTAGTATTTCTCCAGAAGGTCCTCCAGCAGGGTAGTTACTGTAATAGAGGTGCTTTAAACTCTTGTAATTAGTATAAAAAGTAGGAGAATTGTCTACTAACGGAAATCCTATAGATCCCGTAGTAGCTAATATAACCTCAATACCGTAGGTGTCTAAACTTTCTGCGTCGGCACTCCATGACTTTTTGGCCATGTGCACCGTAGTAAAGACATCCCTACGATCGAGTTTTTTGAAAGCACTCATTCATTAGTAATCTAATTTAATTCTTACGAGTGCTTCTTTAGTTGAGTTTTTTAGTAACGGTCTAGATAATTTAGCAACTGCAAGTAAGTCTTGATTGTCGTTATATAATCCCACAGTAGTTATGTAAGTCTCAGGAGAGTCAATCAGTACGTCGTGTCTTAATTCTCCTGATCCGGTCAATATGGAAGGGTTAGTAGTGTAGTTAAATTCACTATTTCTCGCTCTTACGAATACAAAGTTGGAGGAAACCGTTTCTTGAGATGAAAGTTTAAAGCTAGCGCCATTAACTATAGCATTGTATAGTTTTTTAGGATTCTCATCGTTATTGTTGGTGCTGTTTCCGGTACCTAGAGCAAGTCCTCCGTCTGCAACGGCAGCATCTAATGCTTCTTCGTTTAAAAGAATAACTCCTATGTCTGGTAGAAGTTTTCCGTAACTACCAGATGCAGCAACAGAGGAAGAAACATCTGCCTTAAGTTCGTATACTCTACCGGCGTCTGTAAACGTTTGAGTAGTAGTAGTAGCGGAAGTATCAGAGATTGTAATATTATCGCCGCCTACGTCTAATTTCAACTGCAAGCTACCGGGAAGAATTTTTTCTTTATATCGTCCTCTATCTATAGAAATTACATAGAATCCATCTGCAGTATAGGTATTATCGCCAGAACCGAATATAAAATTGGATTCTTCATCTCCGAGTACTAAGGTTCTATACTGTCCATAAACAGTATCGCAAGGAGACTTTCCAGAAACCGCACTATTGTATAATAAGGTTCCTGCTCCGTTCTTATTTGCATATCCAACAGTAAACTGTATTTCTGCTCCTGACCCAGTAGGATCTTGGTTAAATACGTTTACATAGAAATCACCTGAGGTGCTATTGTATTGTGTAGACGAAGTGTAGAAAGAAGAGAGAGTCGTTACATTATTACTCCAGGCAGAGGTGGTAACTGATTCTGCACTTACTAGAACGTCATCTGTGTCAAATCTTTTGTACGACATATCTCTTAGTTAGTTTTTGTAATAGTAACTGGAATGGAAACTCTTGCTCCAGAATCTCTTCCTATTACTGTTAATGTTGTTTGTAAACTTGTTCTTGTACCGAATAGAGTATTTACTGTTGTAGCTCTTAAATTGATAGTAGTTCCTATTATAGTTTTAGAAACGTTGGTTCCTAAAGTAGTAGTACTATTTAATCTCTGCGCTTCAGCGGTTGCTATTCCTGTAGCAGTAAATGCACCAAAGAGTCGGGCATCTGCAATAGTAGCTTGGTAACCTCCTGTTTCAAATACGTTAGTAGCACCTAAGTAGTTAAGAGTTTCGGGGGTAATGGCTAATGAAGCTCCTTGTTTTAAACTGATGGAGGAATATCCAACGTTTAATATAGGAAGTTTGGCGGTACCTCTTGGTAAAGTGGTAAGCTTGTACTTCATGATTTGAGTTTCGTCTGGAAATGCTTCTAAAACTGGCATGCTTTCAATAGCTTCTCCGTAGAATGCTGATCCAGATGGATGAGAAGGATTATAAAGAGTGTAATCTATTTCATCATCAGATAAAGCAAATTGAGTAATTTTGAATGAACCGTCTCCACGGGCAAGTAATTCTCTACCTTTTTTGGTAAGAATGGCGTCAACGGTTACTACTGAGTTATTTAAATATCCCATTTTATTTTGTGTTAGGTTTGCTACTATATAATATAAATATAGTATATATAATCTTTTTTATTATTCAATGTTTGTTACGATTCCTTTATCGTTAGTGGTATAAATTTCTCCAGTATCTAATCTATAAATTTTAGCATCTACTAAGCGTTCATACCCCGTAGAGTTGGTAGATGTAGGTACAACTTGTCTTCTTAAAATACTTCTTTGATAAGTCCCGGTAGATAAAATATTTTTAGAGTTAATTGCTGAAGGAATTAATGTTGAGTTTGTAAATCTTTCTATCTTTATAAGGTTAAGAGTAATATCCGGAGTACCGACACCATCCCCTTCAAAACCAGTAAAAGTAAACTGTAAATCTGCTGATGTCACATTAGAGGACGGACTTAGATAGGTAGTATAGCTTTGAACTGTTCCTTGAGTTATTCCGGTAATGTCAATAGCCTCGTTAGCTACTTGTGTAATTCCATCTAGAAGTTTAACAGTAAATTGAGATGTAGCAGAAGATATTTCAGTTTGATTTAAATTTTCAAATAATACTGTGTACTGTATCTTGATAAGGTTATCTTCTCCAACAGGTCCGATTGAACCAGAATAAGTTCCACCTGCAGCAGCAACAGCATCGTTTATGTTTATTTTATATAGTGTTTCAGATCTTGTAATTAATGTTGCATTTGTTTCTACGGATGCATCTGTACCGGTGTAGATTACTAAATCACTTTTTTTATTTAGTTCATAAGTATTAAAATATACTTGCAGATTTTCTCCATCCAGTTGGGTGGAACCACTAAAGATAGACCGTATCTCTGCAACCGTAGAGGTAGCGTCAAATAAGCTACCGTTAAAAGAAGAGAAATTTAATGAAGGTTCCTGCCCTATTACTGTTGAGCCTTTAGTTATATTATTCGTCTCTGTACCGTCATATCTACCGTTCTTCCATCCTGTTGCGTAGTAATTTGAATCTTGGATTTCAGCAAAGAATCTCTGGTCTAGACCTTCTACTCCGTTGTTGATAGCTCCTAAAAGTACAGAATAGTTACCCGGTAAGAAGAAGTTTCTGTAGGTACCTTGGGTAGGAGTATAGGTTTTTTCGTCAACTATTAACCTAATATCAGATCTTCTTACAGAGTCTATATTATTACTAGTAGCTGCGTAGTCGTTAAACTTAAATAGTTCTGATTCCCCTGTTACAAAACCAACTTTGTAGTAATCTGAGGTGGTTCCAAAATATGCTAGGGAGCCGGAGGCTACTTCTACATCAGGGTCTATGTCTATATAGAATACGTTTTCTAATTTTTTAGAAGATAGTACATTAGCCTTATGAAATACTGTGGTAGGTACTCTATAATTTATTTTTATATCTCTTAAGTTTACTTTAGGAGCGCCGGAAGTATTTGAGTAGGGTACGTTGACTTGATAATAGAATTCTTTATTGGTAATATTCCCGCCAGTAGAGTTTTCAAATGTAAGATCAGAAAAGAACGTTCCGGGATATTCTCCTTGTCGAGTTGTACTCTCTAGACCTCCTAAAACAGCACCTGTGGTTTTATCTCGTATAGAAGCACTAACAAAAGGAAGTTGTTCTGTAGTAGTAGCTCCAAACTCAGAGGCGTAAGAATCAAAATCAAATAAGAAGCTAAAGTTTATACTTTCTCCATCCCCTAATGTAGGTACATCTTGTGAAAAAGAAGCAGAATATGGAGCACTAGTAACGTGAGATAGTTCTATATCGTTTCCGACTAGAGTAGTACTAGCTTTATATGAGCCGCCTTCTATACTAACGGTTACGTCGTTGCTACTGTACTCATTAGATGTGATAAATCCGGGGTATTCAAATATTACTTCTTTGGCTTCTCTTAAATAAGGTAGCATTCCCCCGTTAGTAGGACTGATAAGAGGTATAGTCATTGCTTCTACTATACTAGAAGTATACCCTGTCTGTGTTTGAATATTTTCACTTATCCATAAAGTTATCGCATCAGAATTGAAATAGGTTTTTTCGTAAGTAGCTATCACTTCTATATCGGTTAAACCTGAAATTGGATCGGGAGTTTCGTAATTAGAGCTATAGCGAACTCTGAGATTGTGTCCGGTAGGGTTAGTGAAGTCTCCAGCGTCTTGAAGAAAAGTAGTGGTAGTGTTATTTTCAAATTTTACCCTGCCGGTCTTAGTAGATACTCCTAATGTGTCTCTTGTAAACGTAATAGAATCTCGGACTGTAGTTCCAGTTCTAAATTCAACTATAATTTTTGCTTTTTCTGTATTACTTTTATTTACTAAATTGAATCTTGATATATCTTTAAAATTAACAGTTAGCTTAACTAATGCGGCTTCGCTAGGTGCGATATCAAGACCGGGAGAGATTAAAAGTGATCCTGAGTCTAGTACTCCGTTTCCGGCGTTAGGTCCACCGTTAATTTTGAAGTCAAAAGTATATGGATTGGTTCCTGATATATCTTGAGTATCGGAATTGAAAATTAACGTATCTAATCCCTGGTTCGGGGAATCAACTGAAGAAGAGGAGTCTGTGGTAGCATAAGGAGGAGTATTATCTAGTAATACTAGGTCAGGAGAAGAAAAATCGTTTCTGGGAATATACTTGAATGAGAATTGTTCAGGTTCTAACTTTCTGAATGTATTTCCAGCTGTTAAATCGCCATTAGAGACTGTAACTACAGTTCCTTGAAGCTCCCCAGTATAAGCTGCTTGGTCGTGGTTGTTTCGGGTAAGGGTTTGATATCCTCCGGAGGGATTAGCGTATGTTTCCGTATAGGAGAAAGAAGCAGAGTCTATAACTCCTAGTCCTGTACTCCCGGACATAAATGCTGTACTGATGTCTCCGTCTATAGAGAAGTTAGTTGTATAAAATGAACCTGTGTAGTCAAGTTGAGTTCCTGAATGTAAGAATCCTGGTGATGTTTGGTTAGACCATCCTACTTGAGGCTGTTTAACCTTGCTTCTATTAAGTATGTGAGGCTTAATAACTATACCTGTAGATACATTAGATCTAGCAGGTAAGAATTCTTTTACCATTCTAAATAAAGAATTATCAAAAAACTTTATTAGTCTAACAAACTCTTTTGCATTATAAGGGTTAGCGTATGAAGACCCGGAAGTAAAAACGGTTTCAGCTAAAGTATCTAGAGGGCTATAACTACTAGAGTAAATCGCACCAGGATCTCCAATATAATCATCTAGATTAAAAGCACTCATACTAGGATGAGACTTGATAAAAGAGTCTAGATTATTTGCTGGTGAAAATCCTATTTCTACTGTATGTAAATCTGTACTATAATCTTTTCCAGGCTGTACTACAGATGTATAGTTAGAAAGTGTACTTCCGGAAGTAACCGTATCGGTGTTAGAGATGCGTATTTTATCGAGAGAGCTTGTAAATTCTGTACTTGGTCCATAAAATTGAGTAGCTGTATTATCTGCTCCTCCAAAAGTCTTTATATTTAAAATATCATATGGTATACCGAATGAATTTACTAAGGCTCTAAGCCCTCTTTCTGTACCTTTAGATTTTAGAAGTAATGGTATATTATGGTATATTCTCTTATAGATTTCTTTCTGGTAAGAAGATTTAGGCATCGGTTGCAAGTGTTCATTTCCAACCGAGCCTGATAAGCTTCCAGAACCCTCTACGGCTACTATTAAGGACTTAACTGTACTTTCGCTCCCGGTACTGTAAGTTTCTCCGGTGAATGCTCCAAATAGATTCTCTAATGCTTCGTTATTATTATAAAGCTTGATTCCAAAATTCTCTATTGCATCTCTTACTAAGTCTTTAGAAATACCGAATTCAAGTCTATTATCAGCATCAAACTTATCCGTAACAGCTTTACTATAAATCCATAAATTATCAAAGTGTTGACCGATCATATCGGTAAACAGAGAGTATGGAGCGTTATTAGCATCATCTCTAATAAAAGACGGGATAGAATATATTAATCTATCTTGATTAGATGTATCGTAATTAGATGCAGACAGTAGTATACCGGTGTACCAGTTCTGTACTTTAGTACTTCCTGTAGAGTGTAATTCAAAAGGTCTGGTAGATGTGCTTTTTGGCCAGGCCCAAGATCCTGTTTCATAATACAAGTATCTATCGTAGTGGTCAAAATTACTAACAATACCTTTTATACTTTCAACCAAACTTGCTGTATAAACAGTTCTAGAATTAATCTGGTTTCTGTAGTTTTCCAGTAAGCTAGCTTTGTAGTAGAAATTTCTTAAACGTTCTTCAGCGGAAGAAAACTGTATAAAATCTTCAAAATCAGTATGGTCGATACTTATTTGAGCTCCCTTTTCGTTGAATAGAGAATATACTTCGTAGTAAGAATTCGTAACAGGGTAACTAAAAAGTTCGTTGTAGTTTAAGTATCCCGTTGGATTATTATTTTCTTCTACTAGTTCTACATCGTAATTAGGACCTCTCAGATTAAACTGATCTTGTTCAAAAGTTTGAGATACTTCAGTAACTACTTCATAGAGTACGCTATCTCCTACCAGCTCTTCAAGTAAGAACGTGTCCTTAACGTTAATACTGGCGGGAAGAGGTTCGTAGAGTTTTATTAATATAGCTTGAGAATTACTATATTCAACTCTATTAATATTAATACCAATTAAAAGTTGGTTTCTACCAAAATTAAGTCTAAAATCTTCAAAGTAGGAGTTATCATTTAACCTACCTTTGATGGTATCTATAAATCTAACTATGTTTTTTCTAGATACATCGTTAGTTAAAGCCCGGATCTCAGTTCTATCTGGAGATATACTTTCAATGAAGAGTTTGGGCTGGGTATTGTTAACGGCAAGTAGGTTGTTAACAAAATTATAGAGTACGTTAACATCGCCGTTAGGGTATCCGGCATCTATAGAATCTTTTTCCGGATTGAGAGTAATATCTTCTATTTGACCGGCGTTACGGCTACCACCTTGAACTACAGAGTAAGTTCTAGAATCTATTTTGCTTGAAAGGTACCTACCATCAAGAGAATAGAAGAATACATCTAATCTATTTTGAGAGGGCTTAAATACAGTATCTAACTCTAGCCTTTGTACTAGTGGTAAATCTTGATCGTTTATTCTATTTAAAGAAAGTAAACTTTCAGGAGTTCCTTTTGTAACTTTATATGTAGTATTTATTGCCATATTTTCTTTTAATCAAAAGCCGTTTTTTGATTCCAGTTGAACCCGTCCCATACGTAAACATTATCGTCACATATCACCTCTTCGCCTACAGTATCCCCAGGTCGTTCTAATTTTGAACAGTTTCCATTTCCGTTACTTGTCAATTCTTCCCATTCCTGCAATGTATCACTCCACTTAAAAGAAATGCCTTCACATTCAATTCGCGTGGCTCCGTTATACGGTCCTCTGATATCCTGCGGAGGAGTTTCAGCCTGTTTAATGTCGCATTGTGATTGATCTTTTTGTCCTTTATTGTTATTAACGTCTTCCTCTATTTCTTTTTCTCCATCCGCTAGAACGTTAATTTTTACAGTAACGGTTGCAGTACTAGTGTTTCCGCTGCTATTGGTTATTTTATACTTAAAGGAATCTTCTTCAATAGGTTCTACCCCAGCACCTTCGGTTATAAAGGCTGCTAGGTCTATTTCACCAGAGGATCTGGTTCCGATACGTGGTGTATATGTAACTATTCCGTCGTCGGTAGCAGTTACTGAACCGTACTTAGGATTCTCAGTTATTCCATTAAATACAAGACCTAGCCCTTCGTCGTTTTCTAGTACGTTTATTGTGGTGTCGGTAATGATTTCATAACCGGTGTTGGGAGAGTTGGTGTCTGTAATTTTAAATGCTAACGAAAGTGTGTCATTACCTGCAACTGTATAATTTAGGTATTTATTAGAAATATTTACAGTTACTTTGCCAATAGATCTCTGACCTAAGTCGTCGGTAACTGTATAAGTAAATTCATCTGCTCCTATTCCAGAGGGTGCTCTTAAATTAGGTATGTACCGAAGTATTCCCCCTTCTGGGTCAATAATCTCTAGTCTACCGTATTGAGGTTTGTCTTCAACTCCAATATACGTTAGATCTGAACCTTCTGGGTCAGAAGCTGTACTTAGTGCATTAATAGTTTGTGATTTTATTTCCTTATCTCTTTCTATAGAAACTGATATTACCTGAGGGTTAACTACGGGAGGTTTATTCGATATCCTTTTAATATTAACAGTAACTTCT